>Ga0315542_1000486_pt1 | contig 24869 bp, 21 predicted proteins | sample SalMarSW160120MG_FD_202541 | JGI IMG/M metagenome (GOLD analysis project Ga0315542, IMG submission 202541) | Salt marsh sediment microbial communities from the Plum Island Ecosystem LTER, Massachusetts, United States - Salt Marsh Sediment SW1601-20 ... | reverse complement strand
AGAGTGACTGGTATAGCTTTCACTATACCAGTCTTAATCATTCTAAAATGTCTTCTATTTTGTGAGAATATTCTTTGCTTGTGTTATGGCTCTTATGGCATTGTCTAATGTTGCTATGGGTTTCTCATTACCAAGGCAAACATTGATGAAATGTTGAGCAAGTTGCTTGTGGCCCCAAACCTCCGGACCCTTCGATTCAAGTTCGAAGAGTTCGGTTTCACCATTTGCACCAATTACTTTGACAACATTATTCCACTCACAGTAGAGTGTCTTACCATTGTTCCCAAAGATTTCAAATCTACTTTCGCCTAATCCTTCTGCTTGACTTGAACCCATCTGTATTGTACCAACAACACCGTTTTTGAGTTTGAGAATACCGACTGTTTGATATCCTCGGAAGTTGTCGACACCTTCTATATCCATATAGTTGGGATACCATTTCGTTTCCTCAATTTCCGAATTGAAGAACCAACTTAACATGTCAAGGCTCCATACTGAAAGCGTAAAGTCGGGATAGCCCCCAGCCTTGTCATAGTCCCATGCCCACGAGGTCAGTGGCCACTGACCAGCGAGATCTTTAGCCGGTATGAATTCTCTAAAAGTCAAAGCGATTGGCTTACCGATTACTCCTTTGTCAAAGAGCTCCTTAGCCTTCACATAGTTAGGTGTAAATCTGAAGTTGAGAATGGGCATCACGATGACTCCGGCTTTATCTGCCATTTCTTTAAGTTTTTGCACTTTCTCAACCGTTGGCGCGACGGGCATTTCCAAGTAGACATTTTTGCCAGCCTTTATTGCCGCTTCAGCATACACGTAATGAAAGGGTGTAGGTACAGCAATACAAACACCATTAATTCGGCTATCTTTCAGAGCTTCATCATAGTCATAAAAGATATCAATTCCATACTTTTCTTGTTGCTTCTTGGCATAGTCTTCACTTTCCTTGCCTTTCGGGACATCAAGCTTTACAGCGATGCCAACCAGTTTTGATCCCTCAGCCTTTCTGAAGGATGGAACGTGAGCAGAACCTCCAACGAAGCCAACTCCTACACAGAGCATTCCAATTTCTTTTGTCAAATCCTAGATCCTCCAAATCCCCATCATAAAAAAAGAAGGGGATATCTTCAAATTTCTAGCTAGTTTGTCAACATAATCTACGATTTAACTCTTCTTTCTTTCCTTCTTGAGTTTGTCGAACTAAACTTTCCAGTAGTAATAGATGAGTTCCTATGAAACAAAACCGATGTCAGAACATTCAGAGGGCTTGATGGATGCGACTAGCTAAGAACCAACTGATATCACCCAGTTGTTCATGAGGTAGATAGTATATGGAATTCTTGTCATAAAGCAATCTCACGCTTACAGGGAATTCTTCATCAGCATCTTCGAATATGAGTAAAACTTTCACCATTGGTAGGAATGAGACCTCAAAACCTGCATCTCCAAAATCAACCCGTTTTGCTCCAAGGCGTTCCAGAGCAGAGAATAGCTTCTCCCTATGTTCCTCATATATTTCAGTGAGCTTTTCAATATCTTCTTCATCATAGGAATATCTGCAAGCCCAAGAACCGCTGAGAGAATTAAATTTCACCCACTCCCCGGCTATCCCTTCATCTTTAGATTTGCTATGATAATAAAGATGAGGAATAATTCGACTGGTATGAAACTTTTTGTCTGCAAAGATATCATAGGTTTCACCAGTTTCGAAATCTACTCTAAGACCCAGCATGTCAACATATTTGTCACCGATGCCGAATCTATTTCTAAGCGATCGAATATCTTCTCCAAAGTTTTCCCAGCTCCACCAAGCAGAACTCGTTGAAACATTCTCAGCATTGAATCGTGCAGCAAGTTCGCGAGAGAGACTTGACCAGTACTCAAGTATATCATCAGCCATTGTAATCAACTCATTTTTCTTCATGTGAAAATTTGCATGTATCAAGACCAATTGCATCACAGACAGCCTGCCTTGCAGTATACCCAGCAAGGTGAAGCAATGCATCTCCATACTCTCTGTCTTTCGCCATTGATGCAGTACAAGGATACGTGTGGTGTGCCTTCGAAACCTCATCGAACAAAGCATCAGTATCTTTTATTGACTTGCCCCGTATCTTTTGACTTACATACCATGTACACCCACAGGGAGCGCTTCTAAGAGGACCAATCTCTTGAATGATTTCACCATTCATGTCGACGTAATGAATTGGTTTACCTAAGCGATATGTTTCAATGAACTGGTCTATCAGTTTCCCCGCCCCAGGCTCAAGAGTGCAGAATGGTTTAGGAAAAGCGTTTTCAATACCAATGTTATCAAGTGTTTCCTTAACTTGAGTTCTCAGACCAGGAGGTACCCACGTTGGGTCCTCAATAGGGACTATCACTGCCTTTGCACCAGTAACTTCTACCATTACATCCACGGAAGATAGAATATCATGATGGATTGCAACGATAAGAAGAAGGTCACAGCTGGTGAGATTCAGTTCTTCTATGAATTTTTCAGGGTCTTCAATCATGGTCGGTGATGGAGGATCTGTAGGATGAATACCAACTATATCTCCCACATGTGAACCGTAGCTGGTTCTGCACTCTGAACAAACGGGTTCACACCCTTCACAGAAAGTCTTGAAGTTGATGAGGTTTCCTATGACCCGCTCAGCAAATACATCCCCGTATATAGCTGCAATCCTCAAGAATATCACCTTTAGAATATCGTACGATGCCCGTTGAGCTAAAAAAGGGTAATGATTGCGGCGCGATGAGAAAATCGTGATAGCAGAAACATAATATATCTCAGAAATCATTCCAATACTTGGATGTCTTTGATATGGCACTAGGTGATTTCTTATTCCCAAACGCAGAACTGAAGCTTATCATAGCACGATCCTTTGAAGCGGATGTACAGTCTGTAAAGGATATTCTCTCGAAGGAGTTCGTTGAAGCAGCTGCGCGAGTACGATTAAGCAAAGGAGATCTACAGAGATTGGGACTAAAGGATGGGGGACATGTTAGTATCAAATCAAAAGCTGGAAATATTGTACTCTCTGCATATGTAGATGAAAAAGTGCCTGAGAACACCGCAGTCATTCCATATGGACCTTGGGCTCTTGCGCTTGTTCAAGTTCCAAAGGATGATACTCCACCACAAATGCATGGAATATCAGTAACTGTTACACGAAGTGACGATGAAGTCACTCCTCTTGAGAAGCTTCTTGAGAGTTCCTGATTTTTTCAACGACTTTGTCGACCCTTCCACGTTCAAATTGAAGATGTAGCCTAGGATTCTTCTTTAGTAAATCTTTGACCATTTGAGCTGACATCATTGCACGCTTACGTTCACCATCCTCAGATTCCCAGCTTTTTTGGGTCGAAGTCTTGACTTGTAGTCGTTGGATGGGTTTAACTGATATAGCTCTCTCGAAGAGCTCACATGGAGGAGGATCTTTACCTATTACTGCATCAAAGAAGAGCTTACGTGCACGCTCCCACTCTCTTTGACATTCTAGCTCATCCAGCAAGTACCCTTCTCTTTGAACCTCAAGTACATCATAGGGACAAGAATGTTCGCAGGCACCGCAATACACGCAATGATCGAGTATTGCAATCTTATCCTTAGTGCCAGTGGGATATATCGCATCGACTGGACAGATGTTGAAGCAGTTATTGCATCCTGTTGGGTCACACTTTTCAAGCTTGACTATCTTGACTTCTCCAGTGAATGGTTTCTCTACCTCCAATGCCTCGTAAGGACACACAATTGCACATAATCCACACTTTACACAGGTCTCATCATTATGAGTGAGTTTGCCTGTTATGGTGGGTTGTTTTATCTCACGACCACTAGACTTGGTACATTTGACCTCAATTGCATCATCGGGACATATGTCCTGACATAGACCACAATAATCACAGTAGTCTTCATCCACCCTTATCCCGATAGCGGGTCTGAAATCGGGAGGTTTTACTTCATCAGACCAGAAAATTTTGATTGCTTCAGGACACAATAATTCACACAATCCACAGTAGGAACACTTGTCTTCATCTATCTTGATAGTACCCTCAGCGGACTCCTCGCCTTTATAGGTCACAAGGGATTTCTTATGATCAACCTTGACTTCCACTTCGAGAGAGTCAGTAGGACACACCTTGGCGCAGAGTAAACATGGAGCGCATTTTTCCTCGTCAATCTTGTGTTTTCCTGAAATTCTAGCAAACTCATTGACAGCACCATCACCTTCATACTTCGCGTCAAATGCACCGTAAATACATGAGGAATCACAAAGACCGCAAAATGTACAGGCATCAGGATCTACATTGACAAGCGGAGCACCTTCAATACGACCAGAGGCGGTCTCTTGCACTGGACCAAGTGTGATTGCATCCCATGGACATGGGAGACAGAGACTACATCCAACGCACTTCGAAATGTCATAGTCTAATGTTCTGTTGAGAAGTGATGTCTTCCAGGTGAGCCGAATCTTCCCATCAACAACATCCATAGAAATTACTGGTTTTTCACCAATCAAGACGCCAGGTTTATCCAAACAATCACCTCCCAGTCACTTCCTCAGTCCTCTTTTTCTTCACCAAGTTGCGAGGCGATTCCTTGCCAAGTGGTCCTCGTTTCACGATGTCATTCACAAAGCGGTTTATCTGCTCTGCAAAACTATCTGCTTCTGAAGCTGATGCGCTTCCAAAATACAACCTATCACCGTCTATGCCTGCAATCTCAAGTATTTCCCGCATTTTCTCAGTTCTATCCATTGCATAGCGAGCGCCGGATCTATAATGGCAATCTTGAACATGACAACCCATTACCGCAACACCATCTGCACCTTCTGCAAATGCAGTAAGTAATGTGTCAGCATTAAGTCGACCAGTGCAGGGGACTTGTATGGGAATCATATTAGGAGGATATTTCATGCGAGAAGTTCCTGCTCTATCAGCTGCGCTGTAAGCACACCATCGACAGAGATACCCTACGATGGCAGGTTTCAATGGATTGAACTCGATTGCTGCTTTCGTTGCATTCTCTAGTTGTTCATTCGACATGCACGGTAAATCTAAAGCACCAGATGGACATGCAGCTACACAAGCACCACATCCCCTACATGCAGCCATATCAATTTCGGGATAATTGTATTCATTAAACTTGATTGCTTTAGGTGTACAAGTTTCTTCACATAATCTGCAGTTGATACAGAGGTCCACATCAAAAGTAGGCACACATGCTTCACTGATGATATCGCCTGCTGTGAAGAGAGTTTTCACCTTTGATGCAGCCAATCCTGAATGCGCTACAGTATCTGCGATATCTTTCGGACCTTGAGAGACCCCAGCTAAGAATACTCCTTTTGAATGAGTGGAGCTTGGACTGAGTTTGGGATGTAGCTCCAAAAAGAACCCATTCTCATCTAATGGCGTCTTGAACATACGTGAGAGTTCAACATTACTGGGTTCAGCATCCATTCCAATCATTAGGACAACCAAATCCGTGTCAAACTCAAGCATCCTTCTTACTAGTGTGTCCTCAGCTCGGATGGAAATGGTATCTGAAATAGGATCATGGACTACTTCTCCAACTGCGCCTCGAACAAAATTAATCTTGTATTCTTCACCCGCTCGGACATATAGCTCTTCTTGACCCTTACCAAACGTACGCATGTCAGTATAGAACATATACACATTACATGTGGGTAGTTGTTGTTTGACCTGGATTGCTTCTTTTATTGCTGCAGTACAACATACTCGACTACAATATGGCCGGTTAAATCTATGAGAGCGGCTTCCAACACATGATACGAAGACAATGTTTCGAGGAGGTTTCCCAGTCGATGGTCGTACTAATTTCCCACCACTTGGTCCCTCAGGATTAATGAGCCGTTCGAGTTCAAGTGATGTGATGACATCAGGATTCTGGCCATAACCAAATTCCTCCACAATCGTCGGATCAAAGGGTTCAAACCCTGTGGCAAGTATAACTGCGCCTACCTCGATTACTTCAGTCTGTTCAACTTCATCATATCGGAGTGATTTTGGTTCGCATACTCCAGAACAGGACTGACATCCAATACAATTCGCAGAATCTATGTAAGGAGCAATTGGCACAGCATCAACCGAAGGACGCACCATAGCTTTGCGTTTTCCAAGACCACTGTTGTATTCATCAACCACCTCCACAGGGCACACCTCAAGACAACGGTTGCATCCCGTGCAGGATTCAATATCTACATACCTTGGTTTCTTCTTCACTCTGACTCTATATCTGCCCACATTGCCCCTGACTTCAGCCACTTCAGCAAGAGTAATGATTCTAATATTGGGATGGCGGGTCAACCTTGTCATCATTGGACCAAGAATACATATACTGCAGTCAAATGTAGGAAAGAGCTTATCCCATTTTGCCATATGGCCGCCCAGAAACCCTTCTCGCTCGACGATTACTGTTTCTATCCCTGAGTCAGCAAGCTCAAGAGCGCTCGTTATTCCTGCAACTCCACCACCAATAACCATTACACGTTTTACGATTGGAAATTCACGGGTGGGTATCGGATTCGAATCTCGAATCTGAGCAATTCCAGTATCAATTATTGCTGCAGCTTTTTTCGTAGCTACTTCAGGATCATCATAGTGAACCCAACTACACTGCTCACGTATGTTTGCCATGTGCATGTGACCAGGGTCAATTCCAGCTTCTCTCATGGCATCTGAGAATAATTCTCTGTGAAGATGAGGAGAACATCCAGCTATAACAACTCGTTTTGCTTTACTCTTTTTGATTTTATCAATGAGATCAGATACACCTTGTTCAGAACAGAGATGATCATCCACATCAACAAGAGGAATACCTTCAGACTCATACTTCTTCCTTAGAGAGTCTATGTCTATAGTATCAGCAATATTTGAACCGCAATTACATAGAAATACAGCTAGCTTATCCTTCTCTGTTTCCTGTTTCGATGGTTTTTTACTGCGGCTCACGAGTTACACCATATTAGTTAATGTGTCATATGGAAAGTTTAACATGGTAAGACCAATTTTATCACGGATAATCCTTTTGGAATATACAGTAACAAATCAAGATAACGTCAAAGAAACATATGTTCATCTATTACGGAGATAAGACAGTGAAACTCAATCCAATGGAACTCTACAACTTGCTTCCAAAGACAAACTGCCGGCTTTGTGAACCTAAGACTTGTATGGCATTCGCTACAAAACTTACTTTGGGAGACATTTCACCTGAGGACTGCCCTCCACTACTTGAAGCAGGTTTCGAGAAGAATCTGCAGAAGCTCAGGGAGATGGTTGCTCCAATGCTTTCTGCAGAGGCGACGGGAATCAAACTCGATGAAACCAAATGTACAGGTTGCAACAACTGTGTTGTAGTATGCCCAGTGGATGTAGCTGCAGAACCTTCTACAAGTGAAGGTAAGGCAGCAATGAGTAAAGATACCGTCTTCAGAGTTGAGAATGGCATATCCAAGATAATCAATCTGGAAAAATGTCGAAGGTTCCCTCCAGACAGATTGAATTGTCGCGTGTGTGAGCAATACTGTTGCACTGATGCAATCGAAATCTGGTAGGTGTTTCTAAATGGAAGATATTGTTTGTAATGGATGTTCATTACTCTGCGATGATGTATCAGCTGAGGTGTCAGGTAAGACTGTCAATTCGCTTGGTCTTTGTAAGTTGGGGCATGCTCATTTAGAAGCAGCTGTCAAACACAAGATTGGTTCAAAAGATAAGGATCTTGAAAAGGCTGCAGAGATCCTAGCAAGTTCTGAGAGATTACTCCTCTATGGGTGGGCTCACGCAACAAACGAAGCGATTGAGGAAGGATTGAAGCTAGCATCCACACTAAAGGGTCATTTTGCCTCAAGCGTGCAAATGGGTTCAATGAAAGCAATGTCACATAGTATTCATTCTAAAGGTCTCGATATAGACCTAGACTATGTCAGGAATAATGGTGAGTTCATCATTTACTGGGGTGCAGACCCATCCGAAAGTCTGCATCGACATCCTAGTCGATTTGCAGTTCTACCGCGAGGAGAGAAGATACCAGAAGGTATTGAAAGTCGTACAATTGGTGTTGTTGACGTTCGTCCGACTGAAACTATGAAGATGGCGAATCATCGTCTCATTTTACCTGCTGGTTCAGATGCAAAACTTCTGGACTTAATTAATTCAGAAATAGAAGGAAAATCATCAATCAAAGAAAAAGTTCTGGGTATTCCTGGAAGTGAACTTGTAGGTTTTGTCAGAGGTTTTCAGAAATCTGATTGCACTGTCATTTTCTACGGAAGTGGAATAATCAATTCAGGAAATCAGGAAGCAATCCTCTCGGGTATCGAAAACCTTGTGGAAGTTCTTAGAAGCACTGGAAAGGAAGCCTACGCACTACCAATGTTTGTTCAACCGAACACAATGGGAGTAATCAATGCTTCAACCAAAGGAAAACACCAAGCTACGTCATTTGAAAGATTGACATCAGGAGAGTTCGATACAATCCTGGTTGTCAGTGACGATGCATTGGCAAATCTGCCCGGTCCTGTTGCTAAAGCTCTTGCAAAGACACAGATTGTCTATGTTGGACCTCCTGGAGGTCTCACGGACAAGCGAGCAGTAGTCTCAATCCACACGATGGACACAATAATTGCAGGTACTGGAACTATGACAAGAGTGGATATGAAGGATATCCAATTTAAGAAATGGGCTGCAACTAAAGACAATGACACAATTGTTGACGTTCTGCAAAAATTGAAAGAACACGTCAGTAAGAAAAAGCCATAACATGGAGAATATGAATATGAAAATCGCGGTCGCTGGAAAAGGAGGCGTTGGGAAGACTACCATCGCAGGAACACTAGCAAGATTACTAGGGAGAGATGGCCTCAGTATTCTCGCAGTTGATGCTGATCCAAGCTACACTCTATGGTCAGCATTGGGTATCCCATCAGAAGTGGCAAAGCAGATTGTGCCACTAACCGAGAATAAAGCCCTCGTAGAAGAACGACTGCAAGTTGAAGGTGCCGGATCATATAAGGGATTTTTCAAACTCAATCCCCGTGTTGATGATCTTGCAGAAAAATTTGCTATTTCAGGACCAGACAATGTAACTCTTCTAGTTGCAGGGACTGTCGAAATCGGCGGCTCTGGATGTATGTGTCCATCAGCGACTCTACTCAAGTCACTTATGAGACATCTCATCCTTGGGACAGATGAAGCCTTTGTCATGGATATGGATGCAGGTATCGAGAATCTAGGACGTGGCACAACAAGGGGGATGGATGCTCTAGTGGTAGTTGCAGAGCCGGGCCGTCGATCTTTGGATATTCTTGGAAAAATCAGAACATTGGCTCAGGATATAGATGTGGGACGTGTCTTTGCCGTAGGAAATAAAGTTGCCACTCCTGAAGATGAGGCTATGATTCGGGAATGGGTTGAGAAAGAAGGCATTCCACTATTAGGAATTGTTCCGCTTGATGAAAATATAAAACAAGCAGACAGGAAGGGAGTGGCACCTATTGATTTAAATCCAAATTCCCCAGGGATGCTTGCCATTGCAGAGATAAAGGAGAGGTTGGTTGAAGAAACTAGTAACTAATTTGTTATTGATTCCAACAGGTTTCTAATAGAATCAAACGATACTTAATTACTTTCATATTCAAACATCTTAACGCCGTTAACGTTTATTTCCGTAAGTATGCACCATCTAGTGTGTGTGATTCACAACCTTATTATGGCACAATGTGTTGAGCTAGGTACCACGCACAGGAACTGAACACGTTATGAAGAAGAATGCTTACTTCAAGGCGGACGAAGCAGACACTGGACTTGGCAAGTTCAAAGGATTGGAGGTTCGCATCGGAACAATAGTTGATGATGAGTGGGACGAACCGATGGGTCCTACACCAATGCCAAATCCAACTGATCTCCGCGCATGGGATCATAAGTTACTCAATCGATATCATCCTTCATACATGCCTTATTGTCAGGTTTGTTGTCTCTGTACATTTGGCAAGTGTGATTTATCTGGTGACAAGAGAGGAGCTTGTGGAATTGATATAAAAGCACAGCAAGCAAGAATTGTGCTAGCAGCAGCCAATATAGGCTGTTCAGCCCATCTTGCACATGCGCGACACTTGGTCGACCATCTGGTTGAGGAGTTTGGACCGCGCACGAAGCTTATTCAGGGACCAGGTATTGACATACATGCTCCAGTTTCTCGTTTAGTCACGGGTATGCGGCCAAGAACTCTGGAAGATGCTAGCATTATTGTTGGCTACTGTGAAACTCAACTAGCTCATACACTCTCAGCCACACATACGGGTCAAGAAGGAAGCTGGTTGGATTTTGAGAGCAAAGTTCTCCATGCTGGGATGATAGACCAAGTTGGAATGGAGATTGCAGACCTTGCACAAATTTCAACTCTCGGTTTTCCAAAAGCAGACCCTGAAGCGCCCCTTGTCCAGTCAGGAATAGGTATGATGGATACGAATAAGGCCATTATCTTGACTATTGGTCACAATATTGTGCCAGCTGCAGCAATTACTGATTATATCACCGAAAAGAACATTGGTAGTCAGGTAGAGGTCGGAGGGATGTGTTGCACAGCTTGGGATATTACACGAAGAGATCCTAGTGCAAAAGTAATTGGGCCCATCTCTTGGCAGCTTAGATACATAAGAAGTGGAAAGGCAGATGTCGTTGTAGTCGACGAACAGTGTGTCCAAGTTAATGCTGTCAACGAGGCTAAGAAAGTCAAGGCACCAATCATCTCAACAAGTGATAAAGCCGTGATGGGACTACCCGATAGATCTGATGATCCAATCGACTCGATTGTCGAGGAACTTGTTTCAGGTAAGATAGATGGTGCATTCATTCATGACCATCACAAAGTTGGAGAAGTTGCTGTAAAGGTAGCTCTTGCCGTCAAACCAAAGAGAAGGAAGATGAAATTCTTCCCATCAAAAGCTAAGATTAAGAAGATGGCAGAAGACTGTAAGAAATGCAGTGAATGCATCAGAGCATGTCCAAATGATCAACCAGTAATGGAAGCAGTACTTGCAGCTCAGGTTGGAAATTTTGAACTACTTCGAGAAGTCTATAAAAACTGTATAGGTTGTGCACGTTGTGAGTCTGCATGTCCTAATGACTATGACCTTCATAGTTGGATGGTAGTTGCTGCTCAATCCGATTGCGAAGAAGAAAAATACATGGTGCGGACTGGTAGAGGAGCAATCCAAGACATCGAAATTAGAAATGTCGGTCAACCAATTGTTTTTGGTGAGATACCAGGAGTGATTGCACACGTTGGTTGCGCTAATTACCCTCAAGGGGGCAAAGATGTTCATGATATGGCAGAAGAGTTCGCTAAACGACGTTATATCGTTGTGACTTCGGGATGTGCTGCAATTTCAATGGGCCATGTAAAAGATGAGAATGGTCAGTCAATCTACGAAAGACGCAGTGGTGAGTTCGATGCAGGAGGAGTTCTTAATGTAGGCTCATGCGTTTCGAATCCACATATTGCAGGAGCAGCGATAAAAATCGCAGCAATCTTCGCTAAAAGGAACCTTCGTGGAAATTACGCAGAGATAGCAGATTACATCCACAATCGTGTGGGTGCAGTGGGTGTCTCTTGGGGTGCTATGTCTCAGAAAGCCGCATCAATTGCCGCAGGCTTTTGGAGACTCGGTGTTCCTGTGATTGTGGGGCCACATGGTTCGAAATACCGAAGAATGCTGCTTGGCAAAGCTGAGGAGGAGAGAGCTTGGACAGTCTATGATGCACGTACTGGAGACCGCGTATTAACAGCACCGGCTCCTGAGCATCTATTCTATGCAGCAGAAACCGTTGCAGAAGCAAATGTGTTGACCGCAAAACTTGTCATTCGTCCAAATGATACTGGAAAGGGACGGTCAATCAAACTGAGCCATTATATCGACATCCATGAAAAATACTACGGGTATTTCCCAGATGATGTCTGGAGATACATCAGACGTGACACAGATATTCCGATCACTCTGAAGGAAAAGATTCTAGCTCAGATGAAGGAGAACAAGTGGAAAGAACGTCGGATTATCGACCCAACGCTCCTGAAGGAGCAAATCATGGGAGGTGGAACATAGTGGTGATGCGTCCAGTACCCTGGCAAACAGGAGAAATTTGCGGACCTGAGAGTGCGAAATCTCTGACAAAGGCTGCAGTACTCAAGAGAGACATCACGAAGGCCAAGAAGCCATTGTTGGTTGTGGGTTCTGAAGCTGTGACAATAAAACACGGAAAAGGCGATATGGTCGACTATGCAATCGCTCTTTCAAAGGCGATGAAGATGCCTGTCATTGCTACTGGAGGTGCAATCAAAACATTCTTGGAGAAGGGCTTTGAGGGTGCCAAGTCAATGGGAGCAATGGAAGTGGCATTTAGGTTGCAAGATGCGGACTGGCTGGGGCCATCTGGGAAAGGACCATACGATATGATTATGATCTATGGAATCCCATATTACATGGAGTGGACTCTGCTGTCCGCAGTGATGAACTTTGGGACCCATTTAACAGCAATCGCATTGGACCGCCATTTTCAGCCGCATGCAAAATGGTCATTCCCGAACATGAAAGAGAAACAGTATCATGTTATTCTTGATGAACTACTAGAACTAGTAGGAGGAGGCAAGTAAATTGTCATTCGAAGATATTCCTGTAGATATAGGCGTTGTATATGAAGGTGAACGAGTTCGCAGCAAAGATATGTTCGTCGAACTCGGTGGACCAAAGATGGAGAAGAAATTCGAACTCGCAATAGCCCGCGATATGGGTGACATTGATGATGAAAAAATCGAAATAATTGGTCCAGACCTTAAAGATATGGAGGAAGGAAGTTACCATCCTCTTGGAATCGTGATTGAAGTAGCAGGTAAAGACATTGAAACAGATCTCGAAGGAGTAATTGAGAGACGTCTTCACGAATACGTCAACTTCGTAGAGGGATTGATGCATCTTAACCAACGCTATGACATCTGGATGAGACTCAGCAAGAAGTCATTTCAGAAAGGCTTCAACTCGCTCGAGTATCTCGGCAAAGTTCTGATACGACTCTACAAGAGTGAGATGAATATCATTGAAAAAATCCAGGTGACATTCATCACTGACCCTAAAATTGTTGATGAACGCTATGATGATGCAATAAACCGATACAATCAACGAGACGAACGTGCACGAGGACTAAGCGACGGAGAAGTTGATACATTCTACGGATGTTCACTCTGTCAATCATTCGCTCCAACCCATGTTTGTACGATCACTCCGCAAAGATATGCAAACTGCGGTGCTATCAGTTGGTTCGATGGAAGAGCAGCTGCTCGAGTTGATCCAAAGGGTCCGCTATATGCGATTCCTAAGGGCGATACAATTGATGAGTTCCGAGGTGAATATACCGGAGTCAATCAAGCATATACTGAAAAATCGCTTGGAAAAGTGAATTCGGTTGCACTCTATAGCGCTTTTGAGAAACCACACACAAGCTGTGGTTGCTTCGAAGCGATTGCCTTCGTAATTCCTGAAGTTGATGGGCTAGGAATAGTTCATAGAGATTTCAAAGGAGATACCGTCAATGGATTACCATTTTCTAGTCTTGCAGACTCAACAGCAGGTGGTCGTCAAGTTCCGGGTTTCCATGGGTTATCAATCGAATATATGCGGTCACCAAAATTCCTCCAAGTAGATGGAGGGTGGGATAGAATTGTTTGGCTCCCCGAGGCAATCAAGGAACGAGTAGCAGAATTCATTCCAGAAGAAGTGAGAGATAAAATACCAACCGAAACTGATGCGATGACAATTGGAGACCTCAAGACGGTTCTCAAAGAGAGAAATCATCCAGTTGTTGACCGTTGGGTTGAACTAGCGGATGACGACGAGGTTTCAATGGCAACTGATGATTCAGGAAGTGATTATGTAGCAGTTCCAGGTGAATTAACAGCTATGGTCGGAGGAGTAGGCGGTGGTCTTGAAATCGTCTTCAAGAATGCTAAAATCTACGCTGAAAAAATAATCATCCGAAGGACAGGAAAAGGTGACAAAAAGAAATGACAACTGACAAGGAAAGGACTACTTCCCTGGATGATATGTTCGGCGATTTTGCTGAACTTGTCCTTGAGAATGTCACTATTGAACTAGATGAGCTAAAAATCGCTCTTCGCCCAATGGTCCAACAAATGGCGAGAGCAGTAGCACATCCTGCTATAGAGATTCCGAAATCACTGATTCCAGCCACGTTTAAGAAACCTCTGGGTCAATATACTCAGAGTATCCAAGAGATCACTCTTGGAGCCACAAAAGGACAAGGCGGTACTCGGGGGAACACAATAACCATTGGAGGCCACACAGCCCCAGCATGGGACCTATTTCAAGCTCCTCCAAAGCATGTACCTATTGTAGCAGCTGATGTTTTTGATATGCCTATCTCTCTAGCAAAAATGGTAAAAATGCACTACAAAGAGGTTCTTGATGATCCTGCAGAATGGGCAAAGCTTGTTGTCAACAAGTTTGGCGCAGATGCCGTCACAATTCATCTCATCAGCACAGACCGAGCAATTAGTGACACATCGCCAAATGATGCGGCTAAAGTAATCGAAGATGTCCTGCAAGCTGTGAAAGTACCAATCATCATTGGTTCTGCCGGCGATCCTGTTAAAGATGGACCAGTCTTAGCGAAAGCAGCAGAGGTCTGTGAAGGTGAGAGAACACTCTTGTGTTCGGCGACTGTAGATGTCTACGAGGATATCGCAATTGCAGCAAAGAAGCATGACCAACTCGTGTTATCATGGACATCAATTGACATCAACCAACAGAAAGAACTCAATAGACGATTATTCGATTGGCTAACTCCAGAGCAAATTGTCATCGATCCAACGACAGCTGCGCTAGGATACGGTCTCGAATACGCATTTACAATTATGCAACGGATGCGCATCGGCGGCTTGCTTGGTGATGAGGAACTACGATTCCCCATAAGTTCGGGTACAACTAATGCATGGGCTGCCAGAGAGGCATGGCTAAAAAATCCGGAGTTAGGTCCAAGAGAGCTAAGAGGGCCAATCTGGGAGAGCGTGACTGCACTAGCATTGCTCCTCGCAGGAGGTGACCTGTTCATGATGATGCATCCTGCAGCTATCAAGACAGTGCACGATTTGGTGGGCTGGATGAAAGAACGACAGCAGATCAAACCTGAGGAATATCCGGACTGGACTACACTGACAATTCCGGAGGGAGTATAATGGCAAAGTTACCAGGTCCACTGGAGATATACCCATTACTTCCGGGTACCAATTGCAAAGAATGTGGAGAAGCTAACTGTATGGCGTTCGCTACAAAAATGGCTGAACACACTGTCAAGCTCAAAGCATGCACTCCTCTCTTTGAGGACGCCAAATACGCAAAGAAGTTAGAGAAGATACAGGTTCTCGTTCGACCACCAGTTAGAGAAGTGGTTATAGGTGTCGGAGAGAATGCTGCAACTATTGGTGGAAAGCTTGTACTCTATCGACATGACCTTCGATACTCAAACCCAACATCATTCTTTATTGAGGTTCCTGACAATCTTGAAGCGGAAGTATTTGCGGCAAGAGTCAAAGCAATAGAGGATTGGACATACGTCTACATAGGCACAAACCTACGGTTAGACGGAGTTGCACTTAGAGGGGTTTCACAGGACCCGAAGACATTTGCTACTGCTGCGAAGAAATTAGCAGAATTATCCGACTGGCCAATAATGCTCTGCTCACTAAATCCAGAGATGCTTGCAACCGCAGCCAAAACGATTGCTGATAAACGCCCGCTTCTCTATGCTGCAACGATGGACACGTGGGCAGAGGTTGGAGAGATTGCAAGAAAGCATAATCTGCCCTTGGTTGCCTATGCCCCTGGAAGTCTCGATAATCTATCCTCCTTGGTAAACACATTACGGGCTATAGGTTTAGATGATATTGTTCTCGACCCAGGCACAGCCTCGAGGACAGGTTTAGGAACCACGGTGGATGACTTTACGCAAATAAGACGGTCTGCAATAATCGAAGATAACGAGCTTCTTGGGTATCCATCACTTGCCACCCCAATTTCAGTCTGGGCGGATCATAGAGAAGGTGAAGCTCCAGAGTTGACCAAGTGGGATGAAGTTCTTACAGCATCAGCACTCATCGTGAGATATGCAGACATAATCGTTTTGCACAGTCTGGATATGTGGACCAATCTCCCGATAACGTTCCTTCGAAGCAATCTCTATACGGACCCAGTGAAACCTGTTGCTGTTGAAGCTGGTTTGATGGAATTTGGAGATGTCGGACCGGATTCACCTGTGATGTACACTACCAATTTTGCGCTAACATACTTCACAGTAGAAAGTGACATCAAGCAGGGTAACGTTGACACGTACCTTGTTGTTGTTGACACAGAGGGAATGAGTGTCCAATCTGCAGCAGCTGGGCGAAAGTTGACAGCTGATAAGGTCGCGGAAACACTCGAAGAATACAAAGTAGCGGAGAAGGTGAATCATAGGATTCTAATCAGTCCAGGAATGGCTGCAAGAATCAGTGGTGAAACCGAGGAAGCTACAGGTTGGACAGTCAAAGTCGGACCTCGAGACTCAAGTGGCATTCCCAAATACCTTCAGGAAGGTAAATGGAAAGAAGAATGATAATTTGCATTGAAAAAGCATTATCAGACAAACAAGCATAGGAAAAAAGAGTATGAGAGAACGTATAGTAATATCGGTGTCTGGCAAGGGTGGTGTTGGAAAAACCACAACTACAGCTTTACTTACTCGTATTCTTATCGAGAAGACCAAAACGAATCTCCTGGTAGTAGATGCAGACCCAGTCTTGAATCTACCCCGAGCTCTCGGTATCGAAGTGCCTGATACTGTTGGTTCTATCGCAACTAAACTTAGGAAAAGTATTGATGATGGAGCTATTTCAGGTTCAGTGACAAAACAGGATGTCCTTGAAGGGGAGATCTTTGAATCTCTCATTGAAGGTGACCAGTTCGATTTTCTTGCAATGGGGCGAACCGAGGGCGAAGGATGCTACTGCTTTGTAAATCGACTTCTCACACAAATTCTTGATCGATTGAGTCAGAACTATGAGATTACCCTTATGGACATGAGCGCAGGTTTGGAACATCTAAGTCGAAGAACAAATCGTAATGTGGACATGCTCATTATTGTTGTAGATGCATCAAGGGCGGCATATGAGGCAGCCTTGAGAATCAGAGATCTAGCAAAGGAGGTACATATCGAGTTCAAAAAGATCGTTGTAATTGGGAATAGGTTCCCGCCAGGAATGGAAGAGGACCTTAGAGGAAAATTAGAGGAAGAAGGACTCGAACTCATCGGGATGATTCCTAGTGATGATGAACTCTCGAAAGCAAATTATCAAGGAACATCTCTTATTGACCTCCCCTCGAACTCATCAGGAGTGTTAGCTGTTGAAGCAATCGCTGAAAAACTTGGTTTGCTGGGAGATGCTACATTCCTCAAACTCCTGGGAAAAAGCTCGTAGAAAGGCTCCAGGATTCATCTCAAAACACTCAAATCAATTGGTAACAATTGTTCACACTCACTTGGAGGGAAAATGAATGGGTGTAAAAGAAGAATGGACTGATAGGTACAAAAACAAGATAGTACCAGCCAATGTGGCTATCTCCAAGATACGACGAGGAACACGTATCCTGCTGGGGACAGGTTGTGGGGTTCCATATCATCTCGTTCAAGAATTGAGTAAGAATGCAAAACAGATGGCAGATAACGAGATCATCCACCTACTCACGATTGGAAATACCCCTTCAGCTGATCCAGAGTTCCAAGCTCAATTTAGGCACAATACGTTCTTTGTCTCAGATAATATTCGTAGCGCTATATCTGAGGGGCGCGCAGATTATACTCCTGCACCGCTTTCTGATATCCCATTCTTGTTTAGAACAAAGCGGATTCCACTCGACGTCGCACTTATTCAAGTAAGCCCACCTGACGAGTTTGGATACTGTTCATTAGGCATATCAGTTGATATCACAAAATCCGGTGTAGAATATGCAGATCTAGTGATTGCACAAGTAAACGAGCGCATGCCTGTGACCTATGGTGACTCCTTTGTTCATGTCAAGGAACTGGATTATCTTGTTCCATTCACAGAACCGATACGTGAGTTTATTTCACCGAATGTGAGTGAGCGAAAGAGCAAAATTGGAGAGTATGCCGCGAGACTCATAGAGAATGAATCAACTATTGAGGTAGGAATTGGAACTGTGGCAAAGTCTGTCACACAGAGTCTCATTAGTTCTGAAATCAAGGATTTGGGTATCCATACTGAAACATTTAGTGATAGCATAATTGACCTTATTGAAAGTGGTGTGGTAACAAATCAGAAGAAGAGCATAAACAGAGGAAAGGTCATCGCGAGCTTTGCGATGGGTACAAAAAAGCTCTATGATTATGTGAATAATAATCCGTGTTTCGAGTTCAGAGAAACTTCCTATGTGAATGATCCAAATGTGATTGCCCAGAATCGAAAAATGGTAGCAATCAACTCAGCTTTGGAGGTTGATTTGACTGGTCAAGTGTGCGCGGATTCAATTGGGCACTCCTTTTACAGCGGTATTGGAGGACAAGTTGATTTTATTCGGGGAGCATCAAGATCAGAAGGTGGAAAATCAATCATTTGTGTCAAATCCACAGCGTTGCAGGGTACTGTTTCAAAAATCGTACCCAAGTTAAGCGAAGGAGCGGGAGTTGTGACAACCAGAGGTGATGTCGATGTAATCATCACAGAATACGGACTTGCATCATTACGAGGAAAAACCATTCGGGAGAGAGTACTATCACTCATCGCTATCGCACATCCAAAATACAGGAATGGATTACTCGAAGCAGCAAAAGAGATGAAATACGTATTCGAAGACCAGGTTCCATTTCTTGCTCGAGGAACATATTTCCCAATTGAATACGAAGCCGTTACTGAGATTGAAATGGATGATGGGCCCATCAGTATCCACGTTCGCTTAATCAGACCTGATGATAGTGACCGGGTCAAAGACTTGTTTTACGGACTCAGCGAAGATTCGATATTCTTTAGATTCCTAACACCACTTAGAAGTTTACGACGACAGACATTGCAGGAGTTTTATTACGTTGACCAAGAGTCAGACATCTCTCTTGTTGCAGTAGTTGGGGATGATAAAGAGGGGGAGTGCGAAAAGATTGTTGCTGCAGGTAGGTATCTATTAACTAGAAGTACGAATCAGGCAGAATTTGCTCTGCTGGTAGATGATGCATATCAGAATCGGGGTATTGGTACATTTCTCCTAAATCAGATGCTGCGTATTGCAAAGAGCAAGGGAGTAAACGCATTCATTGCATATGTACACCCAAAGAACGTCCCGATGATCAATTTCATTCATAGAACTGGAAAAGTCATTGAGAGCAAATTAAGCCTTGAAGATAACCAGTACACATTCATTCTGAGACTTTAGATATGTTCTTCGATATATCTTCCATGAGTATGACTCTGCTGTATAAAAAAGAAAAACACAAGCGTTTTATGATGGCGTTGTAGAATTAGGGTGTTTAGAGGAATTTGACGATGTCTGATTTAAGCCGAATAGGAATCCTGAAACTAGGATGTATTGGTGCTGCACCACTACTTGATTTGATACTTGATGAGCGTGCAGAACGAAAGGATATTGCAGTGCGAGTGGTAACAACTGGAGCAAGCATGGACCCAGTGAACTGTGAAGAGGCTACTGCCAAGTTAGCAGAGATGAATCCAGGTCTCGTAATAATAGTAAGTCCTAATGCTGCGCTTCCAGGACCAACTCAAGCAAGAGAGTACCTGCTGAAGAAGAATCTGCCTGTGCTATCCATATCGGATGGACCTTCGAAGAAAGCGTTCTACACAAAAAATGAGAAAGGAAAGAGTGTAGTCTCTGTTCCAGAGGGTAGTGGATTTATTGTTCTGCCAATGGATCCCATGATTGGAGCCAGAAAGGAATATCTAGATCCAACAGAGATGGCTATTTTCAATGCAGAGCTGATTAAATTACTCTCATGCACGGGAGTTATACGTTTCATACAATCTGAAATAGACAAACTTACTGATAGCTTGAAAGCTGGAACAGAGTTGAAACTTCCGAAAATCACTCTGACAACAGAGAAAGCGCTTGTACATGCAGGTTTTGCTAATCCTTACGCTTACGCAAAAGCATACGCATCGCTTACAATGGTAGAATCAGTTGCAACTATCACATCTACTGCGTGCTTCAAGGAAAAGGATTCTGATGTGTATATTCCTGCGGTCGCCGCTGCTCATGAATTACTTAGAGCTGCAGCTAGGCTTGCTGATGAAGCTCGGGAGATAGAAAAACTGAATGATACGCTCCTTCGAACATCTCACGGTTCATCTGGCAAAGCTACCAAAAAGACAGAGCTACTTGGAAAACCAACTTAGCCACTGGAACAATTTCATATTGTGTTTCAGTATGCCTCCCATTTCCACTAGTAACTAGCTCAATGTGATTTTCCTACGTACAATTACAAAGTGAAGGGCAACAAAGTATCACAATCAGATTACTAACATCTAGAGCAACAGATTGATAGTCATCCAAGAAAGAGTATCTCAATGAGTGAAATGAAAGAATCTAATCTGCGTATTAGGCTTTATGAAAAACAGGGAGAAACTTCTATCTACATTGATGCTGAGATTGACAAAGAGGGGAACCTCATTGTGTCAGGGCAGGATCTGGGGAAGGCACCTAAGGAGTTCTGGGGAGACCCTGATTATGAGTATATGGTGCTTGTCAAAAAAGATCAGATGAACGTCCTCCTACTATCTCTAGTAAAAGAGAAGTTTGGAGGTAATGCTCAAGCCTTCTCCAACTTCAGAGAGTATCTCGCCAATAAGGAAATCCCCTATGAATTTGGGTCATGGGCGTGATAATATAAACTTGGCTTGATAGTAAACAATATACTCAGGAGCTCAAGTAATGAGAAGTTTTATCATTGAAAACTCTGATGGAATCTTGTGAGGAAAGACGCTGTTACTCAACCAAGTGCAAAGAACATGATAATAGCTACAACTATAATGAACCCACAACACATGTACAGACATTCTCTCTTGTCAGGAGCACTAACATAATCCAGAGTCTGTCCACCAGAACCAACCACTCTCAGCATTCCAGTGGAAGAATCATGCCTTTGGGAAACATACTGCTCTTTTCTGACTTTTATATTGTATTTCTTTTTACCAAAATCTGTTATTACCCAATGATGTCCAGTATGGTAATCACCGTATCTCCACACAGTAGTTTCTTCTTTGATCACCCTTTCATCCTGCAACGATTGAAGAGCATCTTTATACAATTCCTTTCCAATTTTCCACTCTAGCATGAGCTTAAGGTCGTATTGTAAGATAGCTCCATTCGTTTCATTTGCAATTGTTCGAAGAATTGTCATTTTAACTTCCTCAAGATCCAAAGTCCTCACCTAACCTTCTGAAATAGTATATACACTCAGTAAAAAAAAGTTACGAATTGAAACATCAATAAGAATCAGGTTCAGAGCGGTAAGATTTAGTGTATCGAAAAGCTCGTTCCACAAACAATATCTGGAGGATGTAGTGCACCACAAGCAGGGGTAAAGATGAAACTCGACATCACTCCACGTGCAGCAAACCTTACCTATGCCATACGAGACATTGTTGTCGCGGCATTGAAATATGAAAAGGAAACTGGTGAAAAGCCACTCTACATGAACATTGGAGACCCAATCAAATACGATTGGAAAACCCCTAATTATATGATTGAAGCACTCTGCCAAGCTGCAAAGGATGGGTGGAATGGATATTCACCATCTGACGGTGAGCAAGAACTTAGAATTGCCGCTGCAGAGAAAGAGAAGAGAGTGAATAAGATTGATGTTGACCCTGATAGAATAATTGTAACCGCAGGTGTGTCAGAAGCAATCCAATTCCTGACAGGAGCTCTCGTTTCAAATGGTTCGGAACTACTTGTTCCAGGACCCTCATATCCCCCGTATATTTCCTATGTCAAGTATTTCGGAGGAGACCCGGTTGCGTATCGTACAATCGAAGAGGAAGATTGGAATCCTGACACAGAGGACCTGAGAAGTAAGATCACAGACAAGACGGTAGGAATACTTGTCATCAATCCCAACAATCCAACAGGATCGGTCTACAATGAGAAAACACTAAGAGAGATTGTCGACATCGCTGGCGAATATGGTCTCCCACTAATCTCAGATGAAATATATGACCAGCTTACCTACGATGAGCCACAAACACCTATGGTCCGTATTGCTGGAGATGTCCCAGTGATAGGTTTCAACGGTGTGAGTAAGGTGTATCTTGCACCTGGCTGGAGAGTAGGTTATGCGTACTTCCATGATTCAAATGCCGAGTTGGACCCGCTTTATCAAGCATTCATCCGTCAAGCTCGGATTCGAATTTGTCTTAATTCAACAGCACAGATTGCCTCTGCGACCGCTCTCAGAGGAGATGGAAGTCACTTGAAAGAAATGATGAGTAGACTACGAATTCGCAGAGACCTCATACATAAACGGCTAAACGATATCGATAGTATCTCAACGCGGTTACCTGAAGCAGCATTCTACATCATGCCTAAAATTGAATTGAGAGGTAGATGGAAAAATGATAAGGAATTTGTTACAGAAGTTCTCAAGGAAACAGGTGTTGTCTTTGTACCAGGATCAGGATTTGGAGCAGAGCATGGAGCAGGACATTTTAGAAGTGTATTCCTTCCCCCACCAGATATGATTGAAGAAGCCATGAACCGACTTGAAGGATTCATGACCAAATATCAGAAGTAGGACCTCTGCAAACGAATCAAATGCATAGGACACAAATATGATTACTCTAGTTCACGTTTCTTCTTTTCCATCATCTGAGTGAGTTCATTACGAATCGACCTAGCGACCACAAGTGCCATCTCGATCTTATCAGGAGATTCAGGTCGTGAACCCACAATAAGATGAGAGTCATTGACTATCTTATTAGCCTCCAATTGGATGTCAGAAATACTAGGATCCAGTGCTTGAAGTTCGGGGGTAACCAATTTACCTTTAAGCTGCCCAACAATATCTTTGATTATCATTGCTGAAGAATGAATTCTCTTCTTTTTCTCAGCTGCAGCGTCCCACTCACTCAAAGCTAATGGTAATTCAGTTTCGAGTTTTGTTTCCTGTTTAGTTGCAGATGCAATAGCCTCGTCAAATGCAGGGATGATTTTACTCATCGCATAGGCTTTTTTCTCAGCAAGCTTAGCTGCTGTGATCTTCTCTATGAGTACATCATCACCAAGTAGAGCGTCAATCTGATCAACCATATCATTGACAATTTGCAATCGAGCTTTGGCAGACTCTAGGTTTCCTTCTCCAATGTCATTTCGAGATTGTTTAATAGATGTCACCAACCCATCTGCAATTTTTAGCAATGGTTCAGCTTCAAATTCTGATTCCTCGATTGATGCTTTCAGGAACCCGTATCTACCTTCAGTAACACTACAGTCATGAAGCAACTTCTCACTTTCTTTATAGTCTTTGAGAGTCAGCACTACAGGACCTGCTTGTAGACTGTACTCGGTCTTTAATTTGTCTTCGTATGTCCCACGAACGACAACTGAGAAGTCTCTTGTCCCACCAAGGGCCTCAGCTGATCTTATGAGAATTGATACATCTATTGTTTCACCAGCTGGAATAGTAGGTATGGTTTTAGTACGTTCACCTGAAGCAATATTCAAACCTTCATCTATATGCCACTCAATCTTCATATTGGTCGCATCACCCTCACCTGAGTTTTTAATGGAGAGTTTTACAGAGAAGTCTTCAGTGAAAGTCAAATCAATTGGAATTGTCAAGTGAGAAGAGAGCTTCGGAACTTTCAATTTTCCACGAAGTATCTCCCGAACCATATCCAATCCACGGTCAACATATTTAGTAAACTCAGAACTTCCTGAACTTGCTAAGGCAGATTTCAATTCTGTGACTGCCGCATTTTCAGCTTCTGCGAAAGCATCAAGATTGAGTGATTGAATGGAAGATTCAAGCATCTGAGGAATTTGACTGAGTCTAATGACTGCGGGAAGTCTGATCTTTGATGAATTTTCTGCAGTAAAACCACGAGCCTTGTAGAATCCATCAGCTTCCTTTCCAATCATAATGTAAATCATACATGCAGTCATAGCAAGAGCTGTTCCCTTCCCGGTTTCAGCATCTTCACCCCACATCAAATGTTCACCGGAAGCAGATAGTAAATCATCGGCGCCTTGCTTGTACGCATCAATCGCTTTTGAGGAATCTGAGAGTTCAGAAAAAACATCTCCAGCATCGCACATGTTCAAAGCGGCTGTCTTGAAACTCTTTGAAGCTCTGTACTCAGCAGCTGACTGAAGGAATGCTTGTCCTGCAGCTTTGTACTCCCTTTCCATTGTGGTATAGTCACCAGCGCGCTCTGCTTGTTGTGCGGCTAGGATGTGTTGTTTCCCAGCAGATTGGCGAGTAGTATCTTTCTGTGATTCTTCAACCCATTTTTTCGCTCTTTCATCAGACATTGTCACATAATCTCCTACTTTAATCGATGACAATACTGGGTCCACAATTTTCGCGTATTTTGGAGTCCAGTAAAGTCAATTGCAAGAGGTCTTGCAAGCTAACCCTAGTATACTTCGCGAGGTGAATGTCGCAGACGATCTGGAAGCCCACCACCATGACCTTCAACTACGAGTTCGTAGCCACGGCCAATGCGACCAGCTTTTGCAGTCTGGAAGCCCACCTTCTCAATACCACGAGCATTA
>Ga0315542_1000485_pt1 | contig 24915 bp, 20 predicted proteins | sample SalMarSW160120MG_FD_202541 | JGI IMG/M metagenome (GOLD analysis project Ga0315542, IMG submission 202541) | Salt marsh sediment microbial communities from the Plum Island Ecosystem LTER, Massachusetts, United States - Salt Marsh Sediment SW1601-20 ... | reverse complement strand
AGCGCTGACAATCGACATGCCGGCGATATTGGTGGAGCTGACCTGACGGATAAGCGACAGCGTTGAAATCTCCTGTTCGATGGGTTTGGATACCGTTGTGGCTACGACATTCGGAGTGGCGCCCGGGACTTGGCTTATGACGATGATCGTCGGCCGGTCACTGTCCGGGAAAAGATTTTTCGGCATGACCACGAGCCCGTATATTCCGAGGACAAAGAGACCGGCAATAATGCTGTACAGCAGGTATTGTCTTTTGTGAAAAAAATCAAACATGATGTCTCCCTCAGCTTTTGATTTCCGCCACGGGGACGCCTGCGGCGACCCTGAGAAGGATATCCGGTTTGGCTATGATCACGCGTTTACCAGCAAAGTTTTCACGCACCACCACTCCTTCGGCGCCGCGCGCCCGGATATGCACCGGAAGCCTTTCCGGAATTCCCTTCGAGGTAAGCGCGAAGACGGACGATGACCCATCCATGGTCAACAGCGCGTCAACGGGAATCCGCACGTTTTCGTCCGTGAAAACAATCACTCGGAGGTTAACATATTGTCCCTCGACCAGATCTTGTCCGCGGGGGATCTGGGCGACATATTGGATCAGTCCGGTTGCGCCGGCATGGTCTTTCGGCGTCAGGCGGAGCGTTTGGCCGTTTACTATGATTTCAGAGGGATGCACCGTATCGGGCATGGACAGATTCAGGTAAAGACCGCTTTTTGAAGCAACCCGGAAAAGCGGTTTCCCCGGTGTGGCCAGATCGCCGGGTTTGATGAGGCTCTGGCTCAGTGTGCCGCCGATGGGCGACGTAACGGTCGCATAGTCCTTGAGCGAATCAATTTCCCGGATATTTGCGCTGAGCGTCTCCCGGTTCTTTTCCAGCGATGCAACACTATTCCGAGCGGCGGATAGATTGGCTTCGATTCTTGCGATTTCAGACGTTTCCTGGCTGAATTGTTCGATGGACGCCCCTTTGACCCTGAGGAGTTCATCCGTCCGTGAATGTGTTTCCTTTGCGGTGCTCAGCGCCGTCTCTAATGCTTTGGCGTCGGCCTTCTTAGCCTCTATTTGAAAACCGATCCCCTGTTGCTGGGACAGCAACGCTTGTTTCTTCGCTTCAAGCTCTCTGGTGTCGATCCGGGCCAGCACATCCCCCTTTTTTACAGTGTCACCTTCCTGTTTGTAGACCACGCGTACCTCTCCGCTCACTTTGGTTGATAAAACGGCCGAAACATCTGATGCGACGATCCCCATTGCCGGCAACGTCAGCGTGACGGGTCCCCGTTTCAGTTCCACCGTTTCGACCAGAGCCGGCAGGACCGCCGCCGGTTTTGCCTGGGCCAGGTCGGCCTTTCGTTTTTTTAAGAGCAGTAATCCGCCGACAATAATTGCGATTATCAAAAAAACCGTGATGAATTTTTTCATTTCACAACTCCTTTAAGATCGGTTCCATAGAGCATCGCCTGCTGGGCGAACACCTGCCAGCGCTGCTGTTCGCCTTGAAAAAGGGCCGCATCGGCGGCGAGTTTCTGACTCTCGTATCTCAGGTAATCTTCTGTTGTCATGCGGCCGGATTCGAATGCTACCCGGGCGATAACCAGAAGCGTTTTATTGTCTTCGACCGACTGTTTCGCCAGCTTGATGGATTGGTCAATGACGGGCAGTTGCGCGTTAAGGTCGTCCGACAGGGCATTCAATTCGATTCGGATCTCCGCCAGTTTTTTTCGCGATTTTTCCCTTTCCACCTTGGCAATCTCGACGTCTTTAGTAATCGTCCGATCGAATAGGGGCACTGTCATGACAATTCCTGCGGTGTTGTAGCTTCGGTAAATATGACTGTCGGTATTGTAGGCCTCCCCTTCATTACTGGAAAGGGTGCCATACAGGGACAGGGCTGGGTAGCGGGCTGCTCGGCGGCGGGACACTTCCTTCATCGCGGCTTGAACCTGTTTTTCCTGGGCCAGCATCGCGATAAAGGGGCCGGATACGATTTTTCCCGCAAGTACCATGGGCACAGGGTTGGTCAGGTCAATGCCGGTCAGTTTTTTGATGTCCCGCACAACATCCAGCTGTTTGGCAGTCAAAACGTTTTTCTGCTGCACAAGATTATTGATGGAGGTGTTGATTTTGAGCAGTTCCGATTCCGGTGTCCGGCCATTCTTGACCTTGAGCGTGATATCGGTGCGGGTCTTTTCGAGTGACGCCATTCGGCCGGCAATCGCCTGATCCAGGCTGCGCAGATACTGATAACTGCTGTTTAGTGAAATAACAGCAGCCTGGCGACTGACCAGATCGATCCGGTTTTGGATCTTCGCTTTCTCGTGGAGTATGCGGGTCTTCTGTCTGAGATCATAAATTTTTTGTACATAAACCGGTACCTGAAGCGTCAGGCCATACCTCGTAATCCACCTCGAGAAGGGGATAGACTCACCGGCGGCGATGTTGACCTCTGTGGGCGGCATAGGCCGCAGGTTGGTCGGCGAATTGTAGAGTTCCCCTCTTCCGAAAAGAGCAATCTTGGGGAAAAGTTCTGCGGTTGCCGACTGTTGTTGCAGATCGCTTTCTTTCGCGGTGAGATTGCTGATTTCCATTCCGGGTTGTCGGGCCGCCGCATTCAGCAGGTCAGTAATGCCGGCCGCCCAGCTTTGCCCACCCCAAATCAAGCAAAACGCCACAATAGGAATAAAACGTTTCATCGCTTGTCTCCTTACATCAAAAAATTGAAGATATAGCCCACCAGCAGGATACCCGTACCCACAACACCGATAAAGGCGGCAATCAAACGCAATTTGAGCACCTTGCGCAGGATGATCATCTCGGGCAGCGACAGGGCTATGACCGACATCATGAACGCCAGTACCGTCCCCAGTGCCGCACCCTTGCCCAGCAATGCCTGGACAATGGGGATAATGCCGGCAGCGTTGGAATACATGGGAATGCCGATCAGCACCGACAAGGGGACAGACCACCAGGCCGACTTTCCCATGAAGGCGGCCATGATGCCATTCGGAACATAACCGTGTATCCCGGCCCCCACCGCAATGCCCAGCACGACATAGAACCACACTCGGCCGACGATATCGCGAAGGGCTTCGACACCATACCGAATCCGTTCACCCCAATCTTTTGGACCATCTCCCAAATCGAGTTTACCTGCCTGGATCTCAAAGACCCATTCCTCGAGGTGACGTTCCATTTTTAGCCTTCCGATGACCCAGCCGGCGATCATGGCGATGGCAAGTCCCGTCCCCATGTAAATCGCCGCCACTTTCCAACCGAATAGGCCGTAGAGCAGCACCAGGGCAATCTCGTTGACCACGGGAGAGGCAATCAGGAAGGAAAAAGTCACACCAAGAGGCACACCGGAGGTCACGAAACCAAGAAAAAGCGGAACGGCCGAACAGGAACAAAACGGCGTAACAACGCCCAGCATAGCAGCCAACACATTCCCCACGGACTCCCGCTTTCCGGCAAGGATGGTGCGCGTGCGTTCGGGCGTAAAAAATGAACGGATGATGCCCACGCCGAAAACCACCAATGCCAGGAGCAGGAGGACTTTCGGCGTTTCGAATACGAAAAACCCCACAGCATTACCCAAGTGACCGCTTATTGAGAAGCCGGCCAGACGGGAAAGTAAGCCTGTAAACAGATTGGAAAAAGCGGCAAGATTCTCATAAACCAGAAACCATGCCGCTATCAGTAGTACGCTCCATGTCAGGTACCCAACGATGGACGAGTGTCTGGTTCCAGCGGCTGCCGAAACGGCAGAGTGCGCCCTTTCAGATCCACAAAGACCGCTTTCACATCCCAAGTTATTGGAACCCACTATTCTCTCCTTCAATTGAGGGCGGATCAAATGGATCGAATGATCGCCCTGTCTACTTCCATGCCCAAATAGATTTTGGGCATCTATTAGTCTTATGTATTGCCATATAGCGATATATGAAAGACAATAAAATTCCGTGGGGCGATTCCCCGCCCAATTTCGGACAATTTCGCCAAACAATACACAAATGTTTACGATTACTTCGCCTACAACTTCGGCAGTTCTTTAACCCTGTCGTATCGCTTTTGGGCCTCTTTCAGCCATTCCTTAAGCTTGTTTCTTGGCGGAACCTTACCCACTGACTTCACCTTGCCGTTCATGAGCAGGGCCGGTGTTCCCATCACGCCGTATCTGCCGATTTCTTTGATATCCCGGACGTGTTCTATATCAGCCGAGATCCCGGTTTCAGCCATGACGTGCATGAGTTCCTGCTCAAGCCGATCACACTGAACGCATCCGGGTCCCAGGACCTTGATTTCAATTCCTTCCGGAACCTCCTCTTCAAAGGGCTTTCCCAGAAATTTCTTGAATTCTCTCAGGAACGCCTTTGAATAACTCTCCTTTACCTTCTCGGGGATGTAATTCCTTTTCCCCAAACGACTCAAGAGTTCTTCCCTAACTTCCGGATCTGGGCTCTCCCCATACCTTTCGGCCATATCCTGCAAGACAGCCTTGAGCCCAATGATGCCTACGGCAGAACCTCCCACTTTGATCTGTGTTACCTCATCTTGTGACATAGACGCCCTCAAGGCCCGATCGGCGAATCGTTTCATTCGTCCAGGGGATATAGTATGCGGCTGAAAAAGTGAGTACAATAATAATAAGAATTTTAGTCCCTTCTTTCATCATAACTGCCTTTACGAATTCTAATATCCTTATTTATAAATATATAAAAGACAAAAAAATAGAACCCTATCTCTTGCAGACTTCTTCTCGGTGGATATGAGGAATCCTTTTAGTAAGTTCTCTCACCTCTCCCTCATCCTCCAGCCAGTGTCTGAGATTGCCGAGAAGGCTCGCGACATAGGGAGATTTGCTCCCATCCGTAAGGTGATAGTTTACCCAGAGACCATCCTTCTTGAAGTCTACGAGACCGGCATCCTCCAGGGTTTTCAGGTTTTTTGAAACAGTGGGCTGGGGCACCTGGAGGGCTTCCCGCATCTCGCAAACGCACATGGTCTTGTGCTGGAGCATCTTGACGATCTTGACCCGGTTTGGGTCCGAAAGAGCCTTCATAACCTTGATGAAATCTCTCATAAAAGAACCATCCATTAAATTCTGTTTTGGTAATATAAGCTTGCGGCGACCGGCTGTCAAGGAATTTCCGTATGGGAAAATTGGGCATCCGAGTACTACAGATCATGCTTCCAGAGCAAGAGGGCGCAGTCTGCAATGGTTCCCCAGAGTTCGCAGCTTCCAGGGACTACTTGATTCACGTGCCGTTGTTTTGTACCCGAAAACCTTCCCGATTCCAGATACCTGCAATGCACCTCAGCCTGCTTCAGCCTGTAATAAGAAAATAATATAGGGCCCCAAATGGGCTGCACAAGCGAGAAGAGGGCGCTCACGCGGAGACGCGCGGACGGCGGCTTGCCCACGGACGGGCCTCTTCAAGCTGGGCCGCAAGGCGGAAAAGAGTTGCTTCATCGCCGAACCGGCCAACAAAGTGGGAACCTATGGGAAGTCCTTCCTTGTTCCAGAAAAGCGGCACGGACATTGCCGGCTGTCCGGTGGCGTTGAACAACGCCGTGTACGGGGCGAAAGCGGCTATCCGTTCCCATGCCTTCATGGGGTCATCCTTCGGAGCGTCAAATGTGCCGAGAGGCACGGGCGGCTCTGAGAGGACAGGCGTGAGCAGGACATCATAGTCTACAAAAAAGCGGGCAATTTCTCTGGTGAGTCTTTGAAAGGTCATCACAGCGTGAAGGTATTGGGATGCGCGGACCTCACGGCCCTGCTGGTATAGGGCAAAGGTAAGAGGCTCGAACATTTGCTCAGTGGGGGTGATGCCTCCGATGGCGGCTATGGTGTCTATGGTGGAGGCGCATCCTGCCGCCCACACGGCCGCGAAAGCACCGGTGCCTTCCGCGGAATCGCGAGTCATGGACGGCGCTGTTTCCTCTACCACGTGCCCCAGGCTCTCACAAAGCGCCCCCGCCTCTTTCAGCGCAGTCATGCAGTCTTCATGGGGCTTGGGGCCGGAGGGGAAATCCGCGGAATAGGCAATTCTGAGTCGGCCTGGGGCTGCGCCCACTTCTTCAAGGAACGGGCGTCGAAGCGGCGGCGCCCAGTATGGATCGCCAATATCAGGCCCGGCGGTAGCGTCCAGAAGGGCAGCGCTGTCTCTTACCGAGCGAGTTACCGCATGCTCGCAGACGAGGCCGGATAGCAAATCCCCAAAATCCGGGCCCAGCGGATTGCGCGCCCGTGTGGGCTTGAGGCCGAACACTCCACAGCAGGAAGCAGGGATTCGGATCGAGCCCCCTCCGTCGTTGGCATGGGCCATCGGAACCATTCCTGAAGCCACCGCCGCCGAGGAACCGCCTGACGAACCTCCGGTAATCCTCTCTGTGTCCCACGGATTCCTTGTCGGGCCGAAGGCAGCTGGCTCGGTGGTCGGTAGAAGTCCGAACTCAGGCGTATTGGTCTTCCCGAGGGTAATCAATCCGGCCTTCTTGTACCTCACGGTCAGTTCGCTGTCGTGGTCCGGCACGAAACCTCGCAGCAGAGCCGTTCCCAGGGCCATCCTCACGCCAGCGTAATAGGCTCCTATATCCTTCATCAAGAACGGCACTCCGGCAAACGGTCCTTCGGGGATCGGAGCGAAAGCCTTTTCCCGCGCCAGGTCGTACATAGGCGTGATCACCGCATTGAGGCTTGGGTTCAGCCGCTCGATTATTTCAATGGCCGCTTCCACCAACTCCATTGGGGTTATGTCCTTGTTTCGCACCAACTCGGCCTGGGCTGTTGCGTCTAGAAAGGCTATCTCATCTATCTCGGCCATGGTGTATCTCCTTGCTTTTGAGTGGCCCGTCGGCCATGTTATTCCCGAGGGGCGTACCGACGGCAGCAGCTCACAGGATTGTTTCCACGAATCGAAAACGGCCGCCTGCGATCTTCCGCCAGACCAGCCAAAGACGAAACTCCCGTCACACTGCCGCAAAGGACTCTTATTTTATTTTGAGTGTACCGTACCCGACGCCTGCCAGTCAATCAAAACGTCCTGGTCGCCCAGAGTCTGGTTATCTTATGGCAGGTCTCGAAAGTGAACATAGAGTAATGCCCCTTTCGGGAATGGTTGAAAACCCCTCGCCTTGCAGTGGAGAGTTGCTCAGTTTGAGGGTGTCCCGTCAGTGCGGGACGACTTCTTTGGTGTGCAAATGGGGGCTGGCAGGTTTTCAAGTTTCGATATAAGGCGGCATCGGATTCAATATCGGAAAGGTGAGAGACGAGACCGCGCACGGTATCACTGTTCACCATTCCCGGATTACCTCTTGACACAACATGCCGACAGGACTAAGGTATTTTCGGTTTTCATTGAAGGAATCTCCGGGTAAACCTCAGAACAAGGGGTCAGATCGTGAAGGGGATTGAGAAACTACCAGAGGCCCAGCTTCTCTTAAGTAAGAACTGGGCCTTTGTTGTTTCCGGATATCGTGCAGGCTTTTAAGTATAGCCAAAAGAGGCGGACGGCGGGCCACTGCTTTCTTAGCGTATCTATTTGAAGGTTTTCATTGCCTTGAAATCAAAGGGCCATCGGCGAAATAGTGACCCTGGAAGGTCGTAATAAACCGTAAAGGCTTGCCCCCTTTTTGTTTGCCTCATTTCGAGTGAATCGTGAAGAATAAAAACTATGGGGAGTGTAAGATTGTAGAATGAATCCGGGGAAATTCAGTAAACATTAGCGCTGTTCTCCATCAGGTATCATTATCTGTTTCCGACGTTCAAGACGGGAGGTGTCGTATGAAGAAATGTGCTGCGATTTTACTGTCTTTTCTATTCATTATCTGCGGGTGTGTGGAAATAGCCGGAAACAGACAGGTTGATTTTGCACCGTTGATCCGGGGCGACTTCGGCGCCCACGCGCAATCAGCCACGATTAGCAAGGAAGCTAGTGATGCGCTGCTCAAAAAGGGCTACGCCAAACTAGGAGTCATAAAAGTCGAACATGTCATTGAGCGCTGTTTGCCGGAAGGCGAGAAGGTGAAATGCCAACCCGTCTCCAATGTGGATGAGCATACGGCGGATCTCCTTCGAGAGGCCGCAAGCCGTGGCGGCGATTTGGTGACGCTATTAAAAGATAAACAATACTCAAAAAAAGAAATAACCCGACAGGGCAAATGCCTCTATTGGACCACCGTCAGAAGACCCCAGACGGTGTGGAATCAGGCCGCACTGCGGTATGAATGGGGCACTGTTGAAGAACGTCAATGCACCCTGTATGAAAAACTCATCGGACAAGATTCTGTTGTGACCAGTGAAGGGATTATCTGGCGCCGTGAACCCGATATGGCCAAAGTCCAGCGGTTCAGTCGCCAGTTCATGTTAGCAGCTTCGCGGGGAGATCTTAGCACTGTCAAAAGACTTGTCCAAGAGGGTGTAGACGTCAATATCAGAAATATGGATGGACAATTGGTTTTGGGTGTTGCTGCCGGGTACGGGCAGAGAGAAGTTGTGCAGTATTTACTTCAAGCGGGCGCGGATATTAACGGTAGGGATGATATCGGCACCCCGTTGCATTGGGCCGCACGCAAAGGACAGACTGATATGGTGCGGTTTTTGATTTCCAAAGGCGCAGACGTGAGCGCCAAAAATCTGAATGTGAGCGATCCCTACAGCGGCATCACGCCGCTTTTTGAAGCTGCAGCAGCCGGGAGTATGCAGATCATCAAAATCCTCCTTGAAAGCGGCGCCAAAGTGGACGAGAAGACCACCAAGGGTGTGACCCCTTTGATGATGGCTGCGCGCTGCAGCCAATTGGAAGCGGTCAAGGCGTTGATCAAAGCCGGCGCTGACTATAATGCCAAGAGCCATAAGGTCGTGATCGGTAGCAGTGTCATGCGGCTGACGCCCTTATTACTCGCTGTCGTGTTTGCTCATCCGGATACGATCATCACCCTGTTGGAAGCGGGAGCGGAAACATATGAAATTATTTCCGATCGTGACATGACGGTGCGTGACGCCGCAGCCATCAGACCTGAGATTTATCAATTGGTCAGTGGTTATGAATACGGAACGAGTGGTTTTATCGACCGCGAAGGCAACATTATCGTGCCGATGTACTTTCTTTATGTACGTGCTTATTCCGAAGGAGTAGCAGCGGTAAAAAGCGGCGCGAAATGGGGGTATATGGACAAGACCGGAAAGATGGTTATCGAACCAAGGTTTTACGAAGCCGAGAGCTTCGGTGAAGGCCTGGCCCCGGTAAACGATCTGGGCAGATGGGGCTTTATCAACAAGGAGGGGGAATTTGTAATACGACCTCAGTTCTTGCGTGTCCACGGATTTTTCGAAGGGTTGGCGGCTGTGCAAACCGACAAAGGCAAATGGGGATATATCAATAAGAAGGGTGAGTTGGTAATAAAGGCCAATTACGACAGCGCCCGGGACTTTTCCGATGGCTTGGCAATAGTCGGATATGGGAGACCAAACACATTTGACATGAAATGGCAATGTATCAACAAAACCGGCAAAGCCATAACCGGAAAATATCAGGCGATGGCATCGTTTAAAGACGGACTGGCGGAGGTCAAGGTTGGGAAAAAATGGGGATATATCAACAAAGAAGATAAGATAGTCATTGAGCCCCAGTTCCTGTTTACGGGGCCCTTCATTGAAGGGCTGGCTCAGGCAAAAAGCATGGATGGGAGGTACGGGTTTATAGATAAGACCGGCAAGTTTGTCATCAAACCGCAATTCAGCTCGGCCAATGATTTTTCCGAAGGACTTGCACCGGTTGGCCTTACTGAGAAAAAAATTACGACCGGAAAATATGGTTATATCGACAAGTCGGGTAAATTCGTTATCAAACCGAGGTTTTGGGGCGCGTGGACTTTCAGTGAGGGGATGGCCTGCGTTGAAACGGGGGAACGTTATAAGAAGAAAAAATGGGGATATGTTGACAGAACAGGCAAAATTGTGATCAAACCTCAGTTTGATAATGCCTTTTTGTTTCATGAGGATCGAGCAGAAGTACGGAACGTAGACAGAAAAAAATGGGTGGCCGATTGGCGAGCCCTGCAAAAAGTGAAGGTCGCGTCGTTTGAAGTGAATTCGGGCCTCAGGTCCGCAGCACAAAGGGGCGATGTCCGCAGTGTAAGAGCCTGGCTGCAAAAAGGCGCTGATGTAAATGCCAAAAATGCCCAGGGAGTCTCGGCCCTGATGCTTGCTGCGCTCAATGGCCGTGACAAAATGGCAAAATTTCTACTTACTCAAGGGGCGGATATTAATGCCAGGGATGCGAATGGTTATACACCGTTAATACGTGTTGCCGGGGCCGGCGACATCAGAATGGTCAAGCTGCTGATGGATAACGGCGCTGATCTGAATGCAAGAAATGATCTTGATTTAACTGCCCTGAAAACCGCCGAGTTGATGCTTCATAGCGAAGTCGTTGAAGTACTTAAGAAGGCCGGTGCGCGATAACTGAACGAAAAAGACTTGAAAACCTCCGCTATTGAGTTTGTCTGCCCTGTCAAATTCCTCAATAGAGAACGACGCAGCGGATTTAGCTGGGGTCCGCGTCGGCTGACAGGAGGCTGCCCAAATCCCGGCGATGCCTCGCATAGGGGTCAGCGCTGGCACTATACAGGGTTGGGAGCAGAGGAGAAAAATACCAGAGGCCCAGCTTCGCGGAAAAGGGTTGGGCCTCTGTCATCTCCGGATTTTTGGAGACTATTATCCATAACCAACAGAGGCAGACGCAGGGTCATTGTATGCAATAGATCATGAGAGATACAATAATCGTAGCATTGATTTTTGGTTTGGGAATAGCAGCTATCTATGTATTTGCTCGAATTACCGAAAAGATAGATGCGCAACGCCCTCCTGATTACAAACTAAAGACATACTCCTATAAGAGAGAACTCAAAAGGTCTCTATGCGGGATACTTGTTGTCGTCGCCGTTTCGATAGGGATATATGCCTTTTCAGGCGACGCGAATTTGCGGTATCAGTCGGAGCTTCTCTCCTTTGTATTGTTCTGGCATGTCTGGTTTGGGGCCTGTATTGGCAGAGATGCGAAAAGCGAAGGGGCGCGAGGCTGGAAGATGAGAAATGAGCAATTCCAACCACCTGGTGGAAGCTATTACGGCATTCACCTAACCACATAAGGTAGGGAAAATGGACACACTAAAGCATTTGCTTTCTCCCATCAAGGTCGGGGCTATGGAGCTTTCCAACCGGGTGGTGATGCCGCCGATGGGCACTTTTCTCAGCAGAAACTCATTTGTGAGCGAAGAGAATCTGGCATATATGAAACACATGGCCAGTGGCGGTGCGGCGGCTCTTATCATCACAGAGATCTGCTGCGTGCATCCCACAGGCTTAGCAGGGAAGGGGCATTTAGGCGTTTATGACGATAAATTCATTCCAGGCTTAACGAGACTTGCGGACGTTATACATGAGGCCGGCGGCAAGACAGCCTTGCAACTCCACCATACGGGGCGCGAGAATCCTCTTCTCCTTGCAAAAGGCGAGGCAGTGGCCCCGTCCGCCATTCCCAGCATGGTTTTTCGTTTGAAACCAAAGGAGATGTCCATAGATCTAATCCATGAGGTTATTGCGGCATTCGGACAGGCAGCCATAAGGGCCCGGGAGGCGGGGTTTGACGCCGTAGAGGTTCACGGAGCCCACGGGTATCTTCTGGCTCAGTTTCTCTCTGCCCTTACGAATCAGCGTAAAGATGAATATGGAGGCGAGACCCTTAAGGAACGTGGCAGATTTGTGGTGGAGGTGCTCGAATCGGTCCGTAAGAGCGTTGGAGAAGACTTTCCCGTTTTGTTGAGAATTTCAGCCGAGGAGTTTATCAAGGGGGGATATACGGTTGAGGATGTCCAGATAATTCTCCCCGACCTTGTCAAAGCCGGGGCGGATTGTATTCACGCCTCTCTGGGAACACATGGGAGTCCCGGAGGTGTGACCAGTGCTCCACCGGAATACGAGCCCGGTTTCAATGTCTGGAGGGCAAAGAAGATTAAAGAATCCGTAAACGTACCCGTGATTGCGGTGGGGCGATTCACCGACCCGGGCCTGGCAGACGAAGTTATCGCCAGAGGGGATGCGGACCTGACAGCTTTTGGACGTCAGCACCTGGCTGACCCTTATTTTCTTACCAAGGCCAAAGAGGGCCGCCCTGGTGATATCCGGAAGTGTATCGCCTGTAACCAAGGATGCATTGAACGATTGATTCTCGAGCCGGGCAGTTCGATTCGTTGCGCCATAAACCCGAGAACAGGGCAGGAATTGATCTATCCTGAAGGGCCTGCCCCAAAGCGCCACAGCGTCTGGATAGTGGGGGCCGGACCTGCCGGCTTGACGGCCGCTTATGAGGCCAAGAGGCTGGGCCATGAGGTGAGCCTGTTTGAAAAAGAGGACAGGGCAGGGGGAAACCTCTGCTTTGCCAGCCAGGCGCCTTTTAAACAGGTCTATGGCGAATGGATCTCGTGGCTCATATCCCAGGTTGAAAAGGCAGGGGTCCGGATTCAGACCAATACAGAGGTTACACATAAGATGATAGAGGATGGAGACCCGGAGGTTGCCATCCTGGCCACGGGTGGAGAGAAGATTATCCCGGATATCCCGGGAAACGATTTAAGCATGATCTGCGATGCATGGCAGATACTCGACAAAACGGTCCCGGCAGGGAAGAATGTTGTTGTCATTGGCGGCGGATTGATCGGAATGGAGGCGGCCGACTTTCTGCTCGAGAAAGGGAGCCATGTCACCCTGGTTGAGATGTTAAAGCGATCACCGGTTACCAAGCTGGCTTCCCACGGCTATATGCTTCATAAACGTCTTCGTGAGAAATGCCGGTTTCTTTTTAACACCAGAGTGGAAAGCATTCAAAAGGATTCGGTGGTAACGGTCAGCGAAGGAGAAACAGAGACAATCGCACCTGTTGACCAGGTGGTTTTTGCCGTGGGAATGAAACCCCGTGATGATTTGAAAAAGGTCTTAGATGGGAGAGGCGTCCGGCACTTTGTTGTTGGCGATGCACGTGAAGTGAGACGCATTATAGAAGCAACGGAAGAAGGGGCAAAGGCGGCCTGGGATATATAATCTGACCTGGGAAGTGGGGGCGTGATCTCGCCACCGCCCAAGAGTAATGGGGCTCATCAAACCCTTTCCCAAGGCCACCGTCCTTATCACGATCGCCCTTGCCATCATGATGGTCGCTCTTATCCGGGTGTAGAGGAAGCATGTCCTTGCAGATAGATCTCACACCAGAACCTGACGTTTGCGGGGTCCGGTGCAAACGGCTCTTGCAGCACTTCTCTGTTCATGGTGTTCCCAGCTTTCTCGCATCTCGTTGGTCCCAAGGCGCAAAAAGGAGCGGCGGCTCTCGATAACCGACTGACCCGGCACCTGGCGGTCTGAGGGTGATTATGTTGTCAAAAGTATTTCTTGCAGGAAGATTCATCACCGCGTATAATTCAATCCTACCTTCATTCAGTTGATGTTTTTTTTGCTGCAGTACTCTTTACCAACTCATAACGCCCTTTGCGATAAAGGAGGTGCCTTCTATATGTCTATCACAACTTCGATTGCGAATAATCATCTCCTGATTCACAAATCAAGCTGTTGCCCCATGGCCCTCATGTGAGGTAGAAGAGTGCAAGGATCTTGTCACTAGCGACCGGCCGTTCTGGAGATTGGATGTCTATTCTGCAGCCCGTGGCTGCGTGGTAGTAAAGAGAATGATGTGACCTTCTTGTGATGCCACTGGTAATGACCTTATGCGATATCGAAAAACGTCTAGCATAATGATTGCAATGTTTCTGGTCTTGGGTGTTTTCGCAAACAGCGCATTGGCCGAGGTGTGTTTTTGCGGAGAGGCCTGCCTGCATGGTCTTCAGCCTGACGCAGAGATAAAGGTAAATTTTCTGTTTCATATGCGTTGCTCAGGTATTCCGTGTAAGGGCTGCCAGTTGGAAAAGGGCCAAACGCTTAAAGCAGTCAACTCCAGGCACCAGCCGCTTAATGTAAAAATCCTCGATAATGCACTCATCCCGTCCGCTTTCCTCGTTTCTCCTTCCACTTGTCTTATCCTCAGGAATCCTTGTTCTCCTTCTAACCGGGGAGCAATCGCATCGTCGCCTGTCTACCTGCAAAACCTATCCATCCTTTGTTAGCGTTTAAAATATCTGCCGACTGAGATAGGAAATCGTCCCGCTTAACTCTGCAACCATGCAAAAGAGAGCATGGGTGCGGCTGCAAAGGATTTGAAACCCTTGGTTCGAGAAACCCGTAGTATGAAAGGGATACGATATGAACAGAATACGAATGCATAAGTGGATTTTGTTTTTGTTGGTATTTTTGCTGACAGCAAGCGGGGACTTCTATGCAGCCTTGGCTGATGATGATGACCATGGAAAAGGGTACCGCTATCAAAAAAGGGAACGAAAGCGCTCCGGTCATAATGGCAAACACAATCTGGCCGTAGTGGATAATCTGATGTACTCGAAAAACTGCGGTAGTTGTCACTTCACCTATCAACCGGGATTACTACCCTCAGGGTCGTGGGATATGATTCTTGAGAGGCTGCCCGAACATTTCGGGGAAGACATCGATCTCGATGAGGAATCAAAGAACATAATCGCTGAATATCTGAGGGTGAATGCCGCAGATTATTCCTCTGCGAGACTATCTGCAAAGATTATGAGAAGCCTGGGGCCTCAAACACCGTCAAGGATAACCCAGATTCCCTATATCAAGCACAAGCACCACGAAATTCGGCCCGCCGTGCTTAAACGAGAGCCCGTCGGGTCGCTGTCCAACTGCGTGGCCTGTCACACCACTGCTGAAAACGGGATCTACGATGACGATAATGTATCGATCCCGAGGTAAGCAGAAGGGAGAATACCTCTGAAGGCCAAATCGGCAGGCATGGGAGAGCAGCAAACTGGGAAGCATGACCGGAGGAGATATGGGAAATGGAAGCCTCCGTTTACAGATTGGCCGAATACAAAATAATTGAAGGTGACGCCGGCGGGTTGAGCTGGGAGGCACATTTCGGGGTGGGCGCGCTCCGAGAGGGAAAGTGCTTCAGAAAAGGAATGATCCTGTTCATCGGCCCGGCAGAAGGTGACCGTCCCGGATACTTGAAAAGAGATTTTTTCGATCATCTGAAGCAATTTCCGGAGTGGTCGAAAACAAGGTATTACTGCAGAGGACTTGAGGTATTCCATTGCAAAACCGGCAAACGGGTTACGGAGGTTGAAATGCATTTGTGGGGCCTCGAACAAAAAAGACTGCATGAAAGAGGCGGCATCCTTTCAGACAGGAGTGGAAGGCCTACGAGCGGCATCTCCATCAACGGGGTCCCAAAAGATGGTGCGTTCAGGCTCCAGAAATATGAAATAATAAAAAAGAGGGATGACCTGGTTGTCTGGAGAACCTACTCAGGCCCGAACTTTGGCAGAGGCGGAAATTGTATTATCCTGGAGGACATCCTGTTCATCGGATCATGGCAGAATGAGCGGTCCAATGTGACCAAACGGCAATTTCTTTCTGATTTGCAGCAGTTGCCGGGATGGGAACAAACAAGATATTTCTGTCCCAGGCTCTCTATCCATGAGTGCAATACAGGAGAACAGGTGCATGCAGCACGTCAAGAAAAGAAAAGACGGCCTACGGGGAGGCCGGCGTCCGAAGGGAATGCTGTCGCGAGTGGGCATAAAAGCAAGACAGGACTCAATTCAAGAAAATCAGATCTGTGGAAAGACCGAGCTATGTTTTTTACCCTCCGGTTAAAGAAGCGCATTACTGCGCTGCTGCACCACTTAATGAGAGGAGAGTAGATGTCTAAGGAAAAATCTTCAAGACTCTGGGTAGTCAATGTAATGTCTTTTGCTCTTTTCATTTTTTTGTGCAGTACCGGCTTTCTGAATTGGCTTGTATTGCCCAGGGGATATGAAGCCCGGGGCAGTTTCCTGGTTTCTTTCAGACATTTTCTTGTTGCTCTGCATGAATGGACTGCACTGATATTCGTGATCGTGATTGCGGTACATATTATCTTGCATTGGACCTACATAAGATCCAACCTGAAGAAACATGGTGTCATTAAATAGTGCCATCTATAAATAGAATTTGGAAGCTAGTCAGCTGAAGGAATTTGGTCGGGAATGACGCTGAAAGACATTATAATCACAATAATTATTATCTATATCGGCGTTGAGCTTGTCGAACATGTAATTTTTCCGCTCGTCTGGTTTATCTTCAAAGGGAGAAAACAGTCCACGTATGGCGTGATGGGCATGATAGGCAAGCCTGTTGAAATTCGGCGATGGAATAAGACTGAGGGGCAAGTGTCGATCAACGGGGAAATATGGAGCGCTGTATGCGAGGTCCCCCTGCCGGTCGGCGGCAAAGCGGTGGTTTGTGGTATTGAAGGACTTACCTTAAAGTTGAAGCCTTACGAAGATTGACAGAGTGGCCTTTCAAGTGATTCGGTCATGGGCTTCCCTTCCGATTACTTGACCGCGCCATGAAGAATATATATTATGATGGACCGGAATGGCCGGGCCATATTGCACTCTTGACCGTTATGATTCCAGCCGGGGAGGCGAACTATGGGAAAAAGATTTCTTGTTGCGCTTGATTATTCGGAAAATGCGGCCAGGGCTGTGGACTTTGTGGCTGAAACCTTCAGTACGAACCATGAGATCATCCTTTTCAGCGTGATTCCAAGTACGGCAGCCGTGTGCGAATTGAAAGGGGACAGTCTTATCCCGACCTTCACCGAACAGCAGGAGGCATTTTGCCAGGTGGAGGAGGAAAAGAAAATGGCGCTTGAAACGGCATTGGAGAAGGCCAAGCAGGTTCTCCTTGACGCGGGATTTCCCGAGGAAAATATCCAGGTGAAGACGAGTGCCCATAAGAGGGGCGTGGCCAGAGACATTGTTGCGGAGGCGGAGCAGTGCCGGGCCGACATGCTTGTTGTGGGAAGACGGGGCATCTCGGGCTTCAAGGAATTTTTCCTGGGGAGCATATCCCAGAAGATCCTGCAGTTATCCAAGGAACTGTCGGTCCTGCTGGTGCAATAGTAAAGATCCGGGTCCAGAGGGTCCGGCCTTGAGGCTACTCGATGCAGGGAGTATACCCACCAATAGATGACGATACGGGGAATTGGGAGTCAGGAGCCGGAAGGATACAGATGCATTAAGGAGATGTATTTTCCATGATAGAGCTGAATGAAGAACAGCGGATGATTCTGGATACCGTAAGGGGTATGGCCCGGGAGAAAATCAGGCCGAGGGCGGCCGAGATCGATGAGAAGCAGGAATTTCCCTGGGATACCGTAAAATTGTACACAGAAAACGGTCTCCTCACGCCGCTCCTTCCGGAAAAGTACGGGGGCATTGGGGCGGAATATCTCCTCTTTTGCATGATCATAGAAGAAATCGCCAAAGTCTGTGCTTCTTCGGCCCTGATCCTCATCGCCCAGGCAGACGGCATGCTCCCGATCCTGATGGGGGGCAGTGACGAATTGAAGGAGAGGCTCCTGCCGGGCTTTGCCGCGGGCAGGCTGGCGGCTTTTGCGGCCACGGAACCCGGAGCCGGGTCGGATGCCCTGTCAATGAAGACGCGCGCGGCCAGAGAGGGAGACCATTACGTCATCAATGGCCAGAAGTGCTTTACCACCAATGGGAGTGTGGCGGATGTCATCAGCCTGTATACCTATACCGATCCCGAGAGGAAGTTCAAGGGGCTGACGGCGTTTGCGGTGGAAAAGGGTTCGAAAGGCCTGTCCTACGGCAAGAATGAAAACAAAATGGGCATGCGGGGGTCCATCAATTCGGAGCTCTTTTTCGATGACATGATCGTCCCGGTCGAGAACAGGATCGGCGAGGAAGGCGAAGGCGCTGTCAACATGATGGCTGCCCTGAATACCAGCCGCGCTTTTGCCGCTGCCCAGGCCGTGGGACTCGCCCAGGGCGCCATTGACGAGGCTGTTTCATACGCGAAACAGCGGGTGCAATTCGGGCGGCCCATCGCAAGACTTCAGGGCATTCAGTTCATGCTCGCAGACATGGCGGCCAATACGGAAGCGGCACGCCTTTTAACGTATCAGGCGGCCAAATACCTGGACAGGGGAGAGCATCGTCGCATCCCGGGGGCCTGTGCCATGGCCAAGTTTATTGCGTCCGATACTGCCATGAAAGTCACCACGGACGCTGTCCAGGTGATGGGAGGTTCTGGGTATATGAAGGATTTCCCCCTGGAAAGGATGATGCGGGACGCCAAGCTTATCCAGATCTACACGGGCACCAACCAGATCATGCGGCTTGTGACGGCCCGTGAATTGTTGAAGGAATGAAAGGGCAGGTTTTGAAAAATTCAGTTGAAGAGCAGTCCGGAGCCTTCTCCTTCCCCATGGTCGACTTGCCGCCGGGCGAAGAAGAAGGGATGAAGAAACCGGACCTCCATCAGCCTTTCATCATCGGGTTGCTCCATACCGATGTTGGTGAAGTGCCCCGGGTGTCATCCTCTCTGAACCGCAAAGACAGATGGGGGACCGTCAAGGCCAGGTGGGGCGTAGGGCGCATGCACTACAGGGTGGACCCCGGCCTGTATGCCTTGGGTACTCCCGACGAGGATTCATCCGTACTGGTCACGGCCAATTACAAGATGAGTTTTGACCGGCTTCGCAGTTCACTGCCCGGGAGGAACGCCTGGATCCTTGTCCTGAATACGGGAGGCATCAATGTGTGGTGTTCAGCAGGCAAGGGCACGTTCGGGACCCGGGAGCTGGTGCAACGTGTGGATTTCTGTGACCTTTCAAAGGTCGTAAAACACCGGACGGTCATTCTGCCCCAGCTTTCGGCCCCCGGGGTGGCCTCTCACAAGGTCCGGCAGTTCTCGGGGTTCAAGGTCGTATATGGCCCCATCCGTGCCGAGGATCTCCCTGCCTTTCTCGATAGCGGCCTGCGGGCAACACCCGGCATGCGGATCAAGAAATTCCCGCTCCTGGATCGTCTGGTCCTGATACCCGTGGAGCTTGTGGAGGCAGTGAAGATCTATGTTATCATCCTGCCGGCCCTTCTTTTCCTTGGGGGGCTTGGTGGTCCCGGCGGGTTCTGGCAAAACCTGTATCATTATGGTCTCTTTGCGGCCGTTGCCTTCCTCGCCGCGATCTTCGCCGGTGCGGTGATGACTCCGCTCCTGCTCCCCTGGCTGCCCGGCCGCGCCTTTTCTCTCAAAGGAATGTGGCTGGGGCTGATTACAGCGGCGTGTCTGGTGATTTTTCGCTGGGAAGGATCAGAGACGTTGGCCGGGTACATGGAACTTGGGGGATGGTGCTTTCTGGCCCCGGCTGTGGCAGCCTACCTGGGCATGAACTTTACGGGGGCTTCTACCTACACATCCCTCTCGGGGGTCAAAAAAGAGATGCGGTGGGCTGTGCCCATGGAGATCGGGGCTGCGGTCGTCGGCCTGGGACTCTGGATTGCATCCCGGTTTATGGCGTAAGGAAAGAAAGGTCATGGGTAAACTTATCTATCTGAAAAATGTGGTTACCCTGGAACTGGCTGAGGAAAAATGCGTGGGATGCGGCATGTGTCTCGTGGTCTGTCCTCATGCGGTTTTTGAGATGAGCGACGGGCATGCTTCGATCGAAAAACGTGATGCCTGCATGGAATGCGGGGCCTGCGCGCAAAATTGCCCCACCGAGGCCATAACCGTGGAGGCCGGGGTGGGCTGCGCAGCCGCCGTGATCAATTCAGCACTGGGGAAGAAAGGCGCCTCCTGCTGTATCCTGGATGAAATCGCAAGAAAGGCGATCCGGTAACAGCCGAACCGCAGCTCAAAGAAACCTCTCTTGCGGCCGGCACTGTCTTTTCAAGGCATGACGCCGTATTTCTTCAGTTTTTTGTGGAGGGTTCTGCGAGTGATCCCCAGGCGCCGCGCTGCTTCACTCTTGTTCCCTCCGGCCGATTCCAGAGTCTGAAGTATGCTCGCCTTTTCCACTTCCTCCAGGCGCAGGCCCCCGGGAAGCGCCTGGGACGGCAATTGGGGGACCGGGACGCTTACCTGTTCCAGGATTGCCGGCGGGAGATCGGATTCGTCAACGTAGTCGGCCCGCGACAGGACCACCATCCTTTCAACGGCATTCATCAATTCTCTGACATTCCCGGGCCAGTCATAGCGCAGGAGGCGATCCATCGCTTGAGGGGTGTATCCCTTGATTGACTTTCGGTTCTTTTCGGCAAATGTCTTGAGGAAATGCTGGGCGAGCAACGGGATATCATCTCTTCGTTCCCGCAACGGGGGCATGTGCAGCGTCACCACGTTCAGACGGTAGAACAGGTCTTTGCGAAACCTGCCCGCGGCGATTTCTTCTGCCAGATCCTTGTTCGTGGCCGCAATGAGGCGAACATCCACCTTGATTACCTCTTCACCCCCGACCCGGGTAAATTCCCTCTCCTGGATCACGCGCAATAGTTTGACCTGCATGGAGAGCGGCATCTCACTCACTTCATCCAAGAAGAGACTTCCCCCGTCCGCGAGGCTGAACTGGCCCTCTTTCCGACGGTGGGCCCCGGTAAAAGAACCCTTTTCGTGGCCGAAGAGTTCCGATTCGAGGAGCGTCTCGGTCAGGGCTGCGCAGTTTACCTTGATGAAGGGCCCCTTTTTCCGTTCGCTGTTGTAATGGATGGCCCCTGCAATCAATTCCTTCCCGGTACCCGATTCCCCGGTGATGAGCACGGTTGCCTCTGAAGGCGCGACCTGGACTATGGTCTCAAAGAGACGAACCATACCGGGACTGTTTCCGATGATATTCTGGCGGTCGAATTTTTCTCCCAGGCTGGCTTTCAGGAGCCGGTTTTCTTCTTTCAGGTGGGTATGGTCCATGGCTCGCTCCATGGTAAGACGGAGCACGTCAAAGTCGAGAGGTTTGGTGAGATAATCATAGGCCCCGTTTTTCAGGGCCTCGACCGCTGTTTCAACAGAGGAATAGGCAGTCATGATGATGATGGGAATGGCGGGATTGTGGGCCTTGATCTCGGAAAGCGCCTCCAGACCTGATACCTTGATCATGCGGATGTCCATGAGTACGAGGTCGAAAGGAGTTTCCCGCGCCATTTCAATGGCAGTGGCGCCGTCTTCCGCCTCGGACACGGTGTACCTCCACCCGGAAAGAAGTGTTTTCAACATGGTCCGATGACCCCTGTCGTCATCTACCACCAGGACCGCATTTTTGGTGCTCATTCGTCATCTCCTTCAACCGGAAAAGAGAGGGTTACGGTTGTGCCTTTCCCCACGGCACTTTCCATATGGACCTCACCCCTGTGGGATTCCATGATCTTATGGACAATCGCAAGGCCGAGACCGGTTCCGGAAGGTTTCCTCGTGAAATAGGGATCAAACACGTGGGCCAGATCCCCTTTTGAAATGCCTTCGCCCGTATCGCTGATCATAATCTCAATAATGCCGGGTCTCCTTTGCCGGACACCAACAGTCAGCGTTCCGCCCTCTCCCATGGCCTCCAGGGCGTTCAGGTAGAGGTTCAGGAGCACCTGCTTTATTCTGTCCGGATCAAGGTTCACCCTCTTCTCCAGAGGAGGGCCATCCAGTACGACACGGATCTTCTTTCGCACGGCATCCCCTTCCACCAGCTTCAATGCCTGGTTGACCAGTTCCCGGAGGTCGGTAGGCTTCTTTTCAATGTTTACAGGCCGGGCAAATTCCAGGAGCTGGCCGATGACCCGGTTGAGCCGCTCCACCTCCTCTATCATGATGCCGGCCGTTTCCTGGTCGGCGGGAACATCCTTGTACCGCTCCTTGAAATAGGTGGCAAATCCCTTTATGGAACTGAGGGGATTCCGTATCTCGTGCGCAATCCCCGCGGCAAGTTTGCCAAGGGACGCGAGGCGCCTGCTCCTCTCGACTTCGGTCTTGAGATCCTGGATCTCACTGAGATCTCTGAAGAGGACAATATATCCCAGAGATGCACTGTCATCCTCCTTGAGGGATGAAACGATGATGTCCATGGGGGCAACCCTTCCGTTATGAAAAGGAAAGTCCATTTCCTTTTCAACGATCTGTTTTTCGGTCTTGCACTCGGCCACGAGGGACCTCAACTCGCTCGGAAGTATATCGTCCGCATTTTCCCCGAGGACCTCGGCAGCTGAAAGTCCCATGATTGTTTCGGCAGTCTGGTTGAAGGAGACAACCTTGCCTTCACCATCGATGAATAGGAGTCCGATGGGCATATTCTCCACCACGCTGTCTGAAAAGGCCTTCACCTTCGTCAGTGCCGCTCTCGCCGTACGATAGGCTTGTGTGAGAAAGAGAAAAAATATGCCCACGAAACCTATAAGAAAGAGGATCACCGCCATGATAATGGAATGAAGGGTATCGGCCTTCCTGGCAGCCGCAACAGATTTCATGTCCAGACCGACAAAGATGATATCCGAAGAGTCCCTCCCGAAACGGTTTCCCTGCATGCGAGGTCGGAGCGACGAATCCTGGGGGACTAACCAGTTATTTCCCCGAAACCGCCCCCAGCCCGTCAGAAAACCCCGGAAAACCTCAAAAATATGCTCCCCGTCCGGATTTGTTACCTCCCGCCACTCTACCTTCCTGGATTGGGAAATCTGTCGGAGATCAAGGCCCTTTCCATGAACTGATCCAATCTTATCCGGGTCGTTCGCCGCAAGGATAGTTCCGTTCGTGTCCGTTACGATCAGGTAGACGATATTAGGCTGCCGGGCCGTTTCCATCAGGAGCCTCTGGAGGCGGAACTCTCCTCCTCCCATACCCATCATGCCCATCATTCCGGTCCTGGCCCCGGCCTCGAAAGAGCGTATCAGGGCTGCGCCATTCTCAACCATCAACTCCGTGACGAATTTCTTTTCCCTGTCCAGGTTTTCGTGGGTCCAGAAGATCAGGATCGGTGCAAGGATAACAACCGATCCCACCAGTATCCACGGCGGAATGCGAAACCACTCCCTTTTTCCTCTTTTTTCTGTTGATTTCATAAAAGTCTTCTCTAGCAAAATGAATACCAGTCGACGATCGGAGTATTCTAAAGGTTGCTTCTCCTAAATTACGGCATAACAAGGAGAAAATATGTCCGGTCTTCGGGTGTTTCCTTCTCGTAAAACACAGTACTCATGTTCAAGGCGGATATTTTCTAACCACATGCATATGGTTCTTGGATAAAAAGTATCCAACATTTTCCCCTGTTTGGCAAGAGGGAATTTCTTCTTCCATAAGTGAAAAGTAATTTATCATATAAATATCAGCATGTTATTATACTGTGAAATCACTGTGGCATGCCCCTTGCTTTTTAGGGAGGCCAAGTGCGCAACAAAAATTACATTGAGGAGGTTAGATTATGAAAAAGACATTAACAATTATGGGAGCACTTCTTTTGGTAGCGGCAATTGCCTATCCGGTTCTCGCATGGGGCCCAGGATGGGGCGGTATGCACCGGGGCATGGGTTGGGGTTACGGTCCGGGATACTACGGGAATAACGGAGGCGGTTACGGGTATAGCAATCTCAGCCAGGAACAGGCAGCAAAACTGGATCAGTTGAGGCAGGATTTTTATACCGACACCGCTCCTATTCGGAACCAACTCTGGAACAAATCATCGGAACTAAACGATGCATTAAACGCGGCAACCCCCGACAGGGATCACATCACGGCATTGCAGAACGAAATCAATGGCCTGCGGGCACAGCTCTCCCAAAAACGGCTCGATTTCAGTCTAAAAGCCAGGAAGATAGCTCCGGATACCGGCTTGGCACAAGGATACGGCCAAAGATCCGGCCCAGGTTATGGATGGGGAATGATGGGTTACGGCGGCTACGGAAACCACATGTATGGATACGGCAGCGGCTGCTGGAATTAACAACTATGCTGAAAGGGGCGGAAAACAGCTCCGCCCCTTTTTTTTTGTGCGCCCGGCAGGGCGCACCCACTTGGAGGTGCAAGTCCTCTACACGCCCGACAGGGGGAAGTGTTAGCCGGACGGCAAGGGTGCCCACCGCGAGGTGGGATCTGAAGGAAGCCACTCTCGCCGTTGTTGTCCAACATACTGCTGGACGATCTGGATAAGGAGCTTGAGAGACGCGGGCACCGATTTTGTTGTTACGCGGATGATGTAAACGTATACGTTGCATCCAAGCGGGCCGGACAAAGGGTGCTTGATTCGATCGAAAAGTTTCTTAACCAGCGGTTGCGGCTTCAGATCAACCGAGAAAAGAGCGCGGTGGATCGCCCATGGAAGCGCAAATTCCTGGGATACAGCATGACATGGCACAAGCGACCGCGGTTGAAGGTGGCACCGTCCTCAGTGAAAAAGCTGCGGATGGACATCAAGAGAGCATTTCGGCAGGGCCGCGGACGAAACCTGGGCAAGTTCATCGGGGACCTGACCTTGAAGCTTCGCGGATGGATAAACTATTTCCGTCTATCGGAAGTGAAAGGCATTTTCGAGGAACTGGACGGGTGGATACGGCGCAGACTTCGCTGCATCATCTGGCGGCAATGGAAGCGTGTGTCTACGAGGGCAAAAGGCTTGATGAAAAGAGGGCTCGACGAAAAACGTGCCTGGGAATCGGCCACCAATGGCAGAGGCCCCTGGTGGAATTCAGGCGCCTCGCACATGAACCAGGCGTTTCCCAAGAGATTCTTTGATCGGCTAGGGCTCGTGTCACTGCTTGACTCGGTCCTTCAGTTTCAATGTAACTCATGAACCGCCGTATACGGAACCGTACGTACGGTGGTGTGGGAGGACGGAGGGCGTAAGCCCTCCTCCTACCCGATTCACAATTTCCTCTCCCATCTCTCTCCCCTGCTTTCCCGGAAATGCCGATTTTTGACGGGCTTAATCCTCGACAAGGCTGAATGAGAAGTGTATCCT
>Ga0315542_1000484_pt1 | contig 24926 bp, 18 predicted proteins | sample SalMarSW160120MG_FD_202541 | JGI IMG/M metagenome (GOLD analysis project Ga0315542, IMG submission 202541) | Salt marsh sediment microbial communities from the Plum Island Ecosystem LTER, Massachusetts, United States - Salt Marsh Sediment SW1601-20 ... | reverse complement strand
TCAGCCCGGACGGGAAGAAGGTCGCGTTCGTGCGCGACGGTGACCTGTTCGTCATCGACACGGCCGGTGGCGCGGAGAGAAGGCTGACGGACAGAGGTGGTGACACGACGCTCCTCAACGGCGAAGCGGATTGGGTCTACGAAGAGGAGCTGGACATCGCCCGCTCCTTCGCCTGGTCCCCCGACGGCAGCCGGATCGCCTACGTGCAGTACGACACGTCGGCCGAGACCGTGTTCCCGATCCTCGACCAGCTCCGGCGGGTGAGCGCCCTCGAGCTGCAGCGCTACCCGCAGGCCGGTACCGCCAACGCCAGAGTCCGGCTCGGTGTCGTGCCCGTGGCGGGGGGCGACACGACGTGGCTTCCCACAGGAGTGGGAGAGGGCTACCTGGCTCGGATGGGGTGGACCCCCGAGGGGAGTGAGCTGTGGTTCGAGGTCCTCGATCGCGACCAGAACCGTCTGGAGCTGCGGGTGGGACGCGTCGGCGGAAGCACCAGCCGGCGGTTGTTGATGGAGCAGTCCGACACCTGGGTGGACGTCCATGGCGGGCCGCTCTTCGTGGGCGAGGACCGGTTCCTGTGGGTGTCGGAGAGGGACGGTTGGCCGCACCTCTACCTGTACCGTCGCGAGGGGACGCTCGAGCGCAGACTGACAGCGGGGGAGTGGGAGGTGGCGGAGGTGTACGGGCTCGATCACGGGCGCCGGCGTGTCATCCTCCAGGGCGTCCCCGAGGACCCGCGGCAGCGGCAGCTGTACGCGGTGGACCTCCTCACCGCCCACCTGGAGCAGCTCTCCACGAGCCCCGGCACCCACCGTGGGTCGCTGTCGCCTGGAGGGCGCTTCCTTCTCGACACCTCGTCCACCGCGGGTCGCCCGCCGCGCCTGGACCTTTTCGACGCGGCAGGGGAGAAGGTGTACACGGTGGACGACGGGCGGATCCCGGCGCTGGAGGACGGCGCCTACGCGCCTCCGGAGTTCGGGACGGTGCGCGCGGACGACGGGACGATGCTCTACAGCTGGATGTTCCGGCCCCCGGACTTCGATCCAAGGCGCCGTTACCCGGTGCTCGTGTACGTCTATGGCGGGCCGGGCTCGCAGCAGGTCGTGGACTCCTGGGGCGGGAGCCGCTTTCTGTACTACAGCCTGCTGGCGAGGAAGGGGTTGATCGTCTTCTGCGTCGACAACCGTGGGACGGGTGGGAGGGGCCACGCCTTCGAGGCCGTGGTCTACCGCCGCCTCGGGGAATGGGAGCTGCGTGATCAGCTCGCCGGTGTGCGCCACCTGAAGGGCCTCCCTTATGTGGACCCGGACAGGATCGGCGTCTACGGTGGGAGCTACGGGGGGTACATGGCGCTCCTGTGCATGAACAGGGCGCCGGATGCATTCAGCGCCGGCATCGCCTATGCGCCGGTCACCGACTGGTGCCTCTACGACACCATCTACACCGAGCGCTACATGGACCGGCCCCAGGACAACCCCGAGGGCTACCGGACCTCGGCGCCCCAGACGTGGGCGGGGGGTCTCGCCGGGCCCCTGCTCATCTGCCACGGCACCATGGACAACAACGTGCACCTGCAGAACACCGTGCAGATGGTCGAGGCGTACCTGAGGGCGGACAAGCCCCTCTTCGAGCTCATGCTCTACCCCGGGGTGCGTCACCCTATCCGCACCTCCACCTTCAAGCTCCAGTTCCACCGGCTCATGGTGGCCTTCCTGGAGCATCACCTGCTCGACCGGAGCGATCGCGAAGCCTCTGCGGCCGCCTCGGCAGGCAGCCTGTGACACGTCACGGGAAGGGATGACCGTCATGAGAAGGCAAGGGAAGACAGACACAGCGCCAGTGTCAGAGCTCGGGCCGCCCATCGTGGCCGGTCTTTTCATGTCGAGCGTCCGTCCGCGGCGGCCCCCGCGCGTGGTCGAGGCCCGCCATCGACGTCCGGGACGCGTGCCCTCTCTCGGATCAGCCTGCCAAGGGGTCCTGTGAGACCGCGCGGCGCCCGGGTTGTCAGCCGGACTCGGCGAGCCGGCAGCGCGCGATGTACTCCTCCAGCACTCCGGGCCAGCCGCTCTGATAACGCTCGCGCAGCTTAGCCCCCTCATCGCCGAGGGTTTCCCAGCGGCGGTGGCCCAGCTCGAGGCGCGTCATGCCGCCGGCCAGATCCTCGAACGTCACCTCCACCTCCTGTGCGGTGCTCGCGTCACGGCCGGGGTGCCAGCTGAAGACCATCCGACGCGGCGGATCCCAGGTGAGCACGGATCCCCAGAGACGGATCGAACCGTCGTCCAGGGTTTCGTAGATGCGGCCCCCGTGGTGGCCCTCGAAGGTGCAGCTCACCGCCTTCCCCTGCCCGACGGAGTGGGTGGCGAGGGGCCACCAGGAGTCGATGTCCTCGGTGAAGATCCGGAACGCGACCTGCGCCGTGCAGGGCACCTCCACCACGCGCCGGATCTCTCCGGTGATCGGTCCTTCTGCCATGGCGTCCTCCAATGTCCGCCCGGGTGTCGCGGTTCGGACCTTCATCTTGGCGAGCTCAGGTTCGGCGGCCTGCGCCAGGGACGCGACCGCTGCACGGGACGGGGGAACCCCAGAGACCGCACCCGGCCCCTCTGTCACATACAGATTGCACGTCGGAGACCGCACATTCCAACGCGGCGCCGGGGTCCGGACTTTTCCGCCGGACGAAGGACACCGTGAGGGCGGGCACGGCGTCGCCGTCCGGAGGCGGGGCCTCAGTCCTGGTCGAGGAGCTCCCGTTTGGCGATCGCCAGCTTGCGCAGCTCCGCCGCCACGGCGGCGGCTGTCTCGGGCCGTTGGTCCTCGCCGAGAACCGCGGCGAGGCGCTCCATCGCGGTCGCGTCCTCCTCGGCACGCTGGGCCAGGCTGCCGGTCATGCGGTTGAACGGCTCCTCGACGTCGCGGAGGTTGTCCCCGCGGCGCAGCCTCAGCTGGACGCGGTACGTGCCGTCCGCCACTCGTCCCAGCTGACGGATCAGGTTGAACTCCGCGCCGGCGGTGCGGTGGGTCTCGATGATGGTGACGAAGTAGACCCCAGCCAGGATCACTGCCGACCCCAGCAAGGAGAGAATGACTTCGTTGCGGTCGTACTTGCCGAGCACCTGCTCCAGCTCCGGCGCCGCCGCGATGAGGACTGCGGTCTCCTGCTTTCGCCCCAGGTAGAGCATGGTGTTGATGAGCACCACGAAGATGACCGCCACGGCCAGGAGGATCGCCGCGGTCCTGAGCTGGCGGCGCTTGTTGATCAGGTACCGGCGACGGGCCGCGAGCAGCCAGAGGCGCCGTGGGAGAGGCGCGTCGGGCTGCCACCGGGCGTCGGCGGCCTGGCCGGACATGTCACCGGTCGATACGCTCGTTGCTCCGTCACCAGCAGGTGTCGACTCTCGGATGCCCATGACTGCCTCCTGTCTTCATGATACGCGACACGGGGCGAAAACTGTGCAGGGTGTGGCCATCACGGGTGTTTCAGAGGGAGCTTTCGGGTCCGAGCGTGGGGGAGCCTCCGCCGCGACCTCACTCCCGAACGTGGGTGAAGTCGAAGAGCGCCAGCAGGGCCAAGACCCCGAGGCTGCCGAGGATGACGAGCGTAGGAGAAGCCGCTCCTGCGGCGAGCAGCGAGTCCGGGGTCAATGCGCCGAGCCAGGTCCGTAGTACCGGCCAGGAACGGGCGAAGGCCAGGCCAGCAACGATCGCGATACCGGTCAGCGCCAGGCGCTGGAGGGCCGGGATCATCCAGGTCGCCCGCTCGGCGGCTTCGGCGCGAGCCTGAAGGCGGGCCCTCCACCAGATCGGGCCGGGATCCGGAAGGGGAGCGACTGGCCGGAGCTCGCGGGCGCTGCGCTGCAAGAACGTCTCTACCAGCACCAGGTCGGAGCAGCTCCGGCAGCCGACGAGGTGCTGCCGAAGCGCGGCATCCAGCTTCCCTTCGGCCAGCGCTCGTCGCACGGCGGTCTCGCGGTCGCAGGATCGAAGCCTCATGATCCGATCCCTCCTGCCCGCAGCAGGTCGGCCATCCGCTGCCGGGCGCGGAATAGCATCGGCCGGACGCTGGCGGTGGAGAGCCCCAGTACCCCGGCGACCTCGCGATGGGACATGCCCTCGACGTAGGCCAGCCAGAGCAGCTCGCGGTCCCGCCGCCTCAGATTCGCCATGACCGCCATCAGGTCGCTATGGAGCTCGACACGGGCCCCGTGACTCGGCGAGCTTTGGACGTCCACCATTGGGCCGGTCTCCTCGCGCCGCCGCCGGAAGTGGTCGCGCAGCAGGTTGGTGGCGATGCGGAAGAGGTAGTTCTTGCGGTGGTTCTCGTCATTGGTCTTGGGATCGGCTCGAAGCAGCCGATAGTACGACTCCTGGAGCAGGTCATCGGCCAACGCCTGGTTGCCGGAGGCACTCGCGAGATAGGCGCGCAGCGGCGCGGCAGTCCGCGAGTAGAAGGCGCGGAACTGGTGCTCATCCATGGCCGACTCGGTCGCCGGGCGGAGTGTCTGAGCCTCGAGGCCAGGTGGCGGCATCAAGGCGAGCTGACAGGCGTGGCGGCTCCACGACGTCACTGCTCTCCGACTCCTAGCTCTTAACCGACGAGTGCTGCGTCTCGCCGTTGATGAGACCCCAGGTCCTGGACAGTCCGTACGCGATGGCGGCGGACAGGAGGAACCCCACGCCGAGCGCGATCCCGAACACGCCCACCACCGTGAACGGCTCGAAGGCGTCCGAGATCTGTCCGCGCAGCATGTAGAAGGCGATTCCGGTCAGCAGCAGCACGATGCCCCACTGCAGCGAGGTGAGGATGCGTCCGTAGGGGTTGCTGCGCTCCAGGGGTACCCAGTTCAGGAGCTGCTGCCCGGTGTCGCTTCCCAGGTATTCCATCAGCTCGGTCGACGTTCCGAAGCGATCGAGCAGCTTGGTGTGGAGCTCGAAGTTCATCTCCGCCATCCGACGCTGCTTCTTGTTGTCGCTCAACCACTTGGTAATGTACGACGCGGCCACGAAGCAACCTAGCAGAGCGATCATCGGTGCGATGTCTTCCATCTTCCCTCCCGTCTGACGCCGTTGGTGGCGTAGTCAAAGGTACAACGCAGGAAGGGCGCTGCCGGTTATCAGCGCCCCGACGTCGTCAGCCCGGGAGAGGTCTGCCTTTCCGCGTGCTCGAGGGCCTGGCGGCAGTGGTCCATCAAGCGCTCGAACGCGCTTCCGTCGCCGGTCGCCACCGCTGCCAGCCACTCCTGGACGGCCTCGCCGAGCCACTGGCCGAGCTCGGGGGTGAGCGCGTTCAGCGCCTGGATCTCGTAGTAGAGGGCGGGGTTCTCCGCCACCACCTCGCGAGTGGTGCGCATCTGCTTCTGGAAGGTCACGCCGGCCACCTCCGCCATGTCGGCGGCCGGCACGCCCGACCTGGAGAGCGCGCGGGCGTAGACCAAGTTGCTGAGATGGGTCAGACCGAGCACGAGGGCCATCCGGCGATCGTGCTCTTCAATGTCCATCTCCACCAGGCGGGCGCTGGTGTTCTCGAACAACCCCCTGACGAAGTCGATGTCCTGGCGGCGACCGTCGCTGCAGAACACGATGGTGCGCTCGGAGAGCATGCGCACATCGGGACCGAACAGCGGGTGGAAGGACACCACTCGCAGCCCGCCCTGTGACCCGACGCGCTCCAGCACGGGCGCGAGGTGGGCTTTGAAGCTGCACATCTCGGCAACTACCCCCCGGGGTTGGACCGCGACGAGTTGCTCGAGCACCTCGGGGCACACGCTCATGGGCACGGCGATCATGATGAGATCGCTGCTCGCCGCCTCCGCCAGGGAACGCAGCTCGGGGAACGGCGTGGGGTCCGGCGACGGGTCGAGGACCTGGACGCGGTGCCCCTGCCCGGCGAGGAAGCGCGCGATCCAGCGCCCCATCCCCCCCTTGCCGCCGATGACCACCGTGTCGAGTGCGTCGCCCTGGTACTGGACGTCCCGGAGCGTGGCCTGCTCCTCCACCGCCTTCTGGATCAGGAACAGGGCCAGATCGTGGCCGAGGGAAGGTTCCAGCCCCAGGAAGCGGCTGGCCTCGCGGAACCGCTCCAGGACCTGCGTCTCCACCTCGAAGTTGCGCAGCGGCACCCCGAGTCGGTTCTTCAGTTCTCCAACCTGGCGGGCGAGGGCGAGGCGTTCGCAGACCAGGTGCAGGATGCGGCGGTCGAGCGCCTCGATGTCCCGCCGGTGCTGGTCGAGCAGCTCTTCTGGTCGGCCGAGATTGGTCGAGGCTTCGTCGTTCATCATGCCTTCCTCCGCCCGCCGTGAACAGGATCGCGGACCCCTCCGTGACGGTCGTGCCCCCTGCTGTGCCAGGTCACGGACGGCACGCTCCCGATCCCTTTCGGGGACCGCAGTGGGGCCATTCTAACGGGGGCGGTCCAGACATCTCCTGGCGCGATGATCGCCGGGCTGGCATCGCGCCGGATGAGTGGCGCGCAGGGGGCACAGGAAGAAAAGGCGCCCGCCTCGGGGGGCGGGCAGAAAATTAGGAGGTATGCGCGTGTGTCAGTGCTCGACGTGACGGCCGAGCTCGTGGTCGCGAATGGCCGACGGCTCGCAGGCGGTACCGAGCGCCGCGACGCTCGGCGTGACCTGCCGACGGCTGCCTGTGGCTCGCTCCATGGCATGTACGTACGGCACGACAGCGGTCGGGTTTGACTCCTGGGACGAATGGCACCGATCGCGTGGCGAGTGGGCGGGCAATGGTGATGAGCCGCCCTGAGGAGCCGACCACGCAACGAGCGCTGCGGCGGACATCCTCGAATCAACCCGCCATGGGTGGATGACGTCGGGATCAGGGGGCGTAGCGCTGGAGGTAGCGCTGGACGCCGGCCCGGCAGCCCCGGCTCAGGTTGAGACGGGTCCCATCCCGGAGCACCACGGCTCCGTCGCCGTGGAAGTTGGGAGTGACCTGGCGGATGCGGTCGACGTTGACGATGATGGTGCGGTGGATGCGCAGGAAGCGCTCCGGGCCAAGCCGTTCATGGATCCCGCTCAAGGTCCCGCGAACCCGGTGGACCTCGCCGGCTGCGTGGACGCGGACGTAGTTGCCCGCTGACTCGATCCAGTCGATCTCGTCCATGTCCAGGAGCGCCATCGCTCTCCCCGACCGCACAAGCAGTCGCGAGGCGCGGGCGTGCGGGGGTTCTGTGGCTTCGCCCGTGGCGACAGATGTTTCGCGTGTTGCCAAGCTCGAACTCTCTCCAGCCGCTGTCTGTGGGGTCGTACGGCGCCGGGCGTGCGAGGTTTCACGCCCACGTGAACCAACCGGTTGCGGCGTTGCGTCCGCAGGAAACGTCTGCTAGCATCTCTCCAATGGCATCAATTCAGCGGACTCCTCGGGGGCAGGGGATATGCTTGTATCCGGTCTTCTGGGTCAAGCGGTCGCCTCCGTCGTTGCCACCGGCCGTACGCATCGGAGCGTCAACCCCGGGACTCGGCGCGAGCGGTGGATGATGATGGGTTCCGATCGCCCCCGCCTCCGGCCGGTTTCTCAGTTCCCATACAGGATTCATTTTCGACCCGCCGGCGTCGGCGTGGAGGGTGTCCACGCAGCGGTGCGGGCCTCGATCCCAGGAAGGGGGTGGCTATGAGCTCGAAATCGATGCGAGGGAGTGCTCGACGAACGTGGAGGTGGCCCGGTTGGGCGTGCGTCCTTGGAGGTGGCGCCCTGCTCCTCGTCCTCGTGACACCTGCACAGGCGGTTGACCTGTCGGGCGACAACTTCCAGCTCAACCTCGACACCACGCTCGGGTGGGGGTTGAACGCTCGGGTGACGTCGCGGGACCTGGCGCTGATCGGCCTCCCCGCGGGGGGCACCGCCTACTCGGTCAACGCCGACGATGGCAACCTCAACTTCGACCAGGGGGTCTTCAGCAACAACGCACGGGTCGTCTCCGAGCTCGAGTTCGCCTACAAGAACTTCGGCATCTTCGCTCGCGGGAGGGCCTTCTACGACTTCGAGATCGAAGATGATGAGCGCGCGCGCACACCGCTCTCGCCGGAAGCGCTCGACTGGGTCGGCAGCCGCGCCGAGATGCTGGACTACTTCGCCTGGCTGCGCTTCCCGGTGGGGAGCGGGTCGGCCGAGATCCGCGCCGGCAACCAGGTCCTGAGCTGGGGTGAGAGCACCTTCATCCAGGCCGGCATCAACGTCATCAACCCCATCGACCTCAACGCGCTGCACACTCCGGGTGCGGAGATCAGGGAGGCCCTGCTGCCGGTGGGCCTGGTCTGGGGCTCCCTCGACCTGACCTCCTCGTTGGCGGTGGAGGGCTTCTACCAGTACAAGTGGGAGGGCTTCAGGACCGACCCGGTGGGCTCCTACTGGGGGACGAGCGACCCCGCCGGACCGGGCGGGAAGTACGTGTTCCTGGCCTTCGCCAGCTTCCCGGACACCGGTGAGTCGCCGTGGTACATCCAGCCGGCGGTGGATCACGCGTTCATGGCGGTGCCACGCAGCGCCGACGAGCGGCCGAACGACGGCGGCCAGTACGGCATCGCGCTGCGCTGGTTCGCGGACGCCCTCGGGGGCACCGAGTTCGGCCTCTACTACCTCAACTACCACAGCCGCCTGCCGTACTTCGGTGCGGTCACGGGCACGATCCAGGGCCTCATGGCCGCTGCAGAGGCCGGACCCCGGGCGGCGGGCGTCATCTACCAGCACTTCGGGGTGCCGCCGGGCATGGTCCCCGCGGTCGATGAGGCCGCTGCATCCGCGGGCCAGGCCGCGGGCATCGATGCCTACGCCGCGACCGCCTCCTACTTCCTCACCTACCCCGAGGACATCCATCTCTATGGGCTGAGCTGGAACACCCAGATCGCCACCACGGGCATCGCCTTCCAGGGCGAGATCTCGTACCGCCCCAACATGCCGCTGGCGGTGGACGACGTGGAGATGATCTTCGCGGCCCTGTCGCCGGCCTCGCCGGGCCTGGCCGCGGTCAACCAGGTGGTGCCGGGAGGGGCCGGTCTGGAGGAGGTCATCTACGGCTACCGGCGCTTCAAGTTCTACCAGGCCCAGTTCACCCTGACCAAGGCGTTCAGCCGCGTGCTGGGCGCCGACCAGCTCATCATGCTCTTCGAGGGCGCGTACGACCATGTGGGCGGAATGCCCGACCAGGACGTGCTGCGCCTCGACGGCCCGGGAACCTTCACCAGCGGCAATCCGCTGATGGCCATGCCGGGCGGGGCGCACGCGGGCAAGCCGGCGGAGACACCGGAGCACTTCGCCACGCCCGACTCCTACGGCTACCGACTGGTGGGCAAGCTCGACTACCTGAACGCCATCGGGCCCTGGAACCTGGCGCCCCGCTTCGCCTGGCAGCAGGACCTGGAGGGCATCACGCCGGGCCCGGGCGGCAACTTCCTGGAAGGCCTGTACGCGTTCACGTTCGGCCTCGAGGCCAGCTACCAGTCCAAGTGGATCGTGGACCTCAGCTACACCCAGTACGGCGGCGCGGGTCGCCACAACCTGCTCAACGACCGCGACTTCGTCGGGGCCGTTGTGAAGTACTCGTTCTAAGGGGAGGGAGAAATGGGATCGCTTCGAAAGACACTCGTGCTGCTCGCGGTCGTCGCGCTGGTGGCAGCGTCGGCGCCGATCGTGACGGCCGGCGAAGCCACGCCGGAGGAGGTCGCCCACCTGGGCAAGGATCTGACGCCCGTCGGCGCCGAGAGGGCGGGCAACGCCGAGGGCACCATTCCGGAGTGGGACGGCGGGCTGGCCACGATCCCTCCCGGCCTCGACTACAAGCCGGGTGAGCACCACCCGGATCCGTACGCGGCCGACAAGGTCCTGTTCACCATCACCGGAAAGAACGTGGATGAGTACAAGGACCACCTGACCGTGGGCCAGATCGCGCTGCTCAAGACCTACGACGACTACAAGATGAACGTCTACCCGACCCATCGCAGCGCCGCCTACCCGCAGCGCATCTACGACATGACCAAGAAGTACGCCACCTCTGCCGAGCTGGCCGAGAACGGCTACGGCGTGAAGGACGTGGCCCAGGGCTTCCCGTTCCCATTCCCCAAGCAGGGCGTGGAGGTGATCTGGAACCACATTCTGCGCTTCCGGTGCGTGACCGGGGTGCGCACATTCATGCAGGCGGCGCCCACCCGTGGCGGCGACTACACCCTGGTCCAGCTCAGGGAGTGGTTCCTCAACCTGTACAGCTCTCCCGACGCCACGCCGGAAAACCTCAACAACCGCATCCTGTACTTCAAGCAGGAGGTGATGGCCCCGGCCCGGCTGGCGGGCGGCGTCCTGCTGGTGCACGAGGCCCTCAACCAGGTCATCGAGCACCGCAGCGCCTGGCTGTACAACCCCGGCCAGCGCCGGGTGCGCAGGGCCCCCAACGTGGCCTACGACAATCCGGGCACGGCAGCCGACGGCATGCGCACCTCGGACAACCTGGACATGTTCAACGGCGCGGTCGACCGCTACAACTGGAAGCTGGTGGGCAAGAAGGAGATCTACATCCCCTACAACTCCTACCTCCTGGCCAGCGACAAGCTGACCTACAAGGACATCCTGACCCCGCTCCACATCAATCAGGACTACCCGCGGTACGAGCTGCACCGGGTCTGGATCGTTGATGCCACCCTCAAGGAGGGGGCGCGTCACATCTACAAGCGGCGCGTGTTCTACGTGGACGAGGACAGCTGGCAGATCGCGGTCGTGGACACCTACGACAACCGCGACCAGCTGTGGCGGGTATCTGAAGGCCACGCAAAGCAGTTCTACGACCTGCCAGCCCCCTGGTACTCCCTGGAGGTGCACACCGACCTGCAGGCGGGTCGCTACCTGGCGTACGGGCTCTCCAACGAGGTGCCGAACCCGTACGACTTCAACATCCCGCTGACCGAGGAGGACTTCACGCCGGCGGCGCTGCGCCGCTCGGGCGTTCGCTGATCCGGCTGCGATCCGAGAGGACGGCCGGGCGTACGCCCGGCCGTCCGTCTCCACATTCAGAAGGGACTGCCATGGACTGGTCGTATCCACTGCGTGGCCTTCGCGCGGGCTCCGTCCGCGGCCCTGGCTCGGGGGTCTCGAGGACGGGCCGATACGCGACTGCGTGCGATCTCCCGATTGCAGCGCTCGCAATGGCCTGTGTGTTGGTTTGTGTGCTTGTTCCGATGCTCGCCGGCGCGGCCGACGAGGCGCCGGCGGAGGTCGAATGGGCGATCCAGGCCCCCCTGGCCCTGCGCTCCTTGACGCTCGACGTCGCCGCGGCCGGCGACCGCCTGGTGGCGGTGGGCGACCGCGGTCACATCCTGGTCTCAGACGACAGCGGGGGCTCCTGGCGGCAGGTCGATGTCCCGACCCGCGCCATGCTCACGGGGGTGTTCTTCGCCGATGCCGAGCGGGGCTGGGCGGTCGGCCACGATGGGGTCATCCTGCGCAGCCAGGACGGAGGGGAGAGCTGGGAGGTGATGCGCTGGGCGCCGGAGGAGGAGACCCCGCTGCTCGACGTGTGGTTCCACGACCCCGAGCACGGCATCGCCGTGGGCGCCTACGGCCTGTTCCTGGCCACCTCGGACGGCGGCACCACGTGGGACGAGCGTTCCATCTCGGAGGACGACTCACACCTGAACCGCATCGCGGCGTGGGCGGACACGAGGCTGTACCTGGCAGCGGAGCGCGGCATGATCCATCGCTCCGACGATGGCGGCGCCTCCTGGATCATGTTGCCGTCGCCCTACGACGGCTCCTTCTTCGGGGCGCTCGCCCTGACTGGGGACTCTGTGCTGGTGTTCGGCCTGCGCGGGCACATGTACCGCTCCGACGACGGGGGTGAGAGCTGGGGAAAGGTGGAGACGGGGACCATCGCCATGCTCACCGACGGCATCACCCTGACCGACGGCCGGGTGCTCGTGGTGGGCTTGGGCGGCACCGTGCTGCTGAGCTCGGACGGGGGACGGAGCTTCGAGGGCCAGGAACAACCCAACCGGCTCGGCATCGCCAGTGTCGTCCAGGCGCCGGACGGTGGCGTCGTGGTGGTGGGTGAAGGCGGTGTGCGCCGGCTCGAGCTCACCGGTCTCGCGGGCGCGGGCCAGGCGCAGCAGGGAGGGGGGCAGCCATGATCGGACGGCTGGAGAACCTGATTTTCGGTAACCGACGGTGGGTGATCGCACTGTTCATCCTGGCCACCCTGTTCATGGGGTTCCAGGCGTCCAAGCTCCGCATCGACGCCGGCTTCGCCAAGATGCTGCCTCTCCAGCACGAGTACATGAAGACCTACCTCCAATACGCAGAGGATTTCGGCGGCGCGAATCGGATCCTGATCGCCATCCAAGCCAAGGACGGCGACATCTTCACCCCCGAGTTCTTCCAGACCCTGCGCAAGGTCACCGACGATGTCTTCTTCATCCCCGGCGTGAGCCGCAGCAGCGTGGCCTCCCTGTGGACGCCCAACGTGCGCTTCACCGAGGTGGTGGAGGACGGCATCGCCGGGGGTGACGTGATCCCCGCCGACTTCGAGCCGACCCCGGAGGGCTTCGCCCAGGTGCGGGAGAACATCCTGAAGTCGCCGTACTTCGGGCGGCTGGTGGCCAACGACTTCTCGGCCGCCATCGTGGCGGCGGAGCTGCAGGAGATCAACCCCAACACCGGCAAGCGGCTCGACTATATCGACGTCGCCTCCCAGCTCGAGCAGATCCGGCAACGGTACAGCACCGACGGCACGGGCATCGACTTCGACTACCACATCATCGGCTTCGCCAAGGTCATCGGCGACATCGCCGCCGGCGCCACCCGGGTGCTGCTGTTCTTCGTGGTGGCGTTCTTCATCACCGCGGTCTTCGTCTACGTCTACTCTCAGTCCATTCGCCTGACCATGATTCCCCTCGCCTGCTCGCTGGTGGCGGTGGTCTGGCAGCTCGGTCTCCTGACCCTGCTCGGCTTCGGCATCGACCCCATGTCGATCCTGGTGCCGTTCCTGGTCTTCGCCATCGGCGTCAGCCACGGCGTGCAGATGGTGAGCGCCTACGGAGCGGAGGTGTACGAAGGCGCAGACAAGCTGACGGCGGCTCGCACGAGCTTCCGGCGACTGCTGGTGCCCGGAGGCATCGCGCTGCTGTCCGACACCATCGGCTTCATCACAATCATGCTCATCAAGATCCGCATGATCCAGGAGATGGCCATCACCGCGAGCCTCGGTGTGGCAGCGATCATCCTGACCAACCTGGTGCTGGTACCGGTGCTGCTCTCCTACACCGGACTCGACGAGATCTACACCATGCGGCTCAAGCGGCGCCATCGCCACATGGACCCGGTCTGGAACGCCCTCGCCAAGGTCGCCCAACCGCGGACGGCGGGCGCGGTGATCGGTGTGGCGGCGGTGCTGTTCATCATCGGTGGCTGGAAGGCGACCCAGATCAAGATCGGCGACCTCCACCGCGGCGTTCCCGAGCTGCGGGCCGACTCCCAGTACAACATCGACACCAGCTTCATCACCAAGCACTTCGCCATCGGCGTCGACTCTCTGGGGGTGATCGTGGAGAGCCCGCCCCAGGGCTGCACCGACTACGACATCATGAACAATATCGACGACTTCGAGTGGCACATGAGGAACGTGCCCGGGGTGCAGTCGGTGTTCGGGATCGCGGGGGTGGCCAAGTACGCCAACGCGGGCTGGAACGAGGGCAGCCTGGAGTGGCGGGTGCTGCCGCGCAATCCCTCCACCATGGCCCAGTCCGTGACCTACATCGACACCTCGACCGGCCTCCTCAACACCGACTGCAGCGTCATGCCGGTGACCATGTACACCGCCGACCACAAGGCCGAGACCATCGAGCGCATCGTGCGCGAGGTCAAGCAGTGGCGCTCGGCGCACGCCCTCGACACCTTGAAGTACCGCCTCGCCACCGGCAACGTGGGGGTGATGGCGGCCACCAACGAGGTGGTGTCGTCGGCGCAGTTCCCCATGCTCCTGTGGGTCTTCGCGGCCATCATCGCCCTCTGCCTGATCACGTTCCGGTCGCTACGCGCCACCCTGTGCATCATGATCCCGCTGGTCCTCGTGTCCCTGCTCGCATACGCCCTGATGGCGCTCCTGGAGATCGGGCTCAAGACCTCCACCCTCCCCGTGGTCGCGCTCGGCGTGGGGATCGGCGTGGACTACGGCATCTACATCTACAGCCGCTTCCGCGGCATCCTGGCGGAGGGCAAGACCCTCCAGGAGGCCTACCGTCAGACCTTGAACATCACCGGCAACGGCGTGCTGTTCACGGGCATCACCCTGGCGGTGGGGGTCGCGACCTGGATCTTCTCGCCGCTCAAGTTCCAGGCCGACATGGGCATCCTGCTCACCTTCATGTTCCTGGTCAACATGATCGGGGCGGTCGTCCTGTTGCCGGCCCTCGCGAGCCGGCTCTTCCCATCCCTCAGGTGAGCCCGCCCGGACTCTGACAAGTCGCTCGTGGATCCGCCCCCGCGCCTCCGGCGCGGGGGCTTTTCTATGGGTCATCTGAACGCGAGAGTGCGAGCCAGGCACCGTTGCAGATGCAGCGCACAGGCCTCTCGGAGCGGTCGCGACGGTGCCTGGCACCCTCTCTGGTCCTGCAGAGGTCTTCCGCCCGTCAGCACGCCGCCTCTGACGACGACTCGGTCTCATCGAGGCTGCCTGGAGACCGTGTCGCTCGCCGGGGTGAGGGGGAACGGCAACCCGGCGCGGCGCCCTGCGTACCACCGCAGTGAAGAGAGCGGACAGCGAAGGGTCCGAAGGGACAACCCGGAGAGCCGGAGGCGAGGAGAGCAATGGGCATGACGAAGACGAAGATCCTCATCGGTGGTGCGGCCGTCGCGGCCGTGGCCGTGGTGGCATTCGCGTCCCTGAGCCGGCACGGCGGCGACAAGGGCGTGGCGGTCCAGACCGAGCCCGCCGCTCGCCGCAGCGTCGTGCAGACGGTGTCCGCGACGGGGAAGGTCCAGCCCATGACCCAGGTGAACATCTCGGCGGACGTGAGCGCCAAGATCACGGGCCTGCCGGTCAACGAGGGGGACTGGGTGGAGAAGGGCGCCCTCCTGGTGGGGCTGGATCGCGAGCGGTACGTGGCGGCGGTGGAGTCGGCCGAGGCCAACCTGCGCTCTGCTCAGGCCAACGCCAACCTGGCTCGGGAGAACATGATCAAGACCGAGAAGGACCACGAGCGCACCAGCCAGCTCTTCGCCAAGCACCTGGAGTCCCAGTCCGTTCTGGACACCTCCCACGCGGCGGCCGAGGTGGAGAAGGCGCGCCACCAGTCCATGCTCGACCAGGCGGCCCAGGCGGAGGCGGCCCTGAAGCAGGCCCGGGACGACCTGTCCAAGACCTCCATCTACGCCCCCATGGCGGGCACCATCTCCAAGCTCAACAAGGAGGTGGGCGAGATCGCCCTGGGCTCGCAGTTCCAGGAGGACGTGATCATGGAGGTCTCGAACCTGGACGGCATGGAGGCATTGGTGGACGTGGACGAGAACGACATCGTGCTGGTCTCCCTCGGCGACGAGGCCACCATCGAGGTGGACGCCCTTCCCGATCGCGTCTTCGAGGGCCGGGTCACGGAGATCGCATCGAGCGCCAAGCTGTCGGGCCAGGGAACCAGCGACCAGAAGACCGAGTTCGAGGTCAAGGTCGCCATCGTCGACGCCGCATCCGAGCTGAGGCCCGGCATGACGGCCTCGGTGGACGTCGTCACCGAGGTGCGGGACAACGCCCTGAGCGTGCCCCTGCAGTGCGTCGCGCTGCGGGCGCCCGACCAGCTCCGGGGCGATCCGGTGGCGGGCGCCGCCGATCAGGCCCCCGAGTTCACCCCCAACCGGGACGGCTTCGTGGAGGTGGTGTGGGTCCTCGACGGCGATCGCGCCCGTGCCAGGCAGGTGAGGACCGGCATCCAGAGCGAGAGCCACATCGAGATCGTGGACGGGCTCCAGGAGGGCGAGCAGGTGGTCACCGGCAGCTACCGCGCCATCAGCCGCGACCTCAAGGATGGCTCGCTCATAAGGGTCGGCAACGCAGCGCAGCAGGAGGGTTGAGCGATGTCCATCCGCCTGCGGGACATCGTCAAGCGTTACCAGATGAACAGCGTTGCCGTGGAGGCGCTGCGGGGCGTTTCCTTCGAGCTTGAACGCAACGAGTATGTCGCCATCATGGGCCCCTCCGGTTCGGGCAAGTCCACCCTGATGAACGTCATCGGCTGCCTGGACCCGCCCACGTCGGGGCAGTACGTCCTGGACGGCAAGGATGTGAGCACCTTGGATGACGATCGCCTGGCCGAGATCCGCAACGCCAAGATCGGTTTCGTCTTCCAGACCTTCAACCTCATCCCCCGGGCCGACGTCTACCACAACGTGGAGCTGCCCTTGATCTACGCCGGGCTCCGGCCGGCCCGACGTCGGGATCGGGTGCTCGACGCCATCGAGGCGGTCGGGCTCACCCAGCGCTCCAAGCACCGGCCCAACGAGCTCTCCGGCGGGCAGCGCCAGCGCGTGGCCATCGCCCGCGCCCTGGTCAACCGGCCGTCCGTGATCCTCGCCGACGAACCCACCGGCAACCTGGACAGCGTTACCGGGAGCGAGATCATGGAGGTCTTCGACCGGTTGCACCGGGAGGGCAACACCATCGTGCTGGTGACCCACGAGGAGGAGGTCGCGCGCCACGCGCGGCGCGTGATCAGGCTGAGGGACGGGTCCATCGAGAGCGACACCGCGGGGTGCGTGGCGGCATGAGCCGCGCGGTCCAGGGCGTCGTGGAGGCTTCGAGGATCGCCCTCGGGTCGCTGCGGGCCAACCTCGCCAGGGGCGGCCTGACCACCCTGGGCATCATCATCGGCATCGTGGCGGTGGTGACCACCATGACCGCCGCCAACGGTCTCGCGACCTCCTTCCGGGAGAGCGCATCGGTGGTCGGTGCCGATGTCCTCTACGTGTCCCGCCACCCGTGGATCGTGACCGGCAACTTCTTCCAGTACCGGAACCGCCCCCTGCTCACCCTCAAGGAGGCGCGACGGCTGGAGCGCCTCCTGGGCCACGGAGCGGTGGTCAATCCCACCGCCGACACCAGGCGCAGCGTCAAGTTCTCCTCCGAGGTACGGGACAACATCCGCGTCGTCGGCACCACCCACAAGCACGTGCTGATGTCCAGCGCGGTGCCGGAGCTGGGGCGCTTCTTCAGCGCACAGGAGGCGCGCTTCGGCCGGCGGGTGTGCGTCATCGGATCGACGATCCACTCCCAGCTCTTCGCCGGTCGCGATCCCATCAACAAGGAGCTCAGCATCGGTCGCAGCCGCTTTCGCGTCATCGGCGTCATGGAAGAGCAGGGAGGAGCCGGCTTCTTCGGTGGCCCCGACTTCGACAGCCAGGTGTTCGTGCCCATCGCCGCCTTCAACAAGGCGTTCGGGGGTCACTTCCGGGACATGGACATCGGCGTGAAAGCGCCTCCCGGCACGGTGGTGGCTGACTTCGAGTACGAGGTCATGGGCGAGATGCGCAAGATCCGGAAGCTCCGTCCCGACGAACGGGACGACTTTTCCATCAACAAGCTGGAGTCGTTGATGGACGCCTTCAACAATGTGATGGGAGTGGTGCTCCTCATCGGCCTCGCCATCACCGGCGTCTCCCTGTTCGTGGGAGGCGTGGGGGTGATGAACATCATGTTCGTGTCGGTGACGGAGCGCACTCGGGAGATCGGCGTGCGCAAGGCCATCGGCGCCAAGCGGCGCTGGATCCTGGCCCAGTTCCTGCTCGAGTCCGCGACGATCTGCCTGCTGGGAGGCGCCGTCGGCGTCGTGCTGTCCATCGGTGTGGCCGCCGCCATCAATCGCCTGCTGCTGCCGGCGTCGGTGTCGCCGGGGATCGTCGTCATCGCGTTGACCGTTTCCCTGGCGGTCGGCGTCCTGTCCGGATTGATCCCCGCCTGGCGGGCGTCTCGTCTCGACCCGATCGACGCCCTCCGCTATGAGTGAGGGAGGGGAGGCGGGGCCATGAGCTGGCTGGAGTCTCTGAAGATGGCGTTGACCTCCATCGCCGCCCACAAGCTGCGGTCGGCCCTGACGCTGGTGGGGGTCATCGCGGGGGTGGCCGCCATCATCGCCGTGATGACCGGCGTTTCCGTGGTGCAGAACCAGATGGAGTCCGAGCTCAGCGTGCTGGGTTCACGGACCTTCCAGCTCCAGAAGTGGCCGCCCCGCGGGTTCCAGAACAGCGGACGGAACTGGCGCGAGATCCAGCGCTGGCCGCCGTTGACCGTCGAGCACGCCGATCTCATTCGGGAGGGAGTGGCGAGCGCGGACCTGGTGGGGGCCGAGCTGTGGCAGTTCAACGCGCGGGTGAGCTTCGGACGACAGTCCACCGAGGCCGTCAGCACGGTCTGCGGGGGCACGCCGGAGTACCCGGAGAACAACACGCACTTCGTGGAGCTGGGGCGCAACCTGTCCGACGAGGACGTCAAGGTGGGGCGTCGGGTCGTGGTCATCGGCTACAACGTCGCCCAGCAGCTGTTCCCGTTCATCGACCCCGTCGGCAAGCAGATCAAGGTGGACGGCCGGAAATACACCGTCCAGGGAGTGTTCGCGGAGAAGAGGTCGGCCATCGGGGGCAACTTCGACAACTACATCCTGATGCCGATCAGCGTCTTCAAGCAGGCGTACGGCGCGCGCGACAACCACGGCAACCTGCGCAGCGTGAACATCACGGTGCGTTCTCTCCGTCCCGAGCTCATGCAGGAGGCCATCGCAGAGAGCCGCGCGGTGCTGCGGGCGGCCCGCCGGCTGACCCCCCGGGACGAGGACAACTTCTTCTTCTTCACCTCCGACAGCCAGATCGAGGCCTTCAACCAGGCCACCGCCAACCTGAAGTCGGGGGCGTTCGTGCTGGGCATGGTGGCCCTCCTGGTGGCCGGGATCGGGATCATGAACATCATGCTGGTGTCGGTCACCGAGCGCACCCACGAGATCGGCATCCGCAAGGCCCTCGGCGCCCGGCGGCGCACGATCCTGACCCAGTTCCTGATGGAGGCCGTGGTGCTGTGCAACATCGGCGGACTGATCGGCGTCGCCCTGGGGTTCGGGCTCGGCAACCTGGTGAGCCTGTTCACCCACTTCGCGGTCCACATCCCCGGGGAGTGGGCGGTGCGGGGCCTCATCTTCTGCACCCTGGTGGGGCTGGTGTTCGGGGTGTGGCCGGCCGTCAGGGCGTCCCGCCTGGCGCCCATCGAGGCCCTCCGCTACGAGTGACGGGGCGGTCAGAGACGGTGCCAGAGACGCTGCCAGGCACCCTTTCGAATGTGGCGATCTGCGTGCTATCGAATCAAGACGGGGTGCCTGGCACCGACTTTGAGGTCGCGGCGTGGGGCGACGGGGTCCCCGCCGCCGTCAGGCCCCTGATGCTGCGGCGCCGAGTGGGGTAGGATGGCGCCGGAGGGCGGGTGATGGAAGAGGCTGTCACACTCACCTTCGAGGTGTTCTGGTCGTGGCTCGCGACGCATCCCAACTGCATCCTGCGCGCCGGGACACCCGAGGCGGTGGTCTATGACGAGGAGGACCTGCACTGGCACTTCGCTTCCCAGGAGGACGGCCTGCCCATCGTGCAGCTGCTGCGGGGCAAGCGCCTCCTCGGCGAGCTCTTCCTCCTTCCCGAGCAGGTGACGTACGTCCAGGGCGCCGCCGGCGAGGAGGAGGGCGAGTACGTCTTCGAGCTCGTGTCCGAGACGGAGGAGGAGCGCTTCGTGGCCTACTTCTTCGTGCTCGTCCACGGCTACGACGGGACGACCTTCGGTCCCGGGAGGGTGCACTAGGTATCCCAGACAGAGACGGTGCCAGGCGCCCTTTCGAATGCGGCGATAGGCGTGCTATCGAATCAAGACGGGGTGCCTGGCACCGGCTTTGATCTCGCGGCGTGCCTCCAAAGCGCACCAGGCACCCCCTCGGCATCAGGGTACAGGGGCTGCAACCGGCGCGGCGGCGGTCCGCGCCGTGACCGGTTCGGTCACGGGCGTCAGGTCCGCCATCACGGGGTTTGGATCCGTGGAAACGGGTGGGGACCACCCGAAGGCCGTCTCCAGCTCTCGGAGCTTGGCCTGCACCGCCCGGGCGTTGTGCGGTCCCATGCGCAGGAGCTGGCGCTGGGCGGCGCTCAGGGTCTCCAGGCGGTCGTCGACGAACGCGTAGGTCAGGGTGCGGCGCTCGACCGCGAGCCGGCCGCTCGGGATGGAGACCGCGAGCAGGTGGTCGGCGGCCTCGTGGAGACGATCCTCGAAGGAGGTGTCGCTCCAGCTCATCTCGCGGTGAGCCTCCTCGAGGCGCTCCCGGAGGCGATCGAACACCGCGACGAATGCGTTGCTGTCGACGGAGGCGAAGATCTCGGTGGCGAGATCGTAGCGACGGTAGCTGCCACCGGCGATCACCAGGCCTTCGTCGCCGTCGCGCCGCACCAGGAAGGGCTGATCAGGCCGCATGAACGCCAGCTCATCGGCCGGGCTGTACCCGTCGGCGATGGCCTCGACGGCGGCGACCGCGCGCCGGAGGAGGTGCTCGGGCACCAGGAAGCGAGCCAGGCCGGGGTGGTCCGAGAGCCGTTCGGAGAGCGCCCGGATGAGCTCGTCCGAGTCGTCCGGAAGGGGGTCCATGGAGGATGGCGTCGCGGGTGGCAACGGCTGCGGAGCGGAAAGCGGTGGCAGAGGCTGCACCCGCACCACGGGCCGGGTCGGCTCCCCCCAGGTCAGCGTGGACGCGTACCACAGGACGCCGGTGATGGCTCCGATCCCCACCGTTGCACCGGCGGCGATGGTGACGACGATCCGGCCTCTGTGCGTCATGGGACACCCCCTTTCCTGTCCAGTCCCGAGGTCAGGATGGTGCTCCGGTGCGGTGGCGGATGGGCGGAAATGGGGCGTTCCGGTGCAATCTGGTGGTCAAGGGATGGCAGCGCCTCGGGGCAGGGGCGGTCATCCGCGGCGGCGATCGCGTCCTCGGTCAGGCACGGGCCGTACTCTCTGCAGTTGGGGGCCGTCCGTCCCCTGCGACCCCCGGTGGTCCTCTGCGACGACCTCTCCCGGACCGGTCGAGTGTGGGACGCCTCCTACTGCTGCACCGCCATGGGGATGGTCGTGGGGTCGCCGGTCACGTTGTCCACCACCGAGGCGTAGCCCCAGGCGAGGCACCCGGCGTCGAGGGCCTCGGCGGTGGCATAGGCGTTGTCGTGGCTGCCGGCGTGGGCCGCGGTGAACACGTCGTTGATCTGGGCCCAACCGCTGGGTGGGAGGGCGAGGTCCACAGCCGAGCCCACGGTCCCCCCGCCTGCGCCGTGGAGCTGCACCCGCATCGTGCAGGGAGTGTCGAGGAAGTTGACGAACCCGATGTTCGACCGGAAGGCTGCGTTGCCCACGAGCTGCGACAGCAGGGCGGTGTCCCCCGTGGAGACCGTCTCGGAGGAGGCCACGCCCGGCAGGAACTGGCCGACGGTGCCGTCGGGCAGGAGGTTGTACGTGCGGGCCGTGACCACCAGGGGCCGGTCCGAGGCGACCTCAACGGCTCCGGAGGTCCTCCCGGCGACGCCGAAGAGCTGGCTGACCACGTCGTCGTAGGTCATGAGCTCTCCCGGTGCGAGGGTCACCCGCGCCTGGGTGGTGCCGTCCTCGCGGATGTAGCTGAGGTCCGCCGACGCACTGCCCGTGGTCTGGTTGAGGAGCGCGAGCGTGGTGCGCCAGTCGGTTCCCTCCGCTCCGCGGATGCGGGCGACGCCCGCGACCCGGTAGCTGAAGACGGCTCCGCCGATGGGCTCGAGTGTGGCCCGGAGGAGGTAGTTGACGCCGTCGGGGTAGTCTCCGGAGCTCGGGTCGTTGACGACGCTGAGCCCCGCGATGCCGGTGTTGGACACGTAGCTCGAGCCGGTGTTGGGGCCCCCGTCGAACTCCACGTTGAAGTCCTCGCCGGCGAACTGCGGATTGCCGCGCACCACCAGCCAGAAGTCGGATCCCAGGGTGACCGGCGCTGAGAGAGTCACCACCGAGTCGCCGCCGCCGTCGCCGGTGGTCACGGTCCCCTCGGCGAGCACCTGGCTGTCATCGGGGAGGCCGTTCAGGTCGGGGTAGACGAAGACCCGGTTCGGCCACGGTCCACCCTCGAAGGCGAGGCCTCCGCCCGCGCAGAAGGCGGTCAGGCGGGCCTGGTCCGGGCCGTAGCCGAAGTCCGCGAGGCGGAAGCGCACGGCGAACATGTAGTCCGGATCGCCCGCGTTACCGCCGCCGAAGAAGGCGGCCCCCGCCGCGACGTTGTCGTCATACCCGGCGTTGCCGCAGGAGAAGGCATCGACAGCCGTCTTCGGCGCGGGAAGAGCGTGCTTGGCCAGGTTTCCCAGCGGCACGCCCCCGGAGAACACGGGGATGGTGGTGGGATCGCCGGTGGCGTTGTCCACGACCGATCCGTACCCCCAGAGGCGGCATCCCGGCGTGAGGACCCGCACGAGGGCGTAGGCGTGGTCCCGGTTCGAGGCGCCGGCGCTGGCGAAGACGTCGTTCACCTGGGCCCACCCGAGGGGGGGCACGGTCGCGGTGATGGGCGTGCCGATGGCGGTTCCGTCGGCGTTGTGGAGCTGGACCTCGGCCCGGCACTGGGCCGCGGTCAGGCTCGCGAAGCCGATGTTGCTGCGGAAGTCGGCGTTGTCGGCGAGCTGGGAGATCGGCGTCGTCTCACCGGCGCCCACCGTGTCGGAAGCCTTGAGGCCGGGCAGGAACTGGCCCACGGTGCCCTCGGGGAGGAGGTTGTAGGTGCGGGCGGTGACGACGAGCGGCCGGTCGGAGTCCACTCTCACCGCCCCGGAGGACTTGCCGGCGACGCCGAAGAGCTCGGTCACCACGTCGTCCCAGGAGCGCAGCTGGCCGTCGGCCAGGACGATGGTGGCGGTCGTCGTGGCAGCGTCCCGAATGTAGGAGAGATCGACTGACGCAGGTGCGCCGGAACGGTTCAGCAGGGCCAGCTTGGACCGCCAGTTGGTGCCGAGGGCGCCCTGCAGGCGCGCGATCCCGCCAGTGACGTAGCTAAAGGCGCCAGGCGTGATGGACTCCAGGTGGGCCCTCAGGGCGTAGTTGACGCCTCCAGGGTGGCCCCCCGGGTCGTTGGCGGTGGTCAGGCCGGCGACGCCGGTTGCGGAGGAGAAGCTGGCCCCGCTATTGGGCCCGGCGTCGTACTCCAGGTTGAAGCTCTCGCCGGAGGTCGCCGCAGCGCCGCGCACCACCAGCCAGAAGTCCCCGGTCAGCGTGACCGGTCGAGCCAGGTCGACCACCGAGTCACCATTGCCGTCGCCGGTTGAGATGGTGCCCTGAGCGAGCACGACGCCGGTGTCCGGCAGACCGTCTTTGTCCGGATAGACGACGACTGTGTTGGTGAAGGGTCCGCCCGCCACCACGAGCTGGTTGGAGGCGCAGAAGCCGATGAGGCGGGTCTGGCCTGGGGCATAGCCCAGGTCCTGGAGACGAAAACGCACCGCGAGCATGTGGGTCGGGTCGCCCGCCAGGCCGCCGCCGAAGTCGGCGGTCCCCACCGGGGTTCCATCGTCGTAGGCCGCGTTGCCGCAGCTGAAGGGGTATCGTCCAGCGGCGGTCTGGGCGCCGCTGGCGTTGGGGTCCAACCAGTCGCTGAGACGCTGCTCGGACGTGCCTCCATCCCAGGCGACGGAGAGCCGGGCGAAGTAGTCCGAGCCGCCCGGGTTGCTGCAGGAGGCGCTGCCGCCACTGAGGACACCCACGAGGAGATGGGTGTCCGGGTCCCACAGGCCCCCGCCCGAGGAGCCCGGCTCGGTGGTGCCGAGCTCCCAGTTGTTCACCCGCCACGGAGTGATCACGGTGGTGACCACGTTGCCGGTTTCGTCCTGCAGCTCCAGGCTGGGTATGGTCGTCAGCGGGTCGTCATTGACCGAGATGGCCTTGACCCCTCCCGACGGATGGTGAATGGCGGTGCCCCCCTGTGGAGTGTGGTCGGCGCGTCGGTCCCAGCCCCCCCAGTAAGGGTGGTAGTCGGGGGGCGGGGTCTGATCGAGCTCGACCAGTGCGAAGTCGGCGTCGGCCCGGCCGGCGAGATAGGTCGAGCCGGACAGGGCCTTGTTCAGGGAGCCGCCGGCGAGACTGCCGCAGATGGGTGCGTGATAGTCCCAGTAGCTCACCAGCGACTGGTCGGTGGTGGCGTCCACGCCGCAGTGCTTGGCGGACAGGAAGAGGGGTCGGAGATCACCCGTTGCATCGGCGACGAGCTGGCCGGTGCACAGGAACGAGCCGCCGGAGCCGGAGACCGAGTAACGCGCGACGCTGTGAATTTCGTCCCGCCAGTCGTCGCCCGGGGGGCAGATGACGTCGATGTTGCAGGACCCCGCCCCCTGGAAGAGACCGAGCTTGAACAGGTCGCGGTAGCCGCGCTCGACTTGCCCGAGCTCCACTTCGGGCGTGAAGGACGGCGCCCGGGGAATGTGCAGCTCGACGATCGCAGTGGAGCCGGGCACCACGGGAGTCCACAGCTCCCCGTCGGGCCTGTTGTCGGCGGCGGTGTAGGGTCCGCGCACATAGTGCGACGGCTCGGCGATGACGAACAGGGAGGCGCCGGGGGGCAGACGGAAGCGGGTGAACCCGAAGTTGAGGTCGGTGGCGTTGGGAGCCGAGACGCGAAGCCGCCACAGGCGGCTGCCGTCGGCGAGATCCTCCCACGTCCCGGCGTTGTCGGGGGTGATCGCGACCGCCTCCGGGACTGCATAGCGCAGGGGAACCGGAGCGCGGGCGGCCCGGGCCGCATCCTCGGCGAGCAGCTCCTCCGGGAAGATGGGTTCGAGCTCCCTGACCATCACCTGGTCGAGGCCGGCGGTCGCCTCCGCGAGGGTGATGGGCAACCCCCGATCGCGGGCGCCGGCGGTGCCGCTGGCGGCCAGCG
>Ga0315542_1000482_pt1 | contig 25004 bp, 20 predicted proteins | sample SalMarSW160120MG_FD_202541 | JGI IMG/M metagenome (GOLD analysis project Ga0315542, IMG submission 202541) | Salt marsh sediment microbial communities from the Plum Island Ecosystem LTER, Massachusetts, United States - Salt Marsh Sediment SW1601-20 ... | reverse complement strand
ATGGCGGAGTTTCCCGGTCTGCTCGCTGAGGTATCCAAGAGCCTGGAACCTCATCGGTTGACGTACTTTCTGACTGATTTTGCAGCCGTTTTTCATCGCTATTTCAATCTGGGAACCAAGATTCCCGAGCACCGGATTGTTTCGGGAAACAGGGACCTCAGCTCAGCGAGACTCTTCCTTGCGAAGGCAGTAAAGCAGATTATCGCAACGGGTCTCGATCTCATGGGTATCGAGGCGCCGGAAAAAATGTAATTATCCAGCTTGTAAGATTCACGGTTCTGAGTTTAAATACTCAAGTATAATCTCTCATCGAGGTTTTGACGTCGAGTCTGAGATGACATAACAGACGGAATTATGAATAAGCCAAAGAGATCATCCAAAAGCCACAAAAAAGGCCATGCGATTGAGCTCTCGGCAAAGGCGGCTCTTTTCTGGGGACTTTGCCTCTTCTTCCTCCTGGCATGGACATTTGTCCTCGGGATATTCGTGGGGCGCGGTTTTGTCCCTGACGGCGTGCAGAGCATTTCCATGCTGAAGGCCCAAATTGCAAAGCTCCAGGGATTGATCGGGCACGAGGATTCGCCAAGACCAGATGCTTCCGAGAAATCTTTTGAAGATCCCAAACTGGCGTTTTACGAAAATCTTTCCACAAAAAAGAAGGCCGTGGCCAGAAAACAACTCTCTCCCAGCCGGGAAGAAAAACCAAAGAAACCGGTCGCTCCCAGAGAGGCAAATGTGAAAAATGAGACGGGCCAAGAGCAAGCATCGGCCCATACGGACGGGAAATACACCGTACAACTCGCATCCCTGACCGTTCAGGAAAAAGCAAAGGGATTCGTCGATAGGCTGGCCGCCAAGGGTTACCCGGCATATTCCCATGAAGTCAACGTAAAGGGATCTCCCCGCTACCGGGTACTGTGCGGAAGCTTCAACACCGCTGAAGACGCAAAGGGATTTGCCCGGGAATTGTTCAAAGCTGAAAAGATAAAGGGATTCGTGCTGAGAGTGGAAAAATGAGTGCTGATAACGATGAAACACAAGAATATGAGGTGGTGCGGAAGGCCGTTATCTCTGATATACATGACATTCACGCGCTGCTCACCTATTATGGACAGAAAGGCGTGTTGCTTCCAAGGCCGCTCAGCGAGCTTTATGATCACATGAGAGATTACTTTGTTGCAGAAAATACCGGGAAGAGAAACAGGATTCAGGCGGTTTGCGGGCTGGGAATCTGCTGGGAAGATCTGGCTGAAATAAAATCATTGGCTGTTCTCGAGGGATCGCAGGGAAAAGGTCTCGGATCAAGACTGGTAAATGCCTGTTTGGAGGAAGCACATTATTTTGGGCTGAAAAAGATATTTGTATTGACCTACGTGCCTGACTTTTTTGGCAGGTTTGGATTTCAAGAAGTGGCAAAGTCTCTCCTTCCTCAAAAAATTTGGGCCGATTGCCTCAAGTGCACCAGGTTCCCAAACTGTGATGAGGTGGCTATGGTTCTCGCCTTCTGACCCGCGACATGTCGGAAGTGACCATTCTCGGCTTTCAGGAAGCCCCGGCACCATGAATTTACTTCTTCGAGCCCGGGAATGCATCAGAGGAGGTTTACATGTTTGGAATTGGTATGCCCGAACTCATCGTAATCCTGGTGATTGCTCTTATAGTCATCGGGCCGAGCAAACTCCCGGATCTGGCCAGGGCTCTTGGCAAAGGCATGGCCGAATTCAAGAAAGCGACACAGGAATTGAAAGACAGCCTGGACCTGGATGAAGATCTGAAACAGGCTAAGGATGACCTCGTTGATTCAATCAGTGGAATTGAAAAGTCAATCAAAGCTGAAATAGCCGAGCCTGTTGGGGAAAAGACCTCCAAAGACGGGGACGCTGAAACACCGGCCGAGGCTGCAATAGCCGAGCCTGTTGAGGAAACGACCCCCAAATACGAGGACACTGAAAAAACAGCCGAAACGGAGACAGCCGCGGCCGACAAGGAAAAGAAGCCTCAACACGAAGATGCTGAAAAGTCAACCGAGGCTGAAATGGCCGGGCCTCTCGAGGAAAAGACCCCCAAATACAGGGATTTTGATGAAATGATCCAGGAATACGAGAACAGCAAGGAATCCAAAAAAGGAGATGCGGCAGGCACTCAAGAGCCGCCCACGGAAAAGGAGAATCGAGAGGATGGATGAGGAAGAGAAACAGCCCTTCATGAGTCATCTCGAGGAATTGCGAAAACGGCTTGTGGCAATCTCGATTGGTATAGGAGTGGCCTTTGTAATCTGCTACATCTTCTCGGAAAGACTGTTTCAGTACCTTATCCTGCCGCTGAAAGCCGTCCTGCCCAAGGGGGATAGCCTCATCTACACCAACCTACCCGAAATGTTCATTACCTACCTCAAGGTAGCCCTGATCGCCGGCATCCTCTTATCCGCTCCATTCATCTTTTATGAACTCTGGCTCTTTATCGCGCCCGGCCTCTATCAGCGGGAGAAAAAATACGTCATTCCATTTGTCCTCTTCTCCACCATACTGTTCGTAGGCGGTGCCCTTTTCGGCTATTTCGTGGTATTCCCTTTTGGCTTCAAATTTTTTCTCGGATTCTCCAACGAATACGTAAAAGCCCTTCCCTCCGTCAAACAGTACTTTTCTTTTTCCATAAAACTGCTCCTTGCTTTCGGGCTTGTCTTCGAATTGCCCGTTGTGATTTTTTTCCTTACCAAGATAGGTCTTATCACCCCTGAATTACTGAAAAAAAAGCGTAAGTATGCTATATTATTAATTTTTGTAATTGCAGCCATCCTGACTCCACCAGATGCGGCCACTCAATGCATGATGGCTGTGCCCCTGATTGTGCTCTATGAGATCAGTATCCTTGTCTCCAAAATGGCCAGGAAGAAGAAGCAGGATGAGGAGACGCCGGAAGAAGAGAAAGAGTAAGATTTAGTGAAAGACCGCCATGTGCCGGCCTGATACGGTAAGGATAAGGGGTTCTTTTTCAACCTCGCCCTGTGCGTCGAATGAAATGCTCCCTGTTACCCCGTGATAGCGTGGAATCGTCAGAAAAGCCCTTTTGAGTTCTCTGCGTGTACGGATGTCGAACTCAGTCATGACGGCCTTCAAGATTCCGGCTGTGTCATATCCCGTGGCCGCCAGTGTCCCCGGTTCCGACGAAAAGTTCTCCTCGTACCGCCTGACAAAGGTCCTCACCTCGGGATCCTGCTGCCTTGCGAAAAATCCTGAAGGGAAAATAGCTCCCTGAACATATTTTCCTGCCATCTCTATCAATTTCGGTGACTGCCAGAGCGACGTACCGATAAGCTGCACGTCGGACACATCATAATACATGAGTTGCGGAGCAATCATGATTACTCTCTGATAGGTATCCGGTATGAAGACCGCATCAAAATCTATAATAGGCTGTGGTTTGTCAGACTCAATCTCGGTCTCTAATTCATACGGCGTCTTCATCTCACGGAGTTTCTTGACCAGAGACGCAGGTCTGGGATAGTAGAGCCCGGTCATCTTTTTTATCTGTTCGCCAAAGTCTGTCTGATCCGGCTTGTATGACTCTACGGCGGTGACTGCTGCGCCCGCCTTTTCCACCCCATCCCAGAATTTGTTCATGAAGAAACGCCCGTAGGGATTATCGGGATAAAGGATAGCAAAACGTTTCAGACCCAGCTCATCCACAGCGGTGCTGATAATCTTTTTGATCTCTGCTGAAGGCACGAGGAAATTCCTGAATACCATTTCTCCCTCGCCCGTTATTTCTTCCCGCTGCGTCAAGGTCATAATGGGGACCCCGAGTTTCTCGGCCATTCGCGCAGCAGCCAGTGAAGCCTTGCTTGAAAGGGGGCCGATAATGCCCATAACATGTTCCTGCTCCGCCAGGTTCTGCGTGGCCGCAGATGCTATCCCAGGGTCCCCCTCCGTGTCCTTGATCACCATCTCTATCCGAGGACCGTCTCCTTGCGCCTCGCCGAATACCCCTAATCCCAATTGAATTCCGTTGAGAACCTCCTCTCCGAACGGGGCAAAAGGACCGCTGAGCGGCAACAGGCACCCAAAGGTCCCCGCCTTGACAGACAGTTCCGCTTCGATACGCTCGAGGAGTTCCCTCCCGAGGTTCACCCACTTCTGTTCGGGTGTGGACCTGACCAGAGCCATGGCTGCCGTCCGGGCGTCCGTGAAGTCGTCTTCGTTCAGGTACAGCCCGGCAATCCGATAATAAATATGGGGAACGAACTCGCTCCCTGCCGCATATTCAAGCAATCGGGTGAGGACATCAATATCGCTGGTGTCAATGAGTTCACCCAGTCTTTCCCGAATCTCAGACTGCAACAGGGGCTCATTACCGGTTTCTTTCTCAGCCCGCAACCACCAGAAGAAAGCCTGCTCCCGGTTTTCCAGGGCCGCATAATCAAGTCCCAGTACATTACACACCTTTCCCATCAAGGGATTGGCCGGATAAGTCTTGACCCATTCCAGTGCCCGGTCTCGAGACGCCTGATATTGCTCGAGGCGGTAGTGAATGTTCAGGATCTCAAAGGTGATTTCAGGCAAGGACGTGAATTCCGGAAAATCTGCGGAAACTCTTTCATAGTATCTGAGAGCATCTTTGTATTGCCCGCCGTTGAAGTAGATATTCCCTATTCTCTGTAATGCCCTGGCGACATTTTCCCCTTCGGGGTATTTTTCCACATAGGTAAGATATAATTCCAGCGCCTTGTCCTGCAGCCCTTCCTGCATGGCGGATTCCGCCTGTTCGAAATAGTCTTTCTCGGCCGGAGCCGGCACTGCCGCTTCAAGCGTGGGCGCGGCCTTCTCCGCCTGCTTGACGGGCTTCACTGGGGCACAACTGTACAAAAAAAAGGCTACCCCCACCAGCATGATGGTGGAGATAGCCTGATACCGGGCCACCGCCTTCATAGCTACTTTTTCACTTCCTCAAAATCTGCATCTACGACATCTTCATCGGTCGAAGTTCCGGCTCCGGCCGTACCGGCTGAACCACCGGCATCCTGCGCCTGTCCTCGCTGGCCCGCCTGTGCATACATGGTCTCCGCCAGCCTGTGGGAGGCTTGTGTCAGCTCATCACTCAATCGCTTTATTTCCTCGACGTTCTCCCCCTCCATCGCCTTCTTTAAGCTCTCAGCGGCCTGGTTAATCTGCTCCTTTGTGGCCGCATCAACCTTATCGCCAACTTCCTTGAGCGACTTCTCGGTGGAATAAATGAGCGAGTCGGCCATATTCCGGGCATCCACCAGTTCCCGCTTTTTCTTGTCTTCCTCAGCATGCACTTCAGCGTCTTTCACGAGCTTCTTTATCTCATCTTCGCTTAAGCCGCTGGATGCCGTGATTTCTATGGACTGTTCTTTTCCTGTTCCCATATCCTTTGCGGAAACATGCACAATACCGTTTGCATCGATGTCAAAGGCAACTTCGATCTGCGGAATGCCGCGCGGTGCGGGAGGGATGCCCACCAACTGGAATCTTCCCAGCGTCTTGTTATTGGCGGCCATTTCTCGCTCACCCTGCAGCACATGAATCTCGACCGCAGGCTGGCTATCAGCAGCCGTAGAAAAGATCTGACTCTTCCGAGTCGGGATGGTGGTATTTTTCTCGATCAGCTTGGTGAAGACTCCACCCAGCGTCTCGATTCCCAGGGATAGCGGAGTCACATCCAGGAGGAGCACATCTTTCACGTCACCCCTTAAAACACCACCCTGGATTGCTGCCCCAATAGCGACCACCTCGTCGGGGTTGACTCCCTTGCTCGGCTCCTTCCCGAAAATTCCTTTCACTTTCTGCTGCACCATGGGCATCCTGGTCATCCCGCCCACCAGGATCACTTCATCCAGATCGCTGGCGCTTATTCCTGCGTCCCTCAGGGCCATGGTACAGGGTTTTACCACCTTTTCCACCAGATCGTCTACCAATGCCTCCAGTTTGGCACGGGTCAGCTTGATGTTGAGGTGCTTCGGTCCGCTTGCGTCGGCGGTGATGAATGGGAGATTAATATCCGTCTCCATGGAGCCGGAAAGCTCCATTTTCGCTTTTTCAGCCGCCTCCTTCAATCTCTGGAGGGCCATCTTGTCATTTCTCAGGTCAATACCCTGATCCTTCCTGAATTCATCGGCCAGATAATCCACTATCCGTAAATCAAAGTCTTCCCCGCCAAGGTGCGTATCACCATTGGTGGATTTGACCTCAAACACTCCCTCGCCAATCTCCAGGATGGAAATATCAAAGGTCCCACCGCCGAGGTCGAACACGGCTATTTTCTTGTCGCCCTTTTTGTCCACTCCAAACGCGAGAGATGCAGCGGTCGGCTCATTAATGATTCGCTCCACCTTGAGCCCGGCTACGCGGCCGGCGTCCTTGGTAGCCTGCCTCTGGCTGTCATTAAAGTATGCGGGGACGGTGATTACGGCCTCTTCCACCTTTTCTCCCAGGTAATCCTCTGCGGTCTGCCTCATTTTCTGGAGGATCATGGCGGAAATTTCGGCGGGGCTATAGTCTTTTCCTCTTATTTTCACATGAGCGTCGCCATTACTTGCCTGGCTGATCTCATAGGGGAGTACCTCCTTATCCTTCTGGACCTCGGGCGAACCATATTTGCGACCGATCAATCTCTTGACTCCAAACACGGTGTTCTGCGGATTGGTGACGGCCTGCCTTTTGGCCGTCTGACCAACAAGCCGTTCTCCACCATCGGTGAATGCCACCATTGATGGCGTAGTTCTGCTCCCTTCCGCATTGGCAATAACAACGGGGTCACCACCTTCCATGACAGCCACACATGAGTTTGTTGTGCCGAGATCAATGCCAATTATCTTTCCCATCTTATTGCCTCCTTAATACAGCAAATTATTTCAATTTAATCTTCAACTAAACAAAACGAGTAATGGTTGATTACTCGTCGTTTACATTTTGAGATGTCTGGTTTTTCCTGTTCACAACGACCATTGCCGGTCTTAGCAGCCTCTGATTCAGCAGGTATCCCTTTTGTAATTCGTGCAATATCGCCCCTGGTTCCGCGTTCCCGTCTTCCATCTCGCTTACTGCCTGGTGATAGTTGGGATCAAAGGCTTCACCATGGGCCTTTACCTCCTCGAGCCCGGCCTTTTGCAGGGCGTCCTTCAGCCCCTTCAACGTCAACTCCACCCCCTGCCTCAAGGCATCCACACAATCGTTACTCGTCGTAGTACAATGTGCGACAGCCTGCTCCAGTGCATCCAGAGCGGGGAGCAATTGCTTAATCAGGGATTCATTGGAAAATTTAACCCACTCTTCTTTTTCCCTTTGTCCCCGTTTCCTCATGTTCTCCATTTCAGCCTGGGATCGGAGATACAAGTCATAATTCTTTTCCGCGGCATCCGCGAGATCTGTGGCTCTCTGAATCAACTCCGTTTTTGTCATTTTTTCGAAGGGTTTTTCTTCAACTTCACCTTTAGCGGCGTCCGGTTCATTTGGCTCCGATTCTACGTTGGATCCTGCGGAAACTATTTCTTCGGCTCTTTTCCCGGCATCTGATTGATTCATTCCCCTCCAAACCTCACATCTCTCAGACTTTATCTCGTCGCAATGCTGCGATGCTCCGAGGAGCAGGCTCTCTCTTTAGACCTTAACACCTCCCGGACTGCAAAACCAGTTTTGCCATCCGCTGTACAAGAGATTGCGCAAGATCATTTGGGAAAATTTTAAGCATCGCACAGATTGTTGTCAAGGCAACCCGGACAAACTTTTTCTTATTCATTTGAGGCGCCTCAGCCTTCGGTTCAAACGCCGGATGTGGTGAGTCGCTCCAGGGCCTCTCTGTATTTTTCGCGGGTTTTCCTGATGATTTCAGGAGGCAGTTTGGGCGGTGGCGGCTTTTTCGGCCAGTTCAGGCTCAACAGATAGTCCCGCAAAAACTGCTTGTCGAAACTCTGCTGAGGCCCCCCGGGAGCGTAGAGATCCATGGGCCAAAAGCGCGAAGAATCCGGAGTCATAACCTCATCGATCAAGAGCAGACGATCATTTTGAAAACCGAATTCGAATTTTGTGTCCGCAATGATGATCCCCTTCTCGGCCGCAAGCTTGCGACCAAAGGAATAAATCTGAAGACTGAGGTCTCGCACTGCCTCCACGGTCTTCACTCCGATCAATTGTGCCGCCTCATCAAAGGAGATGTTGAGGTCATGCATCCCATCCTCGGCCTTCGTTGAAGGAGTGAACAATGGCTCCGGCAAGAGGCCCGACTCTCGCAACCCATCCGGCAGAGGAATACCGCAAATTTTCCCCTGAGCACGATACTCATTCCATCCCGATCCAGAAAGGTATCCTCTGACAATGCACTCTACCGGCAAAGGCTGCGCTCTCTTCACAAGCATGCTTCTCCCCTCCAGGGCCTCAGCATATTTCCTGCATGGCTCAGGATACCGGGTTGGATCAGTTGCGACCAAATGGTTTTCCACAATATGTTCCAAATGTCGAAACCAGAAAAGCGATATCTGGGTCAATATTTTCCCTTTATCGGGAATCGGGTCATCCATAACCACGTCAAAGGCAGAAATGCGATCACTCGCTACAATCAGCAGATAGTCATCTATTTCATAGATATCCCGCACCTTGCCTCTCTTGACGAGAGACAGGTCCGGGAAGGTGCTTTCCCTCATAATGGACTGGGGCATATGTTCCTCCCGTAGATCAATTCCGGTGATTGGCACATCAGTAGGAAAGGTCTTAGCTTTACAGGCCAATCGTACTCCCTGTCAAGTACCTTATGAAATGTCATCGCCGGAAAAGCGAACTCTCGAAAACACGATTCGTTTTCTCCAGTGTTACCGCGAAAAAATGGCGTTGCTATTTTCGGCAATTAGGGTATTAATATACGCAGCTGTATGTTTGAAAAGGCCATCCATGGGAATTCTAAGCGATCATACAAAATACAGAGAAGCCATCGTCCTTTTCGACAAGCAAATAGACCGGATGCACGCGGACTTCGACAAGTACCGGCGGGGGGAAACTCACAGGATGCCGGACTGGCAGCGCCTTGAAAGAGATCTCATATTTTTTTCACGGAGGAAAGCCTCTTCCCTGGAACTCTCGAAGCAGCTTGACCGGGTTCTGTACAAATTTCAGATCCGCAAGAGGGTGTGGCTGCGATGGGTTGAGTTGTTCCAGCGCAGTCCGTAGCCTTCAGTCATCCGTGCGCCCTTTCATGGCCGACCATCCCATTCTATTCAGATACTGCCTGTAATACCGCAGAACCCTGTTTCTATATGTCACTGTTTCCGGATAAGGAGGGAGTCCCCTGTATTTTTTCACAATGCGGGAACCAGCATTATAGGCTGCAAGAGCACGGCTGATATCTCCCCGCTGTTCCTTCATCAATTCTGAAAACAATTGATATCCTGCCTTGATAGCTTTTTTTGGATCCAGCCGTTCATCCTCTCCCTTGGAAAGGAGTTCGCGCTTATAGCGGTCATAGAGCTCCACTCGTTTCTTCTTGCACAAAAGCGCTTCCTGCATCATCCCGCGCGCCTTCCTGGCATCTGCTTCAAGACAGTATTCTTCCGGTTCCTGGACCAACTTCAGTGCCCTCGCCCTCAGCCTCCGTTCCTTCAGCATCCACTTCCGGGCTTCGTTGAAATAAGGGGGGCGAAAGATGGATGTCATGCCCAGCAGCGTTCCTGTCCCCGGCATAATCTGGGTAATTCCTACAGCTCCAACCTGAGATACGGAGCGGGGATCGAACCTCGATTCCTGTCGCATTAATGCAAGGAACAATAAGGGCCGCACGATATACTTGTTTTGTGCAGGATCTTGTAATACCGGCTCGAGAAGAGGAAGGTAGCGACGCTCTATGCTACCCAGGTTCTTTTTCAAAAAATCCAGCGTCGGTGACCCCTTATAATCTCGTGTCGAATCTGTGTCGAACCTTTGCAGTTCCAACGGGTCTGCGGTTGCGAGAAAGTAATTGTACACATAGTTCACAAACGGAATATTTTCCGGCAGAAGCGGGCAGCCATCAATGGATTCAATCCCCTGACATCTGTTGTAGACATGCCCCAGCGCATCTCTCAGATTCCACCCGTTGCTCGCGAGGGCCTCCTTGAAAAGCCTGCCCAAGAGCTCCGAGCATTTCACTTTGTCAAACCGCTCGTCCCTTTTTGCCTGCAGGGCCGTGCGGTATTTCTCCAGGACTTCCGCCGCGGAACGAATGCTTTTTTGATAAAGGCACGCGAAATGCGCTACATCTGCTGCATGCTCGCCTTCCTTTTCCTCGCTGGCGGTCGTTGTCATGGCATCGATTGCCTGCTGCAAGAATTCTTCCGCCCTGGCAAATTGTTTTCGGGATTCGAAGTAATTTTCGTCCACGTATACTTCAAGCCCGAGGGACTGTGCTATCTCAGGCCGCATGAGTAACAGGCCGTCCTCTCCCCTATCCGACTCTCTGGGAGTGCTTGACTCGTGAATCTCTTGATAATAAGTCAATACGCCTTTTACAAGGAGGGCATATTCGTCATCCGCCCAGGCCTGTGCCGGGAAAACAGAGAGGAAAAACAAGACCGCTAACTGGGCAAAAAAAATCGTCCGGATGCTTGCGGGAATAGGTAATCGATTCATCTGTTGAGAGCTCCTCTCAGAAAATGTGCTCTGTCCATCGGCCTGCAGAGCCGCAATGAAGGTGGGGTTCCTGGTTCCTGGCGGGATCAGACACACCTTCAGTGGAATAACCTTGGTCCTGGATCCTAGCAGAAACCGAGAAAAGAATAAAGAACATTGGAGGAAAAAATTCTTTTGACAGTCAAAATTCGACCTGTTATAGACATTAGTTTGGCGGGCCGTTAGCTCAGTTTGGTAGAGCAGCGGACTTTTAATCCGTTGGTCGTGGGTTCGACTCCCGCACGGCCCACCACCAGGTATCAAGAGACCTTCTCTGGGGCGAATGCCCCGGCGGTGACCATTTTTTCGCGATGCCGCTTTATTTGAGAGCGGCTTGCGTCCCCATCGTCTAGCCAGGTCCAGGACACCGGCCTTTCACGCCGGCAACACCGGTTCAAATCCGGTTGGGGACGCCACTCTTCTCTGCACATGACTGTTCGTTCGAACAGATCCCTCGTTCCGCCCTTTTCCAGGACATCCCGATCAAGGATGTATTTTTCTCCGGTTTCTTCATTCAGACCTTCTGCGCTTACACCATATTCCCGAAACCAGGGTGCAATCCCGTCACTCGTTTATTCCCCGATATCCATCGGTTCGGCTTGCTGGTACAAGTATTGCATATGTTGGGGCAACAAACGTGATTGGACAGCTTCCAGAAGCGGATGATTTGCCTCTCCTCCAATTTCTCAGAAGCGGTTAATGTGAACATCCGTAACTGGTATCGAAGAGTAATGCAGGTTCCGCTAATATTTGATCAATCAGACGGAAAATATCTCTTTATGGATATAAAAAATAGGAATAGGATCGAAGCTCTTTCAGCAATTTACAAATACACCGATGAACCTGACTTCATGAGCAGATTTTATGGGAGTACGCATTAATACGTATAGCGCGTACAAGACCTCCGGCTTTCACCATGAAATATGCTCTGATACGATAGGCCGCAGCGCAAATCCCTGCGAAAAATGAAAGGACGAATATGGATATCAGAGGAAAACGAATTCTTGTTATTGGTGGTGCGGGACTCATCGGATCGCACGTAGTGGAAGAACTGCTGAAAGAGGATATAGGCGAAGTAATCATCTACGATAATTTCTGCAGAGGTACCCGGGACAATATAGAGGATGCTTTAAAGGACCCCAGATGCCGCCTCTTTGACATCGGAGGCGACATCCTTCAAACGGACATTCTGGATGCAGCGATGAAAAATGTGGACGCGGTTATTCACCTCGCAGCCCTATGGCTTCTCCAGTGTTACGAATTCCCACGAGCCGCCTTTGACGTAAACATCAGGGGGACATTCAACGTACTGGAGACATGCGTGGCTAACAACATCAAGCGACTGGTCTACTCTTCTTCCGCCTCGGTCTACGGTGACGCAGTCGAGGAACCAATGACCGAGCGACACGTGTACAACAATTGGACTTTCTACGGAGCAACCAAGATCTCCGGGGAGCACCTGTTCAAAGCCTTTCACAATCGATACGGACTTGAGGGAGCCTGCCTCCGATATATGAACGTCTACGGCCCCCGCCAGGATTATAAAGGAACGTACATCGCCGTCATGATGAAGATCCTTGATAACATTGATAAAGGCATTGCCCCGGTAGTGTACGGGGATGGCAGCCAATCCTATGACTTTATCTATGTTTCAGACGTCGCCAAGGCAAATGTCTGTGCACTGAAAGCAGAGGTGCCGTTTGGGTTCTATAATGTGGGCAGGGGAATAAAGACTTCCATTAAGGACCTGGCCGAATTGCTGCTGAAAATTACTGGGACCGGGCTGAGGATTCAGTATGAACCGGCGGGGAAAACCTTCGTTACAAATAGGGTTGGGGACCCGAAAGCAGCTGAAAAGGACCTCGGATTCAGATGGGAGACAGGCCTGGAAGATGGGTTGAAGCGGCTCATTGAGTGGCGAAAGAGACATATGAAATTTCATGGAACCAATGAGGAGGACCGCACCGGATGACTCTCCCGCGCAAAAATCAGGGAAAAGGAAAACCCGGAGGGAACGCCTCGGGTCCGAGAAGAATCCCCCTTATCAGACCTTTCATAAATGAATCGGTAAAGAAAAGGGTGTGCGAGGTTCTGGATAGCGGATTCCTCACGGAGGGGCCGGTCACCGGGGAGTTGGAGGGTATGTTCCGGGAGTATGTGGAGTGCGCACATGCCATAGCTGTAACCTCTTGCACCACCGGCCTGGAGCTTGCGTTGAGAGCCTTGAATGTGGGCCCCGGTGATGAAGTCATTGTCCCGGATTACACCTACCCTGCAACGGCGGATGCAGTTGCGATCGTAGGAGCCACGGTTGTCCTGGTGGATGTTTCCAGAGACACCATGTTAATCGACTATGACAAACTGGAGCAGGCGGTCTCAGAGCGCACCAAGGCCGTCATTCCAGTATCCCTTTTTGGAAATCCCCTCGATTATGATCGTCTTAATGAGATAAAGAAGGTATATGGAATTTCTATCATAGAAGATTCAGCCTGTTCTATCGGAGCATCATACAGGGGAGTCAAGGTCGGGAATCTGGCGGACATTTCCGTTTTCAGCCTCCATCCAAGAAAATTCATAACCACCGGAGAAGGAGGTATCATCACCACCAGCAACCCCGGGTGGGCGGAGTGGATGCTGTCCTATAAGCATTTCGGCATGAGGCGGAACGACTCCCGCTCCGATATCATCTTTGAGCGAATCGGTTCAAATTACAAAATGAGCGACGTCCTCGCCGCCATCGCCCTTGAACAAATGCGTGTGATCGACCAACTGCTGTTTCGCCGCAGGGAACTTGCCGAAAACTACAAGTCATTGCTCTCGGGCCTAAAGGAGATATCTATTCCTGAGTGCACCAGGGGAGGGAATCATTCATTCCAGTCCTTTTGTATTTACGTCCGACAACGTGATCAAGTGATGAAAAAAATGAGAGAGGCCGGCATCGAAGTGCAAATCGGAACTTATGCCCTGCACATGCATCCGGCTTTTGCCTCGGCAAGAGGCGGCGAAATCAGTGGATCATTGTCCGGCAGTAATTTCGCATACAGCCATTGTCTTGCGCTTCCCCTTTATCACGACTTGACACCGAAAATGCAAGCATACATAGCAACTGAATTAAAACAGCTTCTGTAAATAATCTCGAATCTCCATTCTATTTAAACAGGGTCCATGGCAAGCCGAATAAAACAGGTGATTTCTAAGTACTGGTTACTGGTATTCCTCGGAATCATTGTTCTGTTCATGGGTATCTTCAAGATATCCTTTGCTGATATATGGACAAGCATCTCGTCCATAAAACTCTGGCAAGCGGCCATCCTTTTAGGTGTGTACTTCATTGTATCAGGGCTCAATGTGTTGCTGAGGAGATACCTACTGAACTCCTTGTCAGCCACTCCCGGGCTCAAGAATCTCTTCTTGATCCATTTTTCAAGCATGGCCGCCCATTATTCAACTCCCGCTAAACTGGGCTTTCCTTTGGGTGTTTTTCTCCTAAACAGGCTTGAAAATATATCTTATGTCACTGGAACAGCGATGGTGGTCATTGAACTGCTTGTAAGTACCGGAGTCTGTGGCATGATAGCTCTTTTGGGCTCTCTCGCTTATTTCGGGGACAAGAGCTCTCTTTTTCCTCTGATTATCTTTATCCTCATTTGTATCGTTGGTTTCGCTACAGGTCTTTACATCAAGAAATACGGCATTTTCGCGAAACGCTTTCAAAAAATCATTTCTGAATTTAATGATGCTATTAAGCTCCTGTCATTCAGAAAACTCTGCATTTATGTATTTTTCAGTACTGCGGTGCAGTTGTTTGGTGCAATGAACCTCTTCCTCCTCTGCACCTTTTTTTCTGCGCCGCTTTCCTATCCGAAAGCTGTCGTGACTGGTTCTTCAGCGTTTTTCTTGGGCTCTGTTTCAATGATTCCGATGGGCCTCGGCGTTCGAGAAGCTTCCGTTCTTTTTTACCTCGGACGTTTTGGGATAAGCGACGGGATTGGGCTGTCCGTCGTCACAATTCAAAGACTGATTTCCACAGGGTTAAGTTTTTTGCTCGGCTCAATTATCGGCACATTTCTCGGGCTGAAAGGAATGGTGCATGGCCTTGACTCCACGAAAATCAGCAAAGGGGAAGAATGCCTGAAAATATCACCCGCCCGCCGACCAAGCAATCATTAGATGCTGATAATTTTTTGGGCATTGAGGGAAAAGAAACGGTCCCAGTTTTCGGGTTTTATCACTTCTTTCCACTTATTACAGATAGTGAATGGGACAAGCGGATAATCGGTTGCAAAAACCACTTTGTCTCTCAGATAAGAGTTGAAGGCTGTCAAAAACATGGGATTCATATATTCCGGATAAAGAGCGCTTACCTCCATATAGACGTTTTCATGCCTCTGAGCTATAGCAAGAGCCATCACCCCAAAACCGACTCCGGAATGGGACATGACGATTTTCATATTTGGAAAATCAACGGCTATCTCGTCAAAATATCTCGGATCACCTAAATCCATAGGCGTTTGGGTGTTATAGTGCAATGAAGAATGTATGATAACAGGCTTCTCCAAATCATCGCATATGGCATAGATCGGATATAATTTCTTGTGGTTGGAGTGGAGATTCATTAAATAAGGGCCAAGGCTGACTGCTTTGAATCCATCTTTCGTAAGCGCTTTTTTTATCGACTTGTACGCACTTGTTACCGAAACCTTGTCAAGCCTTGCCCCGGTTACCGGCACCAGTTCATCGGGAAACCTGGAGCACGCTTCGAGGACATACTCGTTTTCATCACTGTGGCCTGCGCATATTACAGCTTTCCTGATACCAGCCGCTTTCATCTCCCCGATCGTTTCTTCGATACTCTGGAAAGTAAGTCTGGAGTTCATCTTGTAAAGGCGGACGTAGTTTTCAAAGCAGGGCTCCGGCTTTGGAGCCCAGGCCTTCAACAGTTCCGGCGTCCTCAATCTTACCCTGAAATCTATGATATTTTGCACCGTACCATCTCCACTTCGTATTATCAGATAAACAACAAATCCATTCGATCTGGAAATCCTTTTCCGAGAAAACTACTTCTCAGGAAGGCTCCCGGCTCTCCAATTCGTATTTATCCAAACTCGCCCGAACAGCGGCCGGATTTCCGTAAGCAATGGAGAACTCCGGGACATGTTTCAACACTACCGAGCCTATTCCAATAACACTGAAATCACCGAGCTTCACCCTTTCCAACACCGATGTATTGGGGCCAAGATGAACACCAGCGCCAAGCGTGACTCTCCCTGAGAGCGTTGAATTGGGGCCGACATAACAGAAATTTCCGATCTTGCAATCATGGCCAATATTAGCTGAAGCCCGGAGGGAACAATGCCGTCCCATCACGACGTTGGGCATTACGTTGACATGAGGTCCGACAAAAGTTCCCGGGCCGATGACCGCCCTTCGAGACACTGTTGCTGAAGGATGGATAACGGTGTAAAAACGATTAACCGGTATCCCCAAAGCTTCAATTTTTCTCGATCGCGGATAGGCTTCTTTCACCTTCAGGAGAGCGGTAACAAAATACACGTCATCATGCGCGAGAAATTCATGTGTCCGATCAGCAGCCCCTAGAACCGGCAACTGGTCTATCAGTGTGCCGGCCGTTTGGTGATCATTGATAAATCCTATTGCCTCCAAATCATGCCCTGCATCTTTAAGATCATTTATCGCTGAAGCAATGACGCATCCATCGCCATGTCCGCCGATAATGATTATCTTTTTTGCCATCCCTGCCTCCTGAAGGTCAGCCAAAGAAGTACAAAATCACTATGAGCCAGTATGGACTCGAAACGACAGCTGATATTCCTTAACTCACTTGGCCATGGCATCCGGATCCATTCCGTTCAGAAAAAGCCTGCACCAGTATTCAAAGCAGAGCAGCGACCACAGTAGTAATCTGTGATTTCGTTTCCTCTCCATGTGCTCCTTCACAACCTTACTGACAAAACGAGGATTCAAGAACTCTTTGTAGACCGACCTCTTATTCAAAAGGACATCTTGCACGAATGCAAGGGCCTCACCTCTATACCAGGACTCGTCTGGGGCTGAAAAACCTTGTTTCCTGCGTTTCACAACCTCTTCCGGGAGTAGGGAAGACATGGCATTGCGGAGCACATTCTTACCATCATCATACGTTTGATAACGTCTCAGCTTTCTCGTTTCATTCTCGTCCATTCGCTTTATTTTCTCTAGATTGGCCAGTTTGTGCCCGACCGGAATGCGTTGGGCAAATGTCACGAGATCATTGTCGAGAAACGGCACTCTTTCTTCAAGTCCGTGGGCCATCGATAGTTTGTCACCCACTATCAACAGCCCGGACAGAAAGGTTTTGATTTCGAAGTAAAGGGAATTGGCAACGTGTTCTTCTGGAGTGTCATACTTCAAGGTATCATTGAAAGTGAAGACACGGCTGAAAGTTCTGAATGTGTCATGCTCCCGGATTTTGCTCCATATTTCCGAAGTAAAAAGTTCCTGTTTCTGGTTATCGGGAACGAGACGTTGCCAGAATTCATAATATTGTCTCAAATAGTCATCTCTTCCCACAGAGGAAGAAACTCGATAATATCTCCAGGGGTATCCAGCATACAGTTCATCACCCCCGGCTCCGGTAAGGCTGACCTTCACAAACTTGGAGGCCAACCTCGCCAAATAGTAGTTCGGATAACTCATCCCCAACCGCAGGTCTTCCATGTGCCAAACCACCTTCGGAAGAGCCCACGCGATATCTGAGGCATTGACTACCTGCTGATAGTGCTCGGTCTTAAAGTGACATGAAATAAGCTCGGCTTCCCTTCTCTCGTCAAAATTTGCCTCCCTGCCGGTCACCGAAGAAAGATCAAAGCCGCATGTGAATGTGGCTAGCCTGGGAATATGACTTGCAGCGACTGCTACGATTGATCCGGAATCCATTCCTCCGGAGAGATAGCTTCCCAACGGCACATCGCTTATGAGCTGCCTGGTCACCGCTTGCCGGAAGAGACGAAGCGTTTCCTCTCTTGCCTCCTCCACAGTCATATTTTCGTCCCGACTGGTAAAATCGAAATCCCACCAAGTCCTTTTTTCCAGTTTTTGGTCTCGCTCACTTATCCACCGAATTGAAGCGGCTTGAAGGAGATTGACCCCTCGAAATAATGTGTGGTAACGAAAAACATTCTGGAAGGTAAAATATTCATTGAGCGCATCGGGATTAATATCGACTGACACCTGCGGATGCGTAAGGATCGCCTTTATTTCTGATGCAAAAACCAGTGCATTCCCGACTTTTGTCCAATAAAGCGGCTTTATTCCATATCGATCTCTGGCCAAATATAATGTCCTGCTGCGGCCGTCCCATAAGGCAAAGGCGAACATCCCATTCAGTTTGTGAACCACATCCATGCCCCATTCTTCATAGCCATGGAGCAGGACTTCTGTATCAGTCCCGGAGGCAAACCTGTAGCCTAAAGCTTCCAGTTCTTTCTTCAGCTCGAGATAGTTGTAAACTTCCCCATTATAAACCAAAACAGTAGCCGAGTTCCGGCTCAACATGGGCTGGTGCCCAGCTGGGGACACATCGAGAACAGAAAGCCTCCTATGACCAAGGGCGATGTTGATGTCTATGAAACAGCCTTCGTCATCAGGACCGCGATGGGCAAGCGAATCCACCATCGTCTTGATCTGTTTATGGGAAATCGGCTCTCCGTCCAAATTAAATATTCCGCATATACCGCACATTAGTCTGCCTGTAGGAACTATTCGTGGTGCGTGGACAAATCGGATGTACTCCCGGAAAAATTGCCTTCCAGCAAAGCCTGAAAGGCTGTCAGATAACGATGTCCCCCCATCTTGCTACTGACAATGAGCTCTTTCATGGATTCCTTGGCATTCTCTCCGATCTTTCTCAACTCATTTTTATTGTTCATTGCCCAAAATAGTTTATCAGCCAAATCTCCCGGAGAATCTGGCTTCACAAATATCGCATTCTCCATGTGTTTCCACGGAGTGTCTTTATTGTCAGGCAAATCAATGAGTATTTGTGGTTTTCCTAGTACTGTGTATTCTTGACTAACCGCATTGAAAGCAACTCCCCCTACCCCAATATCACAAAATTGCATATAATCAGTAGCATTTAGCTTTCCACCGAGCATCGAAATCCTATCCTGTAACCCCCATCTGGCTATTAGCCGTTTCATTTGCCGCTTTATACTGGGGTCTCCTTCACCGACGTAAAAGATTCGGCAATCCAATCCTCTATCCCCCAAAACTCGCGCAACCTCAATTAAACTTATTATTGGTAATTTACTATTATTCAGTTTAAAATTGTCCAACCTTCCGACATATAATACAAGCAAAGGATTTTCCGCCTCTGCTATCCTTGCCTCCATGTCTTTCGGCATCTTTTGGCATGGCTCTACATGCACAATCAGTGGCAGCGTTAGGAAATATCCAGAAAACCTTTTCCTGTAAAGTTCATTACGAGGTTGGGGTCCAAAACAATCAACAGCAGCATCGGCCTGATAGTGGATAAATTGGTTAAACCATATCGGCAGCTTTCTTAAGTCAGTACCTCGTGCTGTAAAAACAAGCTTTTTGTTGAACAACCATTTTGCTGGCAACGCAAAAAAAGCAGCTACCGTCCACTGAGCGTGTATAATATCGGCCCAGCAGGCGTGTTGGAGAATAGCAACACTCAAAAAGAGACAGAGAAAAGGTATTTGAAACCAGGCTAAGGGGCTCTTTTGGCCGTAAACAGGAACGCCTGGTTGCTTGAGCCGCTCGAGAGATCTGGGGAAAAAATAGGGAATGCGGTAGACTACTACCCCGTTTTGAATTTCTTCCCGGATGTCAACGCCCAGAAAATGCGGAGTCAGGACTCGGACTTTAGCACCCGCCTTGGCATAGGCAATGGCCTCCGAGAGTACAAATTTGCCGTCATAAATTCCGATTCTCGGTGCTGGGAAACTGGAAGTCACTATCAAAATGTTCACTGATGCTCACCTTACCAAATCGGCTGCGCTGTTGCGTTGAGCAACGCTTGCGGGATTGCCTGTCTTGAGGTGGGGCTACCTCTTTTTTGCCCCTTTAGGGATTTCTCCTATTTGAGGTCCTTGTTGTATTCCATGTCAAACCACATGCCAAAAAAGAGGGTTTGAAGTCCGCTGATTAATGTGAACACCAGCGCCAGAGCATTCATATCAGGAATATTCCCTCTCATTGCCCAAATGTAGAAAACACGGATTGCCAGAGGGAAGCTGGCCAAAAGCAGCACAAAGGAGAGGAGATAGAAGAAGATGAGAGGGTGAAAATCCTTTATCACATATTTGAAAAAGAGGCGTTGCCAGAAGCCCCTGAACAGAACCCAGCTAATCTTCGGAATGACCTGCATCAGTTTGATGCCTGACTTTTCTCCCACATGGTAGACAGGCCTTATGTGCACATCTCTGACGCGAAAATCGTGCTGATTCAACTTGATAAGGAGATCGTTCGGCATACCGTAACGTTTGTATATCCTATGCAGAGCTATCCTTTTAAGGGCAATTAAGGAGATTCCGGTATAACCGCTCTGGGAGTCGGCGATTTGCCAGTAGCCGGAAGCGATTTTGGTCAGCAAAGACAGAAAGGAGTTTCCGAGATACCGGTAATGAGGAATCATATGCCACGCATCGCCGTAGAAGAGTCTGTTTCCCTTGGTGTAATCCGCTTCTCCTGTTGCGATGGGATCTACAATGTGATTGAGATCCTTCGGGTCCATCTGGGCATCACCCGCCATGACTACCGTGATATCCATTTCCATATCCCGGGCCTGCTTATACCCTGTTACGATGGCGCCGCCCACTCCCTGGTTGACCTCGTGCTCCATCAAACAAACTCTGGAATCTTCACATGCGGTCTCCCTGACAATCTCGGCAGTTCGGTCTGTACTCGCATCATCCACCACAATGATGTTGTCCACAATCTTGGGAATTGTTTCGAGCGTCCTGGCTATCAATTTTTCTTCATTGTATGCGGGAACAACAACGGCAATCGTCTTATCCTTGTACACAACGACCTCTCAGCATTCTACAGATGCAGATCGTGCATCTGCCCGAATTTCTTTCAGCACCCCGTCATCGAGTGTGTACCTCCTCCGGCAGAATTCGCATATCAAAGCGTCCGGGAGGCGTTCACCGCACCGGCACACCCAGCCGGACTGTCTGGCTGGATTACCCATCACCAAGGCATAGTCGGGCACATCTCTCGTGACAACAGCTCCGGCGCCGATAAAGGCGTGCCGTCCAATGGTTACCCCGCAAATGATGGTGGCGTTCGCCCCCACGGTGGCTCCTTTCCTTACGAGCGTGGGCCGCATTTGATCCATCTTGGGAATCGCCGCTCTCGGGTTATAGACGTTGGTAAAAACCATGGAGGGACCGCAAAATACCTCGTCCTCAAGGGTCACGCCTTTGTAGACACTCACATTGTTCTGGATCTTGCATCTGTCTCCGATCACGCATTCAGGACCTATAACCACATTCTGGCCCACGTTGCAATGAGCACCAATGGAACAGTTCGGCAAAATGTGTGAAAAATGCCACACTTTCGTGTCTGCCCCGATGGTGACATTTTCATCGACAACAGCCGTGTGGTGGACGAAGAAGTCTTTGTCCCTCCGAGCCTGGAGCTCTCTAACAGGGCTCCCTGAGTGGAGATCATTGGGGGCGCCGGAATCCATGCCCACGGCGTTGCGGTGATTGTCCAGAGATCGTTGAGCTGCCTTCAACACTTTCAGGACTCGCATCCCTTCAGCGCCATCCGTGATTGGACTCTTCCCCTCCGAGATACATCTCAGGAAATCCTGACACTCGAGACGCAACGGCTCTCCTTCGGGAATGTCCAAACGTTCGGGTTCAGCCTTTTCAGGAACAGGCACACCGTTTCGCCATCTGATTTCATGTTGATAGAGGAGCAGCTTGTCAGGCCAGCTCTGGGTATCATCAAATACGGCCATTTTCTTGTCACCAACGACGACAAGTTTCTGTTCTTTGAAGGGATGGAGCCAGGAAACAAACAAATGAGCCTTCAGTCCTGATGGAAAAGAGAGATGTGTTGTTGTAACATCGGCAATTCTTTGGTGCAGATAATACCCTCCAAAGGCCTGGATGTTTTCGGGTTCTTCATCCGCAAGCGAAAGAATCATGGAGATATCGTGGGGTGCGAACGACCAGAGAATATTCTCTTCCCTGCGGATCTTCCCCAGGTTCAGGCGATGCGAGTAAATGTAGTTGATCCTTCCGAGCTCTCCGGAATCAGCAAGTGCTTTGAGCGCAACGAAGACAGGATGGTACTGGAGGACATGTCCCACCATGATGATCCGGCCCTTTTTTCGGGCCAGACCCATCAGTTCCACTGCCTCGGATTCTTCAAGGACAAACGGCTTTTCCACAAACACATGTTTTCCCGCAAGGAGCACTTCTCTCGCTACTGTATAATGTGTTTCTGCCGGTGTGGCTATTGCAATGCCCTGAATGTCCTTCCTCGACAGGACCTCATTCAATGCAAAGCAGGTCTCGACAGCAGGAATCCCATCCTTGAAATGGGAAAGCATGGTTTCATCCTTATCGCAAATGATCCTGAGGACCCCCAGTTCATTGAAATTGCGAATCAGATTTTTTCCCCAATACCCGCAACCTATTACCGCCACTCCTCGATTAGTTGTCATAACTTCGCTCATCCGGTCCACCCAAAAATGAAAGTGTTCTCGTCATTAATTCTGCTGTTGCACTTGGCTTAATATGCACACGTAAATGAATACTTTATTCAAAATATATGCCACGTCTCACGCTCATCATACGAGGTACATCCAGGGAAACGTGATTCTGTGCCCGCTGGCGGATTGCACCCGGCAAAAGTTATGGGATATATCCCAGTTCCTTCGTCAGGATGCGCAATCTCAATCCGGTCTCACCCATTTTCAGAAATTTCTCTGTGGATGGAGTCGTTGGATTGCGCGGACTGTTCCCAATCTGACGCATTGGCGTCATAAGGATGACGATTTCCGGCTTTGGTTCAGAGGAAAGTGAAGACATCAGAACTGATTTCAACTTCGGCCATAGAGAAATGCCGGTTCTTTTGCTTCTTCTTCAGTATCAAAAGTGAGCCGAATTTCCCTCGGTCACGCCCGGGAGCCGGCAGCATTTATAGTCCCGGAATGTATGTATATACATGTCGTAATTTCTTGGCAAGCAGTTACTGCACCAGCGCAAAAACTCCATACCCGTTCTTGGAGTAGATAAGTCTGAGATACTTTTTGAAAAAAAGGCGCACCAGATCCTTGTGGGAGGGATCGAAGGACTTAGAGGCCCACCTGTTGAAGATCTCCATGTTAATGAGAAAATGGGTAATTCCTTCCTTTTTGAGTTGGTGCTGGAGGTTCTGGAGATCATGGGATGTCCTGAAAAGCGTTTCCAGCTTGCTTTTATTATTCTGCATGTCAAAGACATAAGGTCTGTTGCAATAATAGCCCCTGTTGCCGATAAATAAGAACAAGATGCGTGCCCTCGGCGGCAGGTGGTTATTGATAAATTTCATAGCCGGATACTCCGGTCGGTACTTCTCGATATACTCATCACGGGTAACGTTTCCTGAAATATAGCTCAGTGGCTTTACGTACGCAAATTGTTCATTAATGTAAATAGCGTTCAAACCGAGTGCGAATAGAACCAAAAACACGACACTCAATTTCCCTCCGTATTTTAATTGAAGCGAGCGTGCTTCCTCAAAGGAATCAAACAACCGCTTCAACCCGAAAACGGCCAAGATCACCAAAGGTGGAATGATGGGTGAAATGTATCGTATCCTCAGCCCTGAACTGAAAAAGGCGAATGCGAAATAGAGGCCCGCGAAGACAAGAAAGACGATTTTTTCTGTCTTGATTTTTTGAGAATCGTCCTTTAATCGGTAGAAAGCGAAAAGGGGAAAAATCAGGACGAACGGATTCAGCTTGCCGTCAAAGAATCGGGGGTTGCCGTCCTCTCCCTGGAAAAAAATGCGGAAAGGAAGGAGCAGTATTTCCCACCATTTCTCATGATATACGAGAACCCGGTACGTAAACAGTCCCATCGATTTCTGGGTGATGAGTCCATGGGAATTGAACCAATTGTCATGGAGAGGGTAGATGGGATTTCCGGTCCAGAGGTAGTCCCTGAGCATCCACGGGAAAAAAATGAGAAGTGCCGTAAAGAGAAAAATGAGAGTATACTCGACTGCCGTTGCCCATCCTGAACCCTCCTTTTGCCGGTGCCTGGAGTAAATGAAAGGCACGAAAAGGGTGAGCAGGAAAAAAGTGATAAGCCCATTGTACTTTGTCCCCATTGCGAGGCCGCAAAAAATGGCTGAAAGGATCAGGAATCGTAATTGAAACCGAGTTTCCAACCACTTCAACAAGAACAGAAGCGCCGCCATAGAAAAGAAGATGAGACCGAGATCCACGTAAGCCGTTATGGAAAGTTTTACAATAATCGGAATTGAAAGGAGAAAGACGACTCCGAGAAGTGCATAGGAGTTGTCCAGCCGGCGCCTTAGATACGCAAACAGAAGCCATGCTGTGAGCAAGGCGAAAGTGAAGTGGATTAATTTTGGGGCAATGTCGTTTTCAAAATGAAGAGGAATGATATAGATCAGATCCAGGTTCATAGGGTAATAGGAGAAAGGCACTGCAGGAATTTCATAAACTCCTCCGTGCCTCAGATAGAGTTTCGGCACGGCCAGATGGTGGGTAAGAGCATCTCTACTAACGGGAGGAACGAGGGAGAGGACAATGATAGAGATGACTATCACTGAAAGTAATAACGCAAGGAAACATCTGGAAAATGTTCGGAAATGAATATTCTGCATAAAAATCATGTCTTTTCAAATAGTGAGGGCTTGTTCCATCTGCCAAATTCGCTGTGGGCGCTATTACTACCATTAATTTGATCAATGTGAAACCCTTTTCCTCGGTGTGTATGAGCATTACCTGTCACATGTTCCCTATATTTTTCAAGAAAAACTGCAGACTTCGTAACGGCCCCATAATTAAAGGAACGTGTGCGAGCGAAAACCGCGTTTCTACATTCCTGATGCAGCAGAAATGACGGGGGGCTCGGTACGGTACTTGCAGAACACCTGTGCATCCATTCAGAGGAGGCAAGCAATGAACTGTTTTTCCAATGATCACCAGGGACAGAGGCTCACCTACTGCCGAATGGCGATCTTCGCCGCTGTAAGTCTGAGCATCCTAATTCTTCTGGTTTATTCGAATTCCTTTCATTGTTCATGGCACTTCGATGATGCTCCAAACATCACCGAAAATCCATTGCTCCACATGACCAG
>Ga0315542_1000481_pt1 | contig 25019 bp, 22 predicted proteins | sample SalMarSW160120MG_FD_202541 | JGI IMG/M metagenome (GOLD analysis project Ga0315542, IMG submission 202541) | Salt marsh sediment microbial communities from the Plum Island Ecosystem LTER, Massachusetts, United States - Salt Marsh Sediment SW1601-20 ... | reverse complement strand
CCCAGGGGGAGTGCCCGAAGGGCGATGGGGTAAAAAATCAGTTCGATACAATAAATATCTTTAACAAAAGTTTAACACTCATTAACATCAATTTAGAACTAAAGAGCTTTCTTTTGCAACTGATTTTCTAAAACAAAATTGAAATAGTTATTGAATCACGTTTTATTATATTTGCTACTTAAATTTTTTAACCATGGAGCAAACTGCTGACATCAGAATTTTAAATGAGAAAATAGAAAAGGAGAGTGCTTTCGTCGACATCATAAGAATGGAGATGAATAAAGTTATTATTGGACAGAAGCATCTGACTGATAGCTTAATGATTGGTCTTCTGGCTAACGGGCATATACTTCTGGAAGGGGTGCCCGGCCTGGCAAAAACACTGGCCATTAAATCGCTTGCATCGATTATAGATGCAAAATTCAGCAGGATACAGTTTACCCCTGACCTTCTTCCGGCTGACCTTATCGGGACAATGATCTACAGCCAGAAAAAGGAGGAATTCATTGTGAAGAAAGGGCCGGTATTTGCTAATTTCATACTTGCAGATGAGATAAACAGATCCCCTGCCAAGGTTCAGAGTGCTTTGCTTGAAGCAATGCAGGAGAGGCAGATCACCATAGGCGAATCTACATTTAAACTTGATGAACCTTTTCTTGTTTTAGCTACTCAGAACCCGATAGAGCAGGAGGGTACATATCCGTTGCCTGAAGCACAGGTCGACAGGTTTATGATGAAAGTGCTGATTGATTATCCTTCCATCGAGGAGGAGAAACTTATAATAAGGGAAAACCTTGCGAAAGAGTTTCCAAAAACAAACCCGGTAATGAAGGTTGACGATATTAGCAGGGCCAGAAATATTGTCAGGGAAGTTTATATGGATGAAAAGATTGAAAATTATATTCTGGATATCGTTTTTGCAAGCCGGAATCCTGAAAAATACGGCCTTCCGAAATTTGCCAGTATGATTTCTTACGGTGCATCCCCCAGAGCATCTATAAATCTTTCCCTTGCTGCAAAAGCTTATGCATTTATAAAGAGAAGAGGATATGTCATTCCTGAGGATGTCCGTACCATTTGTCATGATGTTATGCGTCACAGGATTGGTCTTACATACGAAGCTGAAGCAGAAAATGTGGACCAGGATCATATTATATCCGAAATACTTAATATTGTTGAAGTGCCTTAGTATTTGTCTATGAAAATATTGCAGCTAACTACATTCTTCCTTTTTGTAAGTACGGTAACATTTAGCCAGAATCTTATTGGATATAAGGAAGATGAAATCAGGAAGTATATGAGGGAGAACCAAAAAGATATGAATTATGCATCAGTTACAAACAGCAGATTCAAATATCTGAAATATACTGATAATGATGATAATGAGACATTATTGTTTTTCCTGAACAATAGTTCGGTATGCAAAAGTGAGAGAATTATATGTGACTACAGCATAAAAGATCGGAAAATAAAAGAGTTTAACACCAAATATAAAAAAATTGACGATAACAGCTGGCTTGATGTCAGAGGCCGGAAAAATTATACCATTTATATAAAAGATGAACAATGGTCGTGCATTATAACTATAGTACAGACTAAATAATTTGTCGGAAAGTGGAAGCAACCGAATTATTAAAAAAGGTAAGAAGAATTGAAATAAAGACCCGGCGGTTAAGCAAACACATATTTGCAGGTGAATATCATAGCGCTTTCAAGGGACGGGGTATTGCTTTCAGCGAAGTAAGGGAATATCAATATGGCGATGATATAAGGAGTATTGACTGGAATGTGACCGCCCGTTTCAACCATCCTTATGTTAAGGTTTTTGAGGAGGAAAGAGAGCTCACCGTTATGCTGCTTATTGATGTAAGCGGTTCAGGCAATTTCGGGACAAGCACTGGTTATAAAAAGGATATCATGACTGAAGTTGCTGCAGTTTTGTCTTTTTCAGCAATATTCAACAATGACAAGATTGGAGTTATTTTCTTTTCCGATAAAGTTGAAAAGTTTATTCCACCGCAAAAGGGAAGGAGACATATACTGAGAATTATAAGGGAATTGCTGGATTTTAAATCTACAAGCAGCAAAACAAATCTCGATGAGCCTTTGCGATTTCTGACAAATGCCATTAAAAAGAGATGCACAACCTTTATTATTTCTGATTTTTTTGCTCCTGACTTTGAAGAGGCACTCAGAATTGCTTCCAATAAGCACGATATCGTAGCATTAAAAGTATATGATCCTGTTGAAAGGGCAATACCTGATATTGGCCTTATTAAAGTGGCGGATTCAGAAACAGGTGAAGAAAAGTGGATTGATACATCATCAAGATTTGCCAGACAGTCTTATGAGGAATGGTGGAATAAGCATATTGAACAGGTAAAGAATATATTTAAAAGATGTGGAGTGGATTCAACAGAATTAAGGACCGACCTCGATTATGTTAAGCCGCTTATTATGTTGTTTGAGAACAGATGACAGAAATGAAGAGATTGGTTTTCAGTATATTTCTTTTTAATGCAGTTATTATAGCTGTGCATGGACAAAACGTAAATGTATCAGCATCATTTGATTCAACTAAGATATTTATAGGCGATCAGATTAACTTTACTGTAACAGTTGATCAGCCTTCTAATCAACAGCTTACGTTTCCAGTATTCAGGGATACTCTTTGCAAAAATATAGAGATATTGTCAGGGCCGGTTACAGATACTGTCCCAGGCAAAAGCGGAAACATTAAGATCATTCAGAAATATCTGATTACATCATATGATTCGGGATTTTATCAGGTTCCCCCTGTATTTGCCGAAATAAAAAATTCAAATGGAATAAAAAGGTTCTATTCTGATTATTCACGGTTACGAGTAATGCGAGTGAAAATTGCTCCGACTGATAAAACAGCAAAATTCTTTGACATTGTGGGACCTTACAGGGCCCCTGTTACACTCGGAGATATATTACCTTGGATACTTATTGCAGCAATAGCTGGAGTTCTGATATGGTATGTTATCAGATATATAAAAAACCGCAGAAAATTAAGGGCAGGTGAGGTTCCCGTTATTAATCCCGATCCGGCCCATATCATTGCCTTGAGGGCTCTTGAACACCTCAGAGAGGAAAAACTATGGCAGAAAGGTGAAATTAAGATTTACTATACAAAACTTACGGAGATCCTGCGTCAATACCTTGAAGACAGATTCAATGTCTATTCTCTTGAGCTGACTACAGATGAGACACTTGAGATACTGGCCAGAACAGGAATCAAGAAAGATGGCGCGTATAATCAGCTGAAAACAATTCTTAAGGGAGCAGATCTGGTAAAATTTGCAAAATATAAACCGGAACCATCCGAGAATGAAGAACATTTTCAAAATTCATGGGATTTTGTCACGATTACAAAGATGCAGGTAACGGATTCAGAGAAGGGTGAAGAAAAAATGATTACGGGGGAGGATAGTATATGAACGGAATAACATTTGCAGAACCGCTTTTCCTGTATCTTCTTGCAGTTGTACCTGCAATGGTTGTATTCTATGTACTAAAACAACAAAAAACGACAGCATCTTTAAGAATGCCGGCATTGAACCCATTTGCAAAAGCAGGAAAAACATTCCGGCATTATATAAGACATATTCTCTTTACATTCAGGACAATTGCTGTTGCGCTTATTATAATCGTGCTGGCACGTCCACAGGCAACCGACAGATTTCAAAATGTTTCTACAGAAGGAATTGATATTGTGCTTGCAATCGACATATCGGGGAGTATGCTTGCGAGGGATTTCAAGCCCGACAGGCTGGAAGCTTCAAAAAATGTAGCAACAGAATTTATATCGGGAAGGCCATATGACAGAATCGGGCTTGTAGTATTCAGCGGTGAAAGCTTTACGCAGTGTCCCCTTACTACTGACCATGCTGTTCTTATTAACCTTCTCAGGGAAGTACAGAGTGGCATGATTGAGGATGGTACGGCAATTGGAAATGGTCTTGCAACAGCTGTTAACAGGATAAAAGATTCAAAAGCTAAAAGCAAAGTTATTATACTGCTTACCGATGGCGTCAATAACAGGGGAGAGATAGCTCCGGCAACAGCGGCAGGCATTGCAAAAACATTTGGAATAAGGGTTTATACCATAGGTGTCGGCACACAGGGTATGGCACCATACCCGGTTCAGACTCCTTATGGTATACAATATCAGGATATGCCTGTAGAGATTGACGAAGCAGTACTTCAGGATATTGCAAAGACAACCGGAGGAAAATATTTCAGGGCAACGGATAATACCAAACTATCACAGGTATATAATGAAATAGACAAGCTGGAAAAATCTAAAATTGATGTCAGACAGTTCAACAGAAAGGAAGAAAAATACTTATTACCGGCAATAATAGCGTTTTGCCTGTTAGTGCTGGAGATTATAATACGAAATACAATTTTAAAGAATCTTACATAAAGCAGGAGAGAATATGCAGTTGTTCAGATTTGCAAACCCGGTTTTTTTATACTTGTTGCTTCTGCTTCCGGTCCTGATATTATTGTACATCATAAATGAGATCAGAAAGAAAAGGGCACTGAAAAGATTAGGCAATACAGCCCTGGTAAATACCCTGGTGCCTGAAATGTCCAGGTCGAGGCCTGTAATTAAATTTATTCTGCAATTGTTTGCTGTAACAGCAGGTATAATTATGCTCGCGAGGCCGCAGTTTGGATCAAAGCTCGAAGATGTAAAGAAACAGGGCGTGGAGGTTATTATAGCTCTTGATGTAAGTAACTCCATGCTTGCTGAAGATATTCAACCTGACAGGCTTACCAGGGCTAAACAGGCAATTTCGAGGCTCGTCGATAATATGGACAATGACAGAATAGGATTAATTGTCTTTGCCGGTGATGCTTATACTCAAATACCCATAACAACAGATTATGTTTCTGCAAAAATGTTCCTGTCAACAATAAGCCCGGATGTGGTCCCAAAACAGGGAACCGCTATTGGTGCTGCAATTGATCTGGGGATACGATCCTTCACCCCTGGTGATACAAAAAGCAAAGCAATGATCATCATCACCGACGGAGAAAACCATGAGGATGACCCTGTTAAAAGCGCTGAAGAAGCGGCTAAAGCGGGAATAGTTATTTATACTATAGGTATTGGCTCAACGGAAGGCGTACCAATACCGATGGTTGTTAACGGCAAAAAGGATTTTCTTAAAGATGCCTCGGGAAATACAGTAATTACAAAACTTGATGAAGATGTGCTGAAAAAAATTGCGATGGCAGCCAACGGTACTTATGTCAGAGCAAGTAATTCCAATATCGGTCTCGATGAAATATTCAGCCAGATAAAAAAGATGAAAAAACAGGAGCTGGAAAGCACTATGTATACTGAATATAATGATCAATTTCAGATATTTGCAGCAATAGTACTTTTTTTAATTATAGTTGACTTCATTATAATGGAAAGGAAAAACAGGAGATTAGCTAATATACGATTATTTAAATTTAAAGTGTAATCTTGGTTATCATGGAGAAGTTAAGAAAAACAAAAATATTGTTCAGGTTTCCTGCAAGAATTCTTCTTACATTTATGTTTCTGATCTTTACTGTTTTAATAAACGCACAATCAGATAAGAAATATATCAGAGAGGGCAACAGGGAATATGCAAAAAATAACTTTTCAGAGTCAGAAGTATCATACCGGAAGGCTATTGATAAAAATAAACAATCGCCAAATGCAGTTTTTAACATAGGAGACGCTCTTTATAAACAAAAAAAATATGAGGATGCTGGTAAACAGTTCACAGAAAGCACAGGCCAGAATGAAGACAGAAACAAAAAAGCAGACGGGCTGTATAATCTTGGCAACTCACTTCTTCAGGCAAACAAGGTCGAAGAAAGCATAGATGCCTACAAAAGCTCCCTGAAGCTTAAGCCCGCGAATATGCAGGCGAAATATAATCTGGCATATGCCCAGGATCTTCTTAAAAAACAGCAGCAACAGAAACAACAACAGCAAAAGCAGGATAAAGACAAAAACGATAAGAATAAGGGCGATAAGGAGAAAAATAAGGAAGATCAAAATGATAATAAAAACCAGAAAAATAACCAGCAAAAGGATCAGAATAATACTGACCAGCAGAAACAGCAACCTCAGCAACAGCAGATTTCAAAAGAAGATGCTCAAAGACTGCTGAATGCCCTGGCCAATGATGAAAAAAAAGTACAGGAAAAGGTTAAGCTGGCAAAAGCTGTAAAAGAACATGTCAGAACAGTAAAAAACTGGTAAACTGAGAATTCAAAATGAAAAAGGCACTATTGTATTATATAGTTTTTCTAATATCGCTTACTGTTGCAGGCCAGGATGTGGTTTTAAAGGTTGAATATCCTTCCGTTGTCAATGCCGGACAACAATTCACCGTAATGTATACTGTGAATGCGGGAGGAGGAGAATTTTCAGCTCCTTCATTTAATGGTTTTTATAAATTAATGGGTCCCCAGACTTCCTACAGCTCAAGCACACAAATAATAAATGGCAGGATGTCTACCCAGACTTCCTATTCTTATGTATACTATCTTCAGGCTCTTAATGAAGGGAAATTTGCAATTCCTCCAGCCAGATTTACTTTGAAGAATAAAGAATACTTATCAGATTCATTAAATATAGAAGTTGTGGCGGGCGCCGCTCAAACACCTAACCCTGCAGCAAAGGGAGGAAAAACAAATAGTAATAATTCAAATGTTAATGAGTCATCAGGCGGCAATATTTTTATTACTCTTTCACTTAACCGCAAAGAGGTGTATTTAGGGGAACATATTGTAGCAACTGTTAAAATTTTTACAAAAGTAAATCTCTCAGGAATAAATGAAATTAAATATCCTGCATTTAACGGCTTTCTTAAATCGGATATCCCTACACCTCCGTTAACCTCCCTGCGTCAGGAAAATATTAACGGAACCATATATGGTACAGGAATTGTTCAGCAATTTCTGCTGTACCCGCAGGTTACAGGAGAAATAAATATTGAGCCTGTGCAGATATCAGTGCTTGTTCAGCAAAAATCAGGTCATTCTGATCCCTTTTTTGGGGATTTCTTTTCGCAATATGAGACTGTCCCCCGGGCTGTCGCCAGCATGCCTGTAAAAGTAAAGGTTAAACCTTTGCCAGGTATCCAGCCGGATGATTTTTCAGGCGTGGTGGGTAACCTCGATATAAAGGCGGCGCTTAATAAAGATTCAGTAAATGTCAATGATGCTATAAATTTCAAAGTAACTGTTTCAGGTAACGGAAACCTTAAGATAGCCTCAACACCAACCCTTAAGTTATCTCCTGATATAGAAGTTTACGACCCCAGGATTTCTGACAACATCAAGAATGGATCTGATGGAACATCCGGACAGAAAATCTTTGAATATCTTCTTATTCCACGACATTATGGAGAATATACAATTCCTCCCATATCCTATTCATATTTCAATATTTCTACAGGGAAGTACGAAAAGCTTACAACAAGGGAGTTTCATTTCTATGCAAAGAAAGTAAGCGATCAAAATGCCGGAATTACTGTATATGGAGGCGTATCTAAGGAAGATGTTCAATACCTTGGCAAAGATATCAGGTTTATTAAATCAAAACCCGGAAAACTCTTCAAAGCCGGAAACATTATTGCCACAAAACGTGCATTCTACAGCGCATATGCGTTCACCCTTTTTGTGTTTTTAATAGTACTATTCCTGAGAAGGGAACATATAAGGCGCAATTCTGATCTTTCTATTGTACGTAACAGGAAAGCAGGTAAAGTAGCTGTGAAGAGACTCAAAACAGCGTCAATGTGCCTGAAAAATGAACAAATAGATGAGTTTTATGAAGAAATACTAAAAGCTGTCTGGGGCTATCTCAGTGATAAACTGAATATTCCTGTTTCTGAACTAACCAGAACAAATGCAATTGCTTCACTTACTGAAAGAGGTGTTGATGATGAAAGAATAGCTCTGCTGAATAGTATTCTAGATACGTGCGAATACGCAAGATTTGCGCCGTCCGGGTCGGGTGCGGAAGCAGAGAATATGTATGAAGGAACATCACAATTCATTAAATCAGTTGAAAACTCAATTAGTTAAGAAATGAAACTGAATCTGAAATATATATTTACTATATTATTTGTTTCTTTATTTGCTCTCGAAGCTGTTGCCCAGGAGTCAAATACTGAAAAGTTCAATAAAGGAGTGACCTTTTTTACCTCGGGGAATTATAAGGAAGCTTTACAGGCATGGACTGAGATTTATCTGACGGGCTACCGTTCGGCAGACCTTGATTATAACATGGGAAACGCTTATTTTAAACTTAAGGATATTCCCGATGCCATATTATTTTACGAACGTGCTTACCTGCTGAATCCTGCAGATGAGGATATTAATTATAATCTTCAGATTGCCAGAACACTGATAGTTGACAGATTTCAGGAGATACCGGTGCTCTTTTTTGTGCGATGGTACAATTTTGTTTCGCTCTTTCTGTCTTCGAACACCTGGGCCAAAATCAGTATTATCTCTTTTATTTTGAGCCTGTTATTGTTGTCACTTTATATTTATACATCAGTGTACCGGCAAAAAGTTCTCGGGTTCTGGTTTGCAGTAAGCTTTTTCATTCTTTCAGGATCTTCTCTTGCTTTTACTTTAAGAAATAAATCGCTTGTTTACGACAGCCATAAAGCTATTATTACAATCCCACAGGTCAGTGGTAAAAGTTCGCCTGATACAAGCGGTACCGACCTGTTTATTCTTCATGAAGGGACTAAGGTTTCAATTGACGATGAAGTGGGAGAGTGGCTGGAAATAAGGCTCTCAGACGGTAATAAGGGATGGGTCCCTGTAAATAGTCTGAATATAATTTGATCCCTTTGCAACTTATTTGTTATATTTCAGGTCAGATTATTGTAAAACATTACTAATCTTTCCCGAGCATGAAAAAACTTATACTCATTCCTGTCATTATCCTGGCATTTGCAGCATGTAAAAAGACCGAATATTCACCGGAAGGCCCGACCGATGTAAGGGTGAGAAATTTGTCCGATCTTACTTTTGAAGAAGTCATTGTTTCTACTTCAGAATACCCTGAAGATATAGATACTCTTGGAACTATCGACAATGGAAGCGAATCTGACTACTATCGATTTACAAAAGCATATCCCAAGGCCGAAATAACCGCTAAAATAAATGTTGACGGAGCACTTTTGATATTTACAACCGGTCCGGAAGATTACACATATATGCAATATATAGGCCGTGACAGGATAACTTATGAAGTTTATATTTCGAATATGAGTAAAATGGAACTGAAAATAAATAATGTCGTTCTTGATGAGGCTTTGGTTTTAAAATAAAATTTAATTCTTCAGACAGGGTCTGAATCCTGCCTTTCTTTTTATCCTTTATATTGATAAATTTGCCATTATCAACTGATAAATGGAAGAATTTGTAACAGCATGTCCCAGAAACTGCTATAGTACCTGCTCATTCAGGGTACAGGTTGAAGATAATAAAATAAGAAGAATTCTTCCATTTCCGGGTAATCTTGCAACTCCTGAAGGCCCCTGTATAAAAGGCTTATCTTATATTGAAAGAATCCATTCAAAAGACAGGATCATTCATCCTTTTATAAGGACTTCATATGGAAAATTTGATCAGATATCCAGCGAGAATGCTTTAGATATAATAAGCTCCAGACTTGATCATTTCAGGCAAACATACGGTCCCACCAGTATTTTGTGGTACAAAGGAAGCGGAATGTCGGGTCTGACAAACGAAACAGGTTCTGTATTCTGGAGTGCGTTTGGGGGTGCCACCACAACATATGGAAACCTCTGCTGGCCGGCAGGCCTTGAGGCTGTCCGACTTACTCTCGGAGCTGTTAAACACAATGTTCCCTGGGATCTTGAAAATGCTAAAACAATCATTATATGGGGCAAGAACCCTGCCGAGACAAACATACAGGAGATTGCATTTATTGCCAGGGCGCGGGAAAAGGGTTGCAGGGTGGTGGTAGTTGATCCGGTAAGAACGCCTTCTGCCGATAAAGCTGATATTCTGTTCAGCCCCAGACCTGGCACCGATGCAGCACTAGCCCTCGCAGCAGCAAGTATAATTATAAACGATGGTTTAACAGATGATTCATTTATCAACAAACATGTAAAAGGATATGATGAATTCAGAAACTCTCTGAAAATCATCCCTGAGGAAGCAGAAAAAATAACAGGAATACCTGCTGAAAATATCCTGGAACTGGCTCATATTATTGGTGAAGGAAAGCCGTTAACTATACTTCCCGGCTATGGCTTGCAACGACATCAAAACGGTGGCCAGACAATACGATCCCTATTGGCTTTGGCTGTTATTACAGGGAATATAGGAAAACCGGGATGCGGGTTTAATTATGCAAATCTTCAAAGCTATATTTTTGATGCGCAGAAGGAACCAGTATCATATTATCCTGATCCTCAAAACGATTTGCCGTTCAGAAGAACCATCTCTATGGCAAAGCTTGGAGTTGACATGCTTAAGACTACTGATCCGCATCTGAAAGCCGCATGGATAGAAAGAGGCAATCCTCTTTTGCAGTCTCCCGATACCAATAGTGTTAGAAAGGCATTTTCAAAGCTTGAATTTAAGGTTGTTGTAGATCAGTTCATGACCGATACAGCAAAAGAAGCGGATATAATTCTTCCGGCAAAAGGCCTGTTTGAACAATCCGATATTATAGGCTCATACTGGTCGCCATATGTTCAGTTTAAACCCGCGATCATAAATTCACCTGGTGAAGTGCTGCCGGAGAACGAAATATATTATTACCTGGCAAAGAGATTAAAACTCAATGTAAGCACAACCCTTTTACCGGAACCGGGGAATCAGAACATTGAAAGATGGCTTACTCACAGAATTAAGGGATATTCAGATATCACTATGGATGATCTGAGGAATGGGCCTCTGCTGGCTCCGGGATTACAACAGATTGCATGGGAAGATATGAAATTTGAAACACCATCAGGTAAAATAGAATTATATTCCTCAGAGGCAGCTTCAAAATGGGGGATTTCACCCCTGCCGGAATATGTACCAGTTGTTCATGAAGGAAACAGGCATAAATACCCCCTTGTGTTTCTGACTCCAAATAAAAGTAACCGCATTCATTCTCAATTCGGTAACCTGAATATCATAAAGGACTCAACGGAGGGACCAGCAGTTGAAATATCCCCGGCAGATGCTCTGAAACGTAGCATATCGTCCGGGAATAAAGTAAGGATCTTTAATTTGACAGGCGAAGTTACAAGTATTGCCAGGATCTCTAACAGGGTTCCTGCCGGATCTATTGTTCTTCCGAACGGAATATGGATAGGTGAAGGAGGAGGAGGAGGAGGAGGAGGAGGTAACTTTCTTATTGAATGCGCTGAGACTGATATCGGCTACGGGGCAGCCTTTCATGATAATATGGTTGAAATTGAAAAAATTTGTTAGCCATGGCTGAAGGATTCATTTTTGACCATAATAAATGTGTAAACTGCGGTGCCTGTGGTGCAGCCTGCACTCTTGAAAATGGATGGAGTGTACAGCCAAGAGAGATCTACACCTATAATAAAGATGCTCTGACATCGTTGCCGCTGATCAACTTGTCATTAGCGTGCAACCATTGTGAAACAGCTGTTTGCCTTGAAGGCTGCCCTTCGTCCTCTTTTTTTCGTGACCATGTTACAAACGCCGTAATTATTGATGACAGTAAATGTATCGGTTGCAGGTACTGCCAATGGAACTGCCCCTACGATGCTCCAAAATTCGATTATTCTAAAAGGATAATTGGCAAGTGTAATCTTTGTTATTCAGGCTTGATTGAAGGGCGATTGCCTGCCTGTACTTATGCATGCCCTACAGGAGCATTGAGTTATGGAGAAATTCCTGTTTCGGGGAATGACAACATATTCAAATGGTTGCCTGACAAAAAACTAAATCCGTCACTTAGTTTAACCGGGAAACAAAATGTTGTTCCAGTCAGGGTCATCCCTGAAAATATTTTTGAACCTGAAATTTCTTTATCAGGAGATATTAATAGTATTGTTACGGGTGAATGGATACTTGTGATGTTCACCTTCTTAGTTACTCTTTCGGTATCTTCACTGATTTCTTCCCTCTTCATGGGAAAATTTCCCGACATTTTATTTTTTGTTTCAACATTAATTCTGGCCGGAATAATTTCTCTTTTCCATCTGGGTAAAAAATCGAGGTCATGGAGAGCAGTGTCAAATCTGAAGACTTCTCCGTTAAGTCGCGAAATAGCTCTTTTCATTATTTATTCTTTGTTGTCAATATCTGCTGTGTCCTTTCATCTGCCTTTCTTAATGATAATATCTACATTTGCAGGCCTTATCATGCTTATTATTGTTGATACTGTATATATTTATGCTGATAAACGCAAAAAGATGATGTTTCACAGCGGACAGACATTCCTGAGCGGATTGCTTATTGTGTCGTTCCTGACGGCAAATGTGATTCCTTTTATTTTTATAGCCCTGATTAAATTGGTAACTTCGGTTAACAATATCCTGACACAAAAAATAAGTAGTGTTAATTTCAGTATCAGATTTCTCAGAATTGCGCTCCTTCTTATTACCGGAATAAGTCTTATCTCCGGTCTTAATAAAGGAGATACTTTGATTATTTCATTATTTTTGACCGGAGAACTGTTTGACAGGATAATATTCTATATTGATTTTGATCCGGATAATATCAATAAATTGATTTACAAAAACATAACTGAAGCAAAAGATGAAAAGAAAAGAGGTTAACAGTACGCGAATACCTGTTTACCGCGACGCTGGGTTTGAACTTTCTGATGCCGAGTCAACTGCCTCTGCTTTCAAAAAAGAGACAGAGAATGAAAGAGAACCTGATAATTATATTTACTCGCGCTACCGCAATCCAAATGTAGTTTCTGCTGAAGAGGAGATAATGAGACTCGAAGGTTCTGAATGGTCATTACTCACACAGTCGGGTATGTCTGCCATTGATACAGCTCTTTCAATTTTTCAACAGGGAAGAGAAATAAAACCATGGTTATTTTTTACTGAGATTTACGGTGGAACGATCTCTTATATCGATTCTGTTCTGAACAAAAGAAGAGGACTGGATATTCATTTTTTCACACCTGAAAACGAAAAGTACGATCTGCATGCATTTGAAGTGGAATTGGCCCGGCTAAAGCCTGAATTAGTTTATATAGAATCTATCTCAAACCCTATGCTTATTGTTGCTGATGTTTCAGTTATAACAGAAATAGCAAAAAAATATGGTTCAAAAGTTCTTGTTGATAATACATTCGCAACTACCTGGCTTTATAAGCCTCTTGACCATGGAGCAGATATAGTAATTCACAGTGCAACAAAATATTTTTCTGGTCACGGTAATCTTACTGCAGGCGTTATCTGCGGAAACGACAATGGGATTATGAGGTCAGCAATTGAATACAGGAAGTTTGTGGGTCACATGCTTTCACCTGATGATGCATATCGTCTTCAGACCCAGATTCAATCATTTGAACTGCGTTTCGCAAGACAATGCAGCAATGCTTTCATATTAGCAGAATACCTTGAAAGTTTTTCAGTTGTTAAAAAAGTATGGTATCCTGGCTTAAAAAATCATTCCACGAACTCTGTTGCAAAGAAGCTTTTTGGGGACAAGGGTTTTGGAGCCATGATAACTTTTGATTTTGACGGAGGAGATAATGATGAAAAGAGAGGCAGGAGAGATGCTTTTATAAAGAATGTCTCGGATAAGATCAAGCTTATTCCTACCCTTGGCGATCCAAGAACCATACTAATGCCTGTTGAATCAGTATGGGGCACAAAATATCCCGAGCCAGGGATGATCAGGTTATCTGTTGGATTCGAAGACTACAGCGAACTTAAAGAGAATATATCAAAGGCCATTTCTGAGGTTTAGGTTAAGGTTAAGTCGGAAGACGCTAGACGACTGCTCTTGATTCCCCTCCCTCGCCTTCGCGTAGCCGCTTCGGCGAAGCAAGGCTGGGAGGGGCTTGGGGTGGGTTAAAACAAACAGTAATTATAAATTATTCCCAGTTAACAGGCTGTATCCCATTAGCAACGAGGTAATCATTGCATTTACTGAAATGTTTGTTACCGAAAAACCCTCTGGCAGCTGAAAGAGGTGAAGGATGAACAGACTCAAGGACCAGATGCTTAGCCCTGTCAATTGATTCGCCTTTTTTCTGAGCATAGGCTCCCCAAAGAAAAAACACAATATTTTGTTTCTCACTGTTAATAACGCTTATTACCCTGTTGGTAAACTGCTCCCAGCCCCTTCTTTGATGCGATCCTGCCTGATGAGCTCTTACTGTGAGAGTTGCATTCAGTAACAGAACCCCTTGTGATGCCCATCTTTCGAGGTTTCCTGATAAGGGTCGGGGTATTCCAAGGTCCATCTCAATCTCTTTGAAGATATTGATCAGACTTGGAGGAAACTCAACTCCCTCTCTTACTGAAAAGCAAAGACCATGGGCCTGTCCAGGACCGTGATATGGATCCTGACCGATTATTACAGCTTTGATACTATTTAGCGGACAAAGATTAAATGCGTTAAAAATAAGACTGCCAGGAGGATATATAGTAGAGTTTCTGTATTCCTGTTTAATGAATTCCGTAAGCTTGATAAAGTACTCTTTCTCAAATTCATCATTCAGCACTGCTTTCCAGGTAGGATCAATCTTTACATCCATATAATCTTATTTTATCATTTCAGGCAATGCTAAGTTAATAAAATGTGAAATACATTAAAAGAGACGGGCTGCCGTAATACGACAGCCCATACCCGCGATTTCACCCTCACAACCTAAACTAAAAACTGCTTTAACTATACTGAAAATCCAAAACTTAAGAATTTTCAGTCAATTTAATTGCTTACGATCAAAATTAGTAAATATTTGAAGTAAGGCCTAATGAATTATATTAACAAAGTGAGGTAAATTATAAACATTTATTGTGATTAATGAATTTAATAATAACAGGAACAAAACATCAGCGACGGGGAAATTTGTACCATAATTACAATATACTAACTTTAACAAAAAAATGGCTATAGAGACTGAAAGGAAATTCAAAGTAAAAGCTGAATTCAGACACCTGTCGGTCAATCAGACTGAAATAACCCAAAGATACCTGTCAGTTGATCCTGATAAAACAATAAGGTTAAGAATAGCAGGAAAGCAAGCATTTATTACCATCAAAGGCCGACCTGCAGGAAAATCAATCTCGAGGAATGAATGGGAATACCAAATTCCTTTAAAAGACGCAGAAGAGATGATGAAAATCTGTCTGCCTGGCACAATAGTAAAAACCCGCTTCCTGGTCCCTTACAGTGGCCATACCTTCGAGGTTGATGTCTTTCATGATAAAAATGAAGGTCTGATAATAGCCGAAATAGAACTTGCATCGGAAAATGAAGAATTTGAGATTCCCGACTGGCTTGGAGAGGAGGTTACGGGTAATCCTGCGTATTACAATGCCAATCTGATTAAATGAATATAACTGTGTGGATTTTTAGTTCAGATCGCTGATTATCCTTTTAATGGCTTCAGAAAATGAATATCCTGCCTCTTTTATTGCAGCAACAAAACCACTGTCGGGAGAGATGCATGGGTTGGCGTTTATTTCAATAACAAAAACATTATCGTTATTGTCAGTTCTTACATCTACTCTGGCATAGCCCCTGAGTCCAAATAATTTCCAGCATGCAAGAGTTGCTTCCTTAAGGTTTCTTTCAAGTTTTTTACTGATGCTGCTTCCGGGGAATTCCCTTACAGTATTAATATATTCAAAACTATCTGTTTCCCACTTTGCCTTGAAATCTACAATTTTTGGCTTATCATCGTCATAATTTACAAATACTATTTCAGCGGGCGGTAAAACTTCAGGTCCACGCTTCCCTGCGAGGATACTGATATTAAATTCTCTTCCTTCAACAAAATCCTCAATAAACCAGTGTGAGTCATCGAGCCCCTTTATCCTCTCCTCATACCCCTGTCTGTATTCAAATACCGAATCACCGGTTATACCAAGTGAACCGTCTTCCCAGACAGGCTTAATAATATATTTTCTTCCTGTTTGCAACATGTTCAACTGTGACGGTAAGTAAGATGAAGGATTATTGATTCCTGCATTTTTCATTGTCTTGCTTGCGAGAGTCTTATTGCTTGTAAGAAACATCGCTTCGAGCGGATTCCCTGTATAAGGAACTGAATACATATTCAGAAGAGCAGGCACGAAATAATTTAGTTCTCCTTTATTGTTAATCGATTCCACCAGGTTGAAAACAAAGTCGTACTTTTCAGATACCAGAGATGCAATTTCAAACATAAACCTATCAGTAATACCTAAGCTTGATACTTCAATACCCAGTTCAACCAAATGTTTCTCAATATATTCTACCTGATCGAGTACATCAAGTTCATCGGCTAACGCTCCTTCGAGAGGTTGATTATAAATTATGCAACACCTGCTCATAATTCTATCATATTGGTTTTCGAACTGACTTTGTTCATTTAATCTTTGATCCTTTTCAGGGCAGATTTCATTATTATTTCCATTAATGCCTGGTATTCAATGCCATACATTCTTGCTAATATGGGGAGATCCGAATGGACCGGATTAAGTCCGGCTAGTGGATTGGCTTCAATGAAACATATTTTGCCATTGCGGTCAGCTTTGAGATCGATCCTTCCTGCATCAACAGCACTGAGTGCTTTCCAGGCACCGAGGGCTACTTTTTTGCATTCATCTTCAATATCGGAGTCAAGAGGTTTGTAACTGCAATAATTCTGATAATTTTCCTTTACCTCTACGGAATAGGGGAGGTTTTCGGCGCAAATCACTTCCATACCTCCAATGGTTAAAGCGTCTTCATTGCTTCCCACAATACCTATGGTGAACTCTCTTCCAGGAAGGTATTCTTCAACAAGCGCAGGTTGATTGAATTCTCTGAGGATCCAGTCAACTATTTTCCTCAGTTCTCCCGGGGAAGTGACCAGGCTTTTTTCTGTAATGCCCTTTCCTGTGCCTTCAGATACCGGTTTGACAAAAAGAGGATAAATAAGCTTACATTTATCTAAATCCTTTAATTCGCCAATAAGCAGACCCGGACTAACCGGAACACCGGCGGCCGATACAACCAGTTTTGCAAGGTGTTTATTGAGCGAAAGTCCCATAATAACAGGACCGCTGAATACATATGGTATTTTATACTGATCAAGAATGGCCGGAACTACTGATTCCCTTCCGTCGCCATACAGACCTTCAGCAATATTAAATACAATATCCCACCTTCTGCCTGCAGCAATTGCTTCAATAAGCTGAAAAGCATTCCCAATGGGTTCTGTTTTATGCCCCATAATTCTAAGGGAATTCTCAATAGCATCAATTGTCTCCTGCTTATCAAATTCGGCAGTTTCATCCATAGAATACCCCCGGTCAATATACCATGACCGAAGATCAAATGTTAAGCCAACTTTCATCTATTGCCTTATTTTTCAGGATATTCGCATAATACACCCTTGTAGTTACGCAGTATAATCCGTTCTTCGTTATGCTCTACTACATAGTTTGGAAGCAAAGGAATTTTTCCTCCTCCACCCGGAGCATCAACAACAAAAGTAGGTACGGCATATCCACTTGTGAAACCCCTCAGTCCTTTGATAATTTCAAGTCCTTTTTTAACAGTAGTCCTGAAATGACCTGAACCCGGGATTAAGTCGCATTGATACAGGTAATAAGGTCTTACCCTCATTTTAAGTAGCTTATGCATTAGTTCTTTCATCACAGGTACATTATCATTTATCCCTTTTAAAAGAACTGTCTGGCTTCCTAGAGGAAAACCTCCGTCGGCCAGTTTATTGCATGCCCTGGCACATTCATCTGTGACTTCAGCAGGGTGCGAAAAATGCAGGCTTAAGAATAAAGGATGATATTTACGTAAAGTTTTAATCAGATTATCTGTTATTCGCTGCGGAAGAACAACGGGGACTCTCGTTCCGATCCTGATAATTTCAACATGTTCAATTTTCCTGATATTTGAAAGGATATAATCAAGAGCCTCATCAGTTAAAGTAAGCGGGTCTCCTCCACTAACCAAAACATCTCTCACTTCTTTATGCGTGGCAATATAGTTAAATGCTTTTTCAAAATCCTGTTTGCCAAGTTTGTCAAGTTTTCCTACTGAGTGAGAACGTGTGCAGTACCTGCAATAATTTGAGCATACCTGCGTAATCGTGAAAAGAACCCTGTCAGGATATCTGTGTACAATACCCTTGACAGGCGAGAATGCTTTCTCGTGCAAAGGATCAGAATGTTCGTTGGAGGTTTCTATTAATTCTTCAACAACCGGAATTACGTTACGACGTAATGGATGAGAAGGTTTGGAATCATAAATCAATGAAGCAAAATAAGGAGTGATCCTCAATGGAAGACGTCCCCGGAGATTATTTATAGCCATAATCTCCTTTTCAGATAACTTCATGATTTTTTTCAGATCGTCGAGACTGGTGATTGCATTTCGAAGCTGCCATTTCCAATCATTCCAGGTTTCGATAGTCGTTAGGGGAAAGTAGCGGTGCATAAATTCCGCACTTCTGGTGCTAACTAACTGATTTGGGATTGCATTATGCGAAAATATCGTGGTTTTCGCGCCAGGTTCTTCATCAGAAGAACAACCCACGAGGCGACTTTCACTATGGAGAGTCGTAGCCTCATTTTTGTTAGCATTCATAACAGGGGATGAGTAATTTCACCTTTTCTTTTTAGTTTGTTTTTTCCTTTTATTTATACCTTGTTACTAAAAATATTTAGGGACGAAAGTAAATAATCTATAAATACAATATACCATTCGACCCCCATAAATATTAACCAATTTTCATTTTTATCAACACGCAATTTTAAAGCACTCCTTGTTTGTTATTTAAAATAATGATATTCAGGGTTATAGAGTATGTATTTAAACCAAATTCAAATTGTATATTTTACCATTTTTTTAATACTTTTTATTCGAATCAGTAAATATTTTTTTACCCGGGTGCGCTTTATCTTAATTTTTCTTCTTATTACAAACCTTTTATTTCTATTTCAACCTCAGTTTCATTAAGTATACTATTTATTCAACTCTCTGTTAGCAGGTTTTATATATTTTTTATTTTTAACTTTTTTATTAAACGTATATAAAGTCATTATGTTTATTTTAATTGTGATTATTTTCCTAATTGGTGATAATCAAACTTATTCCTGATAAATAAGAAGTTATAATATCCTTAAATGAAATATCAGCGTTTTTCATCTTTATATGGACCCGGTATTAAATCATTTTTCAGAGATGTTGCTGAAGCTGTGTCAGGATCAGAACAGGATTTTACAGAAGGAAGGCTGGGCAGGGCCATTCTTTTATTATCCATACCTGCTGTTCTTGAAATGGTTATGGAGTCTGTGTTTGCCGTGATTGATATATATTTTGTTTCCAGGCTGGGAGCCGATGCGGTGGCAACAGTAGGTATAACAGAGTCAATGATTACAATTATTTATGCTATTGCCATTGGCCTTGGTACCGCAACAACATCACTGGTATCAAGAAGGATAGGGGAGAAGAGACCTGAACTGGCTTCAAACACTGCATTTCAGGCTATTATGACTGGTTTAATAATAGGATTTCTAATCGGCGTGCCGGGTGCTGTTTATGGCGGGCAACTTCTAAGGATGATGGGTGTTTCAGATCCCGTTGTTGCGGAAATGTCAGGCTATACAAGAATTATGGTTGGCGGAAATGTTGTAATTATGATGCTTTTCATAATTAATGCTATTTTCCGAAGCGCCGGTGATGCAGCTATTGCAATGAAAGTGCTGTGGCTGGGAAATATAATTAATATTATACTTGATCCCTGTCTGATTTTTGGTATCGGTCCTTTTCCCAAAATGGGCGTTACAGGAGCGGCTATTTCTACTATCATAGGAAGAGGTACTGCCGTTGCTGTACAGTTTTACCTGCTTTTCTTTGGGAAAAAAAGGGTACAACTTACTAAAGGGACCATTTTCATTAACTTTAGGATCGTGGTTAAGCTGCTGAAGCTTTCATTTGGCACAATTGGACAAAATCTTATCGGCACAACAAGCTGGGTGGCTCTCTTCAGAATTGTTTCAATTTTTGGCAGCGAAGTAGTTGCAGGATATACAATTGCTATAAGGATCATAGGGTTTACCCTCATGCCTTCATGGGGTCTGGCTAATGCCGCATCAACACTTGTTGGACAGAACCTGGGGGCAAAGAAGCCTGAAAGAGCAGAGCGGTCTGTGTGGGTAACCGGATGGATCAATATGATTTTACTGGGCTTTATAGGATTGATATTATTTCTCTATCCGGGATATTTCATCAGGCTTTTTATTGATAATGAAAATGTAATAAAATCAGGGATTATGGGGCTCAGGATCATAAGCATTGGTTATATTGCATATGGACTTGGGATGGTGCTGGTAAATTCATTTAATGGTGCAGGTGATGCATCAACTCCATTGAAAATAAATATTTTTGCCTTCTGGGTTTTGGAAATTCCCCTTGCCTGGCTGCTGGCAGTCAAATCGGGATTAAATGAAGAAGGTGTTTTTATTGCCATTGTTATTGCAGAATCGCTGATGACTTTAATTGCATGGCTTGTTTTCCGAAGGGGAAAATGGAAACTTAAAGAGGTTTAGTTTGCCTACTCAGCAGTTTCACCGGAGTCTTTCCGAAGTTTTTTTATAATTCCTCTGTAGTGTTTGTTTTCAAGGCGTTTTATTTTTGAAGTGAGAGTAGGCCGTGTTGATCTGCGTTTTTTTTGTTTTGTCAGTGCCCTTGCTATCAGATCATAGAATTTTCCTGTCACTTCATTTTTGTTCATTTGCTGTGTTCGCTCTGACTGCGATATAAGGATTATTTCACCTTCCTTGTTGATTTTATTCTTTAATTTCCTGGAAATAATACTTTTTTCTTCTTCGGTGAAGAGCGATGTTGATGAAAGGTTGAATCTCAATTCCACCCTGGTATTGACTTTATTGACATTCTGACCTCCAGGACCACTGCTCCTGGTTGCGGAGAAAATAAATTCACTTTCCAAATTTCTGTTTAACAGGTCTTTAGTATCCATTTTACAGGTCTTTTTGATCAGAGAAAGAACAGTGCTACTCCACCTACACTTACAACTGCACCTAATATTTCCGGAATTGTTACTTTTTCTTTGTATAGGATTACAGAAGGAATAATGATAAAAACAGGCACAAGTGCCATAATAGTCGAAGCTATACCCGCTTCTGTGAACTTAACTGCAACAAGTGAAAAGGAAACTCCCAGAAAAGGACCAAAAAAGGCTCCAAGGCTTGTTAACGCCATCCCGTGCCTGTTATTCACTGCCCTGACCACATTTCCCCATCTCTTTAGAATTGTGACTAGCATGGCGTATCCTGCTATTCCGGCTATTATTCTGATCTGGGTAGCTGCAAATGGATCATAATCTCTTAATCCTAATTTACTTAAAACAAGTCCTAATGCCTGTCCGACAGCACCTCCAAATGCATACAGGATTCCTCTTGGAGATAGTTTTAATGATAATTTTTCGCCTTTCCCGCTCCGGCTGAAAATTGCCATCGCAATACCTGAGAAAGTCAGGGTCATACCAAGATAATGGAAAAGGGTCAGCCGTTCTCCAAGAATTATAAAACTAAAAAAGGCCGTTACAGGAGGTACCAGTGTCATTATAAGCATAGAGAATCTTGATCCGATCATTGTATAGGATTTGAAGAGAAAAAGATCGCCGAATACAAAACCCACCAGACCCGACAGGGTAAGCCATATCCAGTTTTCACGGGAAGCATCCACAGGCAGAATTAATCCTCTTCTTATCAGGGTAAATGCACTCAGAAATGCAAAGCCTATTACAAGCCTGATTATGTTCACTGAAAGTGAACCTATTTTATTGCTTGCTGATTCAAAGGATAGTGATGTTATAGTCCAGAAAACAGCAGTAAGCAACGCAGCAAATTCACCAACATGACTATCAATAAAGTTCATTTTATATGTATGCCGGATAATTTATCAGAAAAAGCTTTAAAGCCGGTAAAATTAAAACTATTTGTTTGTAAACCATCTGTGAATTTAGTTGGAATATGAATTTTTAACAGAGATAGTGAATCAGCAGATAAATTATTTCTTCAAAAATAATTTTTATTTATTCGGGGGTGATACTTAAATTTGCTGGTTAACATTTTTTAAACATATCATGGATATCAACTTCAGAGATTATTTCATCGGGCAATGGAAGAAGTATTTTAAAAATGCTGAGCTCCCAATTACATTTTACTACACAAACGAACCCGTGAACACGACCATAGTACCGTCATCAGGGAAGTGGAACTGTCTTATCTGTCAGTTAGGCAAAGTAAGGGATGGAGAATCACTGGCATTCAGCTCCGCTTCAGTCAAATGCGGGGGAGCAAAACGTTATCTCGGCTTTACTGATAAATTGCGCCCTGAATTTGAGTATTTCCTGTCGTGCGGAATTGAAGACAGGATGGAAGGAGAAAGATATATACGAACACCTGAGCTGGTACTTGATATCCTGAAAAATCAGAAGAAAATTGATATACCTGGAAAATACATTGTATTTAAAAGATGGGATAAGCTTGAAGAATATGATACTCCCGATGTTGTAATATTCTTTGCCAGACCCGATACCCTGTCAGGGTTGTTTACCCTGGCCAACTTTGATCAAAGCAGGCAGGACAGCACAATAACTCCTTTCGGAGCAGGATGCGCATCAATTATTCATTATTCCTATCTTGAAAAAGATACCCCAAATCCAAGGGCTGTTATAGGCATGTTTGATGTTTCAGCCAGGCCTTGTGTTCCATCAGATATCCTTACTTTTTCAGTACCGCTATCCAGGTTTGAGATGATGGTAAGCTATATGGACGAGAGCTTTCTGATTACAGACTCATGGAAAAAGGTTCGGAACAGGCTCATTTAGCAAGATTCTCTCTCTTATTCCGGCACTTCGAAAACATAATTCCCTGATCCGGCTTCCATTATAAGCTTCTTATCCGATATCCTGATATCTTTCAGAAAGCTGTTCATTTTAAGCGGTTTTCCTCCTTCAGTAACATTATCTGCAGTTTCAGCAGGAAAAATAATTGTAGCAGTTGAATTCGCAGGTATTTTTACAGTATATATTACTTTTCCGCCTTTTCTTTCCCATTCTGATTCGATTGTTCCGTATGGGCTTTCAAATGAGGCCCTGACGAACATCATACGTTTTGTAGGATGGGGCTGAATAATAATGTGTTTATAGCCGGCTCCCATTGTTTCTATGCCGGCAGCAACCCTGTACATCCAGTCGCCGATGGCACCATAAGCATAATGGTTGAAAGAATTCATACCGGGATCCTCAAATGTGCTGTCAGGTTTTTCTCCGTCCCAGCGTTCCCATATTGTTGTGGCGCCCATTTTTACAGGATAAAGCCATGACGGATATGTTTCCTGCAGAAGCAGTTCGTATGCTACATCAGTATATCCGTTGTCTGACAGAACATGGCATATGTAAGGTGTACCGAGAAAACCTGTGGAGAGATGATTATGCCTGCTTTTTATATCTTCAACCAGGAATTCTGCAGCTTTATGATCCAGGTCTTTCGGCAGAAGGTTGAACATGAGCGCCAGAACATACGATGTCTGAGAATTGGTTCCAACTCTGCCTGCCTTTGTAACATATTCATAGATAAATACATCTTTTATTTTATTGAAGAGATCGTTATATGTCTTTTCATCTTCGGTTTTCCCAAGTTCTTTTGCTGTTTCAGCAAGAATACTGGCAGAATATGCAAAAAATGCAGTCGCTATAAAATCATGCTCGGTATATCCATCCGGTTCAGTATGATTATTAACGGGAGGATGATAGAAAAGCCAGTCACCATATTTGCTTCCACCTTTCCATATATAGTTGTCGCCTGCTTTTTTTCTGATGTATTCCACCCAGGCTTTCATGCTTGAGTATTGATTTTCAAGTATTTGCTTGTCTCCATAAACAAGGTACATTGTCCATGGTGCAATAACTGCAACATCGCCCCAGCCGGCGGATGGCTGTGCTGTTTTTGCATCTTGTTTATTTAAAATATCAGGAATTACATCCGGTACTTCACCGCCGGGTTTCTGGTCGGCTGCTATATCCTTCAGCCATTTTGTAAAGAATGAAGAAACATCGAAGTTGAATGCGGCCGTTCTGCAGAAAGCCTGTGCATCGCCGGTCCATCCAAGACGTTCATCCCGCTGAGGGCAGTCAGTGGGTACATCAACAAAGTTCCCCTTTTGTCCCCACTGTATATTATGCTGAAGCTGATTAACAAGAGGATTTGAGCATTCAAAATTCCCGGTAACAGGCATATCTGAATGGACCACAACTCCTGTTAGATCATCTGTTGTAAGCTCACCCGGGAATCCTGTAACCTTAACAAACCTGAATCCCATAAAAGTGAATCTTGGTTCATAAATCTCTTCGCCGGTTCCGGCAAGAGTGTATGTGAGCTGACACCTGGCGGCACGTAAATTTTCAGTATAAAACTCACCGAATTTATCCATGACCTCCGCATGACGAAGGGTGACAACTGTACCTTTTTCTCCTGTGACCTTAAGCCTCAGCCATCCAACCATATTCTGACCCATATCAACTATCAGATCGCCTTTTGGTGTCCTGAATATTTTTACAGGTTTTATTTCCTCTGTTTTTCTCACTGGAGATCCCTCTGAAGCAATAAGGTTATTATTATTATATTTGCCGGCTTGCACCTTTGTCCATTTATTGTCGTCATAACCTGGCAAATCCCATCCGGTCAGCTTTTTGGTTGCATCATACGTTTCACCATTATAAATATCATCCATTCTTATTGCTCCGTCATTTGAAGCTTTCCAGGTGT
>Ga0315542_1000480_pt1 | contig 25057 bp, 17 predicted proteins | sample SalMarSW160120MG_FD_202541 | JGI IMG/M metagenome (GOLD analysis project Ga0315542, IMG submission 202541) | Salt marsh sediment microbial communities from the Plum Island Ecosystem LTER, Massachusetts, United States - Salt Marsh Sediment SW1601-20 ... | reverse complement strand
TCTCGCGACCGTCGGGCGTCATGGCCATGTCGCGGGTATTGAGACCCGTGCAGACGACGCCGGTAGCGAACGGTTCGGGATCCGCGCCGGGGAGAGTTTGACCGAGGTAGGGACCGGTCAGTCGCGGGAAACCCGGATGCTCGACGTCATCGCTGGAGGCGCAGCCCGCCCCGAGGATTGCCATCAGGAGAAAGGAGATGCTTAACGGAAAGAAACACGCTGCGGCCACCGGGCGGATCTGCATGCGGTCTCCCTCCGTCGCGCGACCGGGTCCGCGGTGTCAGCGACGGGGCTGCACCTGCCGCGGCACGGCGCGGCCGGCGCCGTCTCTAGCGCAGATAATCCTGCAGCGTCTGCCCTCTCTCGGCGCGGCGCATCTTCGTCAGGGCCTGGTTGCGAATCTGGCGAACGCGCTCGCGGGACAGCCCCAGGGTCTCCCCGATGGCCTCGAGGGACCAGGCCTGGCGTTGACCCAGCCCGTAGTAGTAGGTGACGACCCGGCGCTCGCGATCGCTCAGCTGCCTGAGCGCGGCATCCAGCTCCTGGTGCATCTCCTCCTGGATGTAGCTGTCCTCGGGGCTGACCTCTTCCGGATCGGTCAGGGTCTCGGCCATGCTGACGTCGTCGTCGAGAGTGGACTCGTCGAGGCTGACCAGGGGGCTCGCCGCAGCGCGCAGCTGCTCCAGCTTGCGCACGCTCATGCCCGCGTGGGCGGCGATGTCCTCCTCCTGGACGGCACCCTGCCGTTCCTGCTCCAGGCTGCGCGTCAGGCGCCGGAGGCTCTGGACCTGCAGCACGCGATTGACCGGCAGGCGCACGGTGTTGGTCTGCTCGGCCACGGCCTTCTGGATGGCCTGGCGGATCCACCAGACGGCGTAGGTGATGAAGCGGAAGCCGCGCCGCTCGTCGAAGCGCTGGGCGGCCGTGATCAGGCCGATGTTCCCCTCCGCGATCAGATCCATGTAAGTGAGACCCTGGTTGAGGTAACGCTTGGCCACGCTGGCCACGAAGCGAAGATTGGCGTTCACCAGGCTGTCGAGGGCATCCTTGTCCCCCTCGCGCACGCGGCGGGCCAGGTCGTACTCCTGCTCCTTGGTCAGCAGCGTGTACTTCCCGATGGTCCGCAGGTAGTGCTGGAGGCTCGCGTCCTGCCGACGATCGCTCTGCAGCTCGATCTCGAACATGTCGGCCTCCTCCCTCTATCCGCATGGTCCCCGTGACCACATGTTGCTATCCTGGCAGCGAGCAGCGGCGTCGCGGGGCCCGGAGGGGGCTTCCCCGCTCTCCGTTACGCTGGCCGACGACGCCGGGTTTCCGATTCTTACACGAAAAGCGGCCCGGAGTTTCCGGTGCCCCTGCCCCGATCGAGCAGGATCCGTACCCGGGCGCGATCCAGCCGGTGTGGGCAGCCCCGACCGGAAATCCCCGCAGGGCGGCAGACCCCGTCAAGAGGCGGCAAGGAGGATATTCATGCACGCTGGATTCATCGGGCTCGGCTCCCTGGGCCGGGCCATGGCCGGACATCTGGTCGAGACGGGCGTCAAATTGACCGTCTGGAACCGGACGCCGGGGAAGGCCGCCGGCCTGGCGGCAGAGGTCGCTCCCTCGCCGGCAGCCGTCCTGGAGGCCTCTACGGCCGTCGTGCTCTGTCTGCGCGACAGCGACGCCGTGGCCGAGGTGCTGGACTCCCCGCTGGGCATTCTGTCCGGAAAGCTGGACGGCAAGCTCGTGATCGATACGACCACCAACCACTACGCCAGGGTCCTGCAATTCCATGATCAAATCGCCGGGCGGGGCGGCCGCTACCTCGAGGCTCCGGTCGCCGGCAGCGTCGTCCCGGCCAGCCAGGGGGCCCTGATCGTCCTGGCCAGCGGCACCGCGGAGGCCCTGGCCCAGGGAAAGCCCCTGCTGGAGCGGATCGGCCGCCGCATCTTCCACCTGCCGGAGCCGGGGCTCGCCACCAGGATGAAGCTCATCAACAACCTGGTTCTCGGCAATTTCATGGCCGCGCTGGCCGAGGCCGTGGCCTGGAGCGAGGCCGTCGGTCTGTCCCGCGCCCAGGCCCTCGAGATCCTGGCCGCCGGCGCGGGGAACTCCGGCGTGCTCTCCGCCAAGACGCAGAAGCTGCAGGATCTGGACTTCAGCCCGCACTTCTCGGCGGCCATGATCCACAAGGACCTGCACTACCTACAGGACCTGGCGCGCGACATGCGGCGTCCGCTCTGGACCGCAGCCGTCGTCAAGGAGCTGTTCGCGGAGACCTTCCGCGGCGGCTGGGGAGACGAGGATTTCGCCGGGATCTACCGCATCTTCGCTCCCGATCCCGAGCGGGATCAGAGATAGCCGAGAGAGCGCAGGCGCTCGAGCTGCTGGGGATCGAGGAGCTTCGTGGCGTCCTCGCCGGGGCCCCGCGTGCTCTTCTGCTCGACGTGGTCGAGCCAGCGCACCAGCAGTTCCGCGAGAGCGCGGTCTTGGCGGCCGTCCTCCTGGTAGACGTCGTGCCGCTCGTCGGGATCCGCCACCAGGTCGTAGGCCTGACGGTCCCCGGAGATTCCATCCTGGATCAGCTTGCGATTCCCGTAGACCACCGACACGAACGAGATGGGCTCCTTGGGGCCGGGCCGGTGCAGCTGCTGGTGGTGGGTCTCGCTGAAGACGGGTCGCGGCTCCACCCGGGCGCCGGGCCGGAGGTCGAGAGGCTGCCCCTCCATGCCGGCGGGCACCTTCAGGCCCGCCTGCCGCAGCAAGGTCGGGGCCAGGTCGATCAGCCCCACCGTCTCCTCGATCACCCGGGGCCGGCCGCCGGGGACGCGCACGATCAGGGGCACGTGAATCAGCTCGCGGTGCACGGAGATCGAATGCCCGATCCAGCCCCGCTCCCGGAACTCCTCCCCGTGATCGGCCGTCACGACGATCAGCGTGTCGTCGTACTTTCCGGCCCGCTCGAGCTCCTGGAGAAGGTAGCCGAGATGGGCGTCGCTGAAGGTGATCTCCGAGTCGTAGAGGGCCCTCAGGTAGCGAACGTCGTCCTCGGACAGGTCGTCCAGCTCGGCCCACAGCTTCTCGATGGGGTAGTTGCTGGTGAGGTGGCCGGCGTAGCCGGGATCGTAGTCGTATGGCCTGTGCAGGATGTAGTTGTAGTGCGGATCGAAGGTGTGCACGAGCAGGAAGAAGGGGCGGTCGTGCTCGCGCCGCACGTACGCGGCGGCCTTGCGGAAGACCTGGGGCGAGGTCTCTCCTTCGCGGCCGAAGTAGTTGTCCTCGTCGTAGCCGTCGAAGTCCCGGGCGAAGCCGAGACGCCCGGTGAGCATGTCCACCGAGACGATGGCCTGCGACGTGTAGCCCGCCTGCCGCAGGAGCGCCGGCAGGAGCGCAAACCGCGGATCGATGGGCGAGATCTGCTCGCGGATACCCAGAACGGACGGGAACTGGCTGGTCAGCAGGCTGGCCACCGAGGGCAGGGTCCAGGGGGCCTGGCTCAGCGCACGTCGGAAGAGCCAGCTCTCCCTGGCCAGGGCATCGATGTGGGGCGAGACGCCCCGCCGCGTGGATCCGTAGCAGCCCAGGTGATCCGCCCGCAGGGTGTCGATCACCACGAGGAGGATGTTGGGCGGCCGGCGGTCCCCCAGCGTGCGGTCCAGCACGGCCCAGGCGGCGCCCCCGGCCGCCAGGCCGGCGGCCCCGTAGAGGCCGTAGCGCAGGAAGCGCCGGCGGGAGGGGTTCCGCGGCGCGTCGCTTGCGGATTCCCGGTCCGGCCGCGGGCGGCTCTGCGCCGCCGGGCGGACCTTCTTCCTGCTGCTCTTGCGCGCCAAGCTCTTGCTTCCCTTGCCGAGGCGGAGGGTGAATCCAGGGGCACCAGCTCAATATAGGCCGGCCTGCGCGGGCATCCAAGGGGCGCATCCCGTCACCGGACCAGCACGAGGGGCGCGGTGCGCAGCTCCCGGCCCACGGTCACGGCGGCGAGGTAGACTCCGGAGGCCACCTCACGCCCTCCCGCATCCGTCCCGTCCCAGGCGACCCGGTTGTCACCGATCGCGGCCGTGCCACTGAAGAGCGCCCGCACGAGCTGTCCGCGCAGATCGAGCACCTCGACCCGGGCCGTCAGCGCCCTGTCCGTCCGGAAACGGATCTCCGTGCGGGGATTGAACGGATTGGGCACGCAGTGCAAGGCGCTCAGCAGCGACGGCGTCGCCGGCGCCGCGGCCAGTAGCTGGTCGAAGTAGAAGGCTCCGATGTCCAGGATGGTTCCGTCCGGATCGCCGGGCAGGCCGGGATCCCCGGCGTCGATCGCGGGGCTGCCGGCCTGCAGGTGCAGGTTCAGGGCCTCGGGTTCGCGGAAGAGGGGATCGCCGTCGACGTTGTCGTGGATCTCGTCGCCCGGATCGAGGTCGTTGGCCTCCGCGGCGCTGAAGTCCCCGACCCCGCCCAGCAGGATCGCCGATATCACGTTGCCGTGAAACAGGTTGTGGCTCACGCGCCGCGGGGCGCTTGTCAGGGCGCAGATGCCGCGCCCGCGCCGTGGATCCGCCGGCCGGCCGTTCTCGAAGAGGATGTTGTGGCGCACCAGCGGCGAGCTGCTCTGCCCGAAGTGGATCCCGTTGCTGCCCCCCCGCCCGACGACGTTGTGCTCGATCAAGCCGGCCGACGTGTTCCGGTACTGCACGGCATGCGGATCACCCGCTTCCTGGAGATCCAGGTCGTAGCTTCCCCAGATCACGTTGTGGTGAATCCAGGGTGTGGCGTCGTCGAAGATCGCGATGGCCGATCCGGTGACCAGGGCCCCGTTATCCAGGAAGAGGACGCCGGCGATCTCGCAATCCCCCCCATCGATGCGCAAGCCGCCCGCGACGGCGGAGGCGCCGCCGGTGACGGTGAAGCCGCGGATCCCGGCCCCGGTGACCGCGGCGACGGCCAGGACCCCGGCCGTCTGCTCGGCGTCGAGCACGCTCACCCCCATCCCGGATCCGATCAGCTGCAGGTCGTTCCGGTCGACGAGGAGGGGGAAGCTCTCCCCGTTGCTGGAGGGCGAGTAGAGTCCGGGGGCCACGAGCACGGTGTCGCCGCTGCCCGCGGCGAGCAGGGCCGCCGTGATCGTGGCGTGATCGGCGGGGACGTGGCGCGTCGCGGGTGTTCCCGGCCGGGCCAGCGTCAATAACCCGATGGCGGCGAGGCTGCAGGCCAGCCGTCTCTTTCCTGCGGAATGCATGGCGCTTCTCCTGTCTTTCGCGGCGGTGAAAGTTGTAGTAGAATGGAGTACGATCTTCCTGATAACTCGCCCGACCCTGGCGGGGGTGTCCGCCGGATACCTGGAAGTTGGCGTGTATGCTCCCCCGAGTCCGACCGCGGATACCCATCAGGCTCTCCATGGCCCTCGTGCTGCCAGCCCTGCTGGCCCTCGCGGCTCCGTGCGCTCTCGGCGGTGACCCGCCCGCCAGCTCTGCGAAGACCGCCTACCGCTGGGCCGATCACGACTTCGTGTTCTGCTTCGTCACCGACGACGGCACCCTCTGCAACCTGGGCTGGGCGCAGAAGGGCCTCGAGATGGACTTCCGCTTCACCATCGCCGTCAACTGCGGCCGTCCTTCGCCCTACCACCTCGACGCCGAGGACATGCACGGGTTGTACGAGCAGGGTTTCGAGATCGCCAACCATTCCTACTCCCATGGCTTGAACGGGCTGCCCGAATCCTGCCCCAAGCCCCCGCGCGGCTCGCTGGCCGGCTACTTCCTCTGCGACGTGGATCCCGACACGGCGGCGACCTACTTCGCGGCCGAGATCGAGCGGGACAGCGTGGCGACCTACGCGGATATCCCACTTTCCGATGTCCGTGTCCTCGCGTATCCGCGTCATCGCCATCTGAAGGTCGTCATCGACGCGCTGATCGCCGAGGGCTATATCGGAGCCCGCTGCGGAGGACGGTACTCCTACGTCGATGACAGCTACGGCGATTTCCAGGTCCCGGCACACAACAGCTGGGACGAGGGGATCAGCCTCTACCGCGTGCCGCTCGGCGCCACGACGATCTCCTTGGTCGGCGACCACAGCGCCGTTCCGCCGGTTCACTTCACCTACGAGCAGTTCGTGGCGGCCGTGACGCCATATCTGGAGCAAGCCCGGGCCAATGGGGGGATTTTCACGCTCTACACGCACCATTTCGGAGACGATGACGACACCTACGGCGACATCAACTACGACAGCGGAGGGCTCACCCCCGAGGAGCTGGGCTGGATGGTCGATCTCGTGAGCCAGTACGGCGGCACGGTGATGACCTTCGGCGATGCCGTCGCCTACTACCGGGCGCGTTCGGTCATGGTCGACATCGACGGTGACAAGGTCTGGCAGCTCTCCCTCTCGGGAGCCCCGGCGCCCGCACGGACGGCCCTCGTCCTCCATCCTTGCGTTCCCAACCCCTTCAATCCCCGCACGACGATCTCCTTCGAGCTGCGCGAGGCCTTGCAGCTGAGCATCGGCCTGTTCGACCTGTCGGGCCGCCGGGTGGTCGGGCTGGGCAGCGGGACCTTCTCCGCGGGCCCACACAGCCTGGTCTGGGAAGGGCGGGACGACGCCGGGCGGGCGGTGAGCGCGGGGACCTATCTCCTGCGGCTGAGCGCTCCCGGGATCAGCGCCGGTCAGAAGCTCATCTTGATCAAGTGACCCGCGGCAGCGATCCCTGGCGCATCCGCACCGCCCTGCTGACGGTACAGCTGCTGTTCGGCATCCACTACCTCGTCGCCAAGTGGATCGTCGCCGAGCTGCCCCCTCCGGCCTGGGCCTGCCTGCGCGTGGGCAGCTCCTTCGTCGTGCTGGCCGTCCTGGCCGCGCTGGGGCATCGCCGCCTGCCTCCCTGGCGGGACGTGCTATTCCTGGGCTTCTGCTCCATCTTCGGGGTGATCCTCAACCAGGCGCTATTCCTGGAGGGCATCGCCCGGACCACCGTGGGCCATGCCGCGCTGATCAACAGCCAGATCCCCCTGTTCGCGCTGCTGGCCGCCCTGCTGCTGGGCCAGGAGCGGCTCACCCGCGGCAAGCTGCTGGGGCTGGCCTGCGGCATGGCGGGGGTGCTGGTGCTGCTCGAGGTCGACAAGCTGCGGCTGGCGGACCGCCGGCTGACCGGCGATCTGCTGAACCTGGCCAACGCGATCAGCTACAGCCTGTTCCTGGTGCTGAGCCGGCGGGTCCTGGCGCGCAACGATCCGCTGGCGGCGGTCACGGTGGTCTTCGCCTGCGGGACGGTGGGGATGCTCCTCTACGGCGGGTCCGATTTGCTGGCGGCCGATCTGGCGAGCCTGTCGGGGCGGGCCGTCGGCGGGATGATCTTCGCCGTGCTGGCGGCGACGGTGCTGACCTACTTCCTTAACCTGTGGGCGCTCAAGCGGACCCAGGCCAGCCGGGTCGCCCTATACATCCTGCTGCAGCCGCTGGTGGCCGCCGCCCTGGGCATCTGGCTGATGGGCGACGCCGTGACCCCGCGCTTTCTGATCGCCATGGGCTTGATCTGCGCGAGCCTGGTGCTGCGCGACGCCCGCTCGGCCGACCGCCTGCTGCTGCGCAACCGTTGAGCGGCGGCCCTCGGGCCCTCAGTCCCGGCGGCCGTAGACGCCCACCATCTCGCCCCGGGCCACGACCAAGTGCTGCAGGGCGGCGAGCACGGAGTCCTTGGGCGCGCCATTGGGCAGGTCCAGGGGCGCGTAGAGGGCAAAGAGGCGGAAGTGGTAGTGGTGCGGCTGGCCGGGCGGCGGGCAGGGGCCCCCGTACGCGGTGCTCTTCCAGCTGTTCAGGCCCCGCGCGACCCGCCCGAAGAGCACGCTGTCCGCCTCTTGCCCGGCCGGCAAGTCCGTCACCTCGGCGGGAATGTTGTAGAGGATCCAATGATCCCAGGTGCCGCCGGGCGCATCCGGATCCTCGCAGATCAGCACGTAGGCCTTCGTCCCCACCGGCGCACCGCTCCAGGCCAACGGCGGCGAGACGTTCTCGCCGTCGCAGGTGAACTGGATCGGTATGGTGTCCTCGTGGGCGAAGGCCGGGCTGGTGATCTCCAGGCTCTGGTCCGCGCCGCGACCATCACGATTCTGTGCTGCGCACTCCAGCAGCGTGGCCGGCACGAACACGCACGCGATCCCCAGCTGCGTCCACCCCCACCTCTGTCTCCACCAGTGCATGATCGGCTCCTCATCGTCCTGATTGGACCACATCGGGGCTCGCAGTGGAAGCCCAGGCCTGATGATCGGGCCCGGCCGCTCCTGATTCCGGCCAGGCCGACAGCCTCTGTCTGCTCCGGCTGACAGCGGCGATCACGGCTGCAGACACGGCTGCCCGGGACCACCATCGGCAGTGCGCCAGCATCCTGCGCAACACATTGCCATATATAGAGTAAGATTAGGCGCCGGCGGACCGCTGACTGGCCCGCTGTTTGATGATATCGTGCCGAACGATAGGACCATCGCGAACTGAGGGGGACATGAGACGGAGAGCGGCACAGTCCCACAGACACAGGCCCTACGGGGAGCTGCTGCGCAACTTCCTGGTCGACGCGGCTGCGCTCCGCGTGCGGGGGCGGGGATTCCTGCCGCTGATGACGAACTTCTACGTCACCAAGCGCTGCAACCTGCGCTGCCGCTTCTGCTGGCCGCCCGGCGACGAGCCGGAGCTGGACACGCCGGCCGCGCTCGCCCTGCTCGAGAAGATCCGGCCGCACAATCCCGCGCTCAATCTGACCGGCGGCGAGCCGCTCCTGCACCCGGGGCTGCCGGAGATCTTGCGACGCGCCCGCGAGCTGAGCTTCCACCCGCTGCTGCTGAGCACGAACGGCCTGTTGATCGAGCGGGTGATCGACCAGTTGCCGGTCCTCGACCACCTGGTCGTCAGCCTCGACTCGACGGACGAGTCGGTCGGCGACGCGATGACCTGCGTGCCGGGCTCGACACGGCGCATCGTGGCGGCGATCCGGCGCTGCGCCGCGCTCGCGGCGCAAGCCGGCTTCGCGATGAGTCTGCACGCGGTGCTCGCGCCCGAGACGCTGGCAGGGATCGAGGACGTGCTGCGGCTGTGCGAGGAGCTGGGGCTGTCGCTGAGCGTCTCGCCCGAGCACGGCCGCTTCCTGCCGAACGCCCACCTCGCCGGCGATCCGGCCTACGCTGAGCGCGTGGGCGACCTGATCGCCTGGAAGCGCGCGGGCCGGCCGGTGGCCGCCTCGTTCGGCTATCTGCGCCGCATCCGCGACTTCGTCCCCCACCATTGCTACCCGTTCCTGTCGCCGCGCGTGGAGCCGGACGGCCGCGTCTACTTCCCTTGCCAGCGGCTGCGTAGCCGCCACGCCTACCTGCAGGATCACGACAGCCTGTGGGCGATGATGCGCCGGCACGCCGGTTGGGGCGAGACCTCACCGGAGTGCCGCGAGCGCTGCTGGCTCGCCTGCTACCTTGAGGTGGAACAGTGCCTGCGCAATCCAGCCCGGCTAGCCGCGGATGCCTTCATGCGCCGCTGGGTGCTGACGGGGCGGCGGGCCGCGGCCGCGGCACGTCGGGCCGCGGTAGTCGGGAGGATGCGCGCACCGGCGGGAACTGAAGGAGGAAGGTCGTGAGCCGCATCGTCGTCACCGGCGCCACCGGCTTCATCGGACGCCACCTCGTGAAGAAGCTCCTGGCCCGCGGCCACGAGGTCGTCTGCCTGGTGCGACGCCCGGTGGCTCCCGCGATGGACGGTGGCGCCGGGCGCGTGGTGGCCGCCGATCTGCTCGATCCGGACACGTACGCCCACGAACTTCCGTTAGCCGACCACGTCGTGCACCTGGCCGGCCTGCTCGAGAGCCGGCGTGCCGAGGATTTCCGCCTGGTCAACGTCGAGGCGACGCGGCGGCTGGTCGAGGCTTGCCGACAGGCCCGCGCCCCGAGGGGGCGCTTCGTCCTGATGAGCAGCGTGGCGGCGATGGGCCCGGCGGCGGACAGTGGCCTCCTCCGCGAGACGGATCCATGCCGTCCGGCGTCGGAGTACGGCCGTAGCAAGCACGACGCGGAGCTCGTGGCGCTGTCGCACGCCGGCGAACTCGGGCTCCTCGTGCTGCGCCCCTCGTTCGTCTACGGCCCGGGCGACCAGCGGGGGCTGGCACTTCTGCCGCCGCTCCTGCCGGGCGGTTCCGGCAGCCTCGCCTCCGCACTCGTGCGCACCTTCAGCGTCTGTCACGTGGCCGACGTGGTCGCGGCGACGCTCCTCGCTCTCGACAGTGACGCAACACCGGGAGAGACGCTGCTCATCTCCAGTTCCGAGGTCCTCACCTGGGAACAGCTGCGGGCCAGCGTGGCCGCGGCGCTCGCGGAGATCGCCCCGAAGCTAGCGGCACGCCCTGCGACGCCCTCGGCGGCGCAGGTGATCGCGGAGCGCCTCGGTTCCACGTGCGCACCCGGCGCGGCGGCCCGGGACTGGGCCTGCGACACCAGGCACGCGCGCCGCGTCCTGGGCTTCGCCGCGCGAGTGCCGCTGAACGAGGGGATCCGCGAGACCCTGCGCTGGTACCGCGACCAGGGCCTGCTGGATCCGCAGCCAGCCGGCGTGGCCGCACGCCGCAAGAAGGAGGCGTCTTGAAGCGATCTTACGCCACGGAGCAGCCGGCCGAGCGCCGCCGCGAGATCCGGGCTTTCATCCTGAGCGAGTACCTGAACGGCAGCCCTGATTCCGCCCTGCTCGACGACGACCTGCTGTTCGAGAGCGGAATCATCGACTCGACGGGCGCCGTCGCGCTGGTGCTGTTCCTCGAGGAGCGCTTCGCGTTCACGATCGCCGACGCCGAGCTGTTCCCGCACAACTTTGCATCGGTGGAGCACATTCACCGCTTCGTCGAGTCCAGGCTGGCGAGCGCGGTGCGCGCAGCGGAGGTGTAGGAGCGTGGAGCTGCTGCTCATCGACCCGGTCACCACGGCGCGATTTGTTCCGGTCGGGCAGCGCCGGCGCCTGCGGCGCGGCATCGGCTACCCGGGCCTGGGGCTGCTCACGGTGGCCGCCCTGACCCCCTCCGACATCGACGTGCGGATGGTGGACGAGGCGGTGGAGGAGGTCGACGGCCGCCCGGTTCCCGATCTGGCGGGCATCACGGTGCAGGCACCGGCGGCGCCGCGTGCCTACGCCCTGGCCGACGGCTTCCGCGCGCGCGGCGTGCCCGTCGTGCTGGGCGGCATCCATGCCTCGCTCAACCCGGACGAGGCCGCCGCGCACGCGGACGCGGTCGTGATCGGCGAGGCCGAGCTGACCTGGCCCACCCTCCTGCGCGACTTCCGCACGGGACGGCTGCGTCCACTCTATCGGGCCTGCGGTCGCGCGGATCTCGACAGCTCGCCCCGACCGCGCCGCGATCTCCTGCGCCTGGCCGACTACCGAATCCCCTACGTGGTGCAGGCGAGCAAGGGATGTCCGTGGGCGTGCGAGTTCTGCGCGCTGAACGCCTATCTCGGCGAGCCGCGCTACCGCGCGGCCTCCAGCGTTGCGGCCGAGATCGCGGCCATTCCATGCCGCGAGATCCTGTTCGCCGACGACAACTTCCACGCCGATCCGCAGCGCGCACGCGAGCTGATGCGCGCGCTCGTTCCGCTCGGCCGCCGCTGGGTCGCCGAGGCCACCTGGACGATCGGCTTCGACGCGGAGACGCTCGCCCTGGCCAGACGGTCGGGTTGCGCGGGTCTGTTCGTCGGGTTCGATTCGATCAACGAGCAGGAGTTCGTGCGCAAGGCTCCGGCCGATGCCGAGCGGCTCTACGTCGAGTCGATGCGCAACATCCGTGCGGCGGGAATCCCGGTCGTCGCGGCCTTCGTCTTCGGGCTCGACAACGACGACGCGTCCGTGTTTGCCCGCAGCCTGGCGGTGGCCGTCGCGGGCGGCGCCTCGCTCGTGAACTTCAGCGCCCTGGTGCCCTACCCCGGCACCCCGGTCTTTCGGCGCCTGGAGGCCGAGCACCGGATCCTGGAACGGGACTGGTCGCGCTACATCAGCCCCAACGTCTGCTTCCGGCCGGCGCGCATGAGCGCGGACGCGCTGCGCGCCGGCGTGATCGACGCCCAGCGGCGCTTCTACGCCTGCGGCACGATCGCGCGGCGCGCCGCCGCCGACGCGCGGCGCTTCGGCTGGGGCCAGGGCCTGCTCTCCCTGGCTCTCAACCTCGCACAGCGACGCAACTGGGGGCAGGGCAGCGGGAGCGTCCCGGAGGGAAGCGCATCCGTCGCGGGAGGTGCCTCATGAGCTTTCAGGTCAAATGCGTGGTCTGGGACCTGGACCGCACGGTGTGGGATGGCGTCCTCCTGGAGGGGGATCCCTGCCCGCTGCGGCCGGGAGTGGCGCAGACGCTGCACGCCCTGGACCGCCGCGGGATCCTGCAGTCCGCGGCGAGCGCCAGCGAACCGCAGCTGGCGCTGGAGCACCTGCGCGCCCTCGGCGTGGCGGAGTACTTCCTCTCTCCGCGGATCGGCTGGGACGACAAGATCGACTCGCTGCGCGCCATCGCCGAGGAGCTGGGGCTCGCCCTCGACGCCCTGGCCTTCGTGGACGACGAGCCGTTCGAGCGCGAGCAGGTGCGGCGGCTCCTGCCGCAGGTGCGCGTGTACGACGCCGCCGAGGCGGCGGCAATGCCGGCCCGACCGGAGCTGACGCCGAGGCTCGTCACGACCGAGTCGGCGCGCCGGCGCGAGATGTACGTGCAGGAGCGGGCCTACGCCGCAGCCGAGCAGGGGTCGGGGCTCCCGCGGCTCGAGTTCCTGCGGCAATGCGGCGCCGTGCTCGTACCGCGACCGGCCGTTCCCACCGACAGCGAGCGGATCCTCGAGCTGATGCAGCGCACCCACCAGCTCAACGCGACGGGCGTCGTGTACGGGCCGGACGAGGTACGCGCTTTCACGACCGCACGCGACGTGCAGGTGTTCGTCGCCTCCTTCACGGATCGCTTCCTGGACTACGGCCGCATCGCGCTGGCGGTCGTCAGGTGCGAGCCTGGGCGCTGGACGATCCTCGCGAGCCTGCTTTCCTGTCGGGTCCTCAAACGTGGCGTGGGCAACGCGTTCCTGGGCTGGATCGAGGGACGTGCATACCGCGCTGGCGCCGCCGAGCTATGCGCCCACTTCATCCGACGCGAGCGCAATCGCCCCATGTACCTGCAGTACACGATGGCCGGGTTCATGCCGGCCGGCATGCCGCGGGCCGAGGCAGCGGACGGCCAGGCATCGGCGGTCGGGGCGGGCGAGGCCTCCGGCGGCGTCCTGCTGCTGGCGCGGCCCACTCGCGCCGCCCCGCCCTGTCCGGACTGGCTGCACATCGTGGAGGGGGTACCGGCATGAGTGCCGCACGGATCCTGCTCATGGACATCAATCGCGTGAGCCTCGACACGTCCACCGACATGCTGGAATACCCGGTAGGGCTGCTCTACGTGGGAGCCGCGCTGCGCCAGGCGCTGGGGGAACGGGTCGAGGTGCGGATCGCCTCCTACCACGACGAGCCCGAGAACTGGCCGCGAGTGGAGAAGCTGCTGCGTGACTGGCACCCCGACGTGCTGGGCCTGCGCAGCCTGACGATGGGCCGCCGCACGATGCATCGCCTCGGCACGACGGCACGGGAGCAGTTCGGCGTGCCGCTGATCGTCGCGGGCGGACCTCACCCGACGCACGACCCTGCCGACGTGCTCGCCAATCCCGCCTTCGACTGCGCCGTGATCGGTGAGGGAGAGGCGACCGCCGTGGACCTCGTGGGGCGCCACCTCGCGGGCCGTTCGTGGGGCGACGTGCCGGGCGTCGCCGTGCGCAACGGTGCCGGCGTGATCATGAACCCGCCAAGGCCGTCGCTCACCGACCTCGACCGCCTGCCGCTGCCCGATCACGGCCTGATGGATTTCCTCGCCGCCAACCGTGGCTACGTGGACTTCTCCTTCCGCACCGATGTGCCGCACGCCAATCTCTTCACGTCGCGCGGCTGTCCGTACGGCTGCCTCTACTGCCACAAGATGTTCGGGCGCCATTTCCGCGCGCACTCGCCGCAGAGGATCCTGCACGAGATCCGGGTGCTGCACGACGATTTCGGCATCCGGCGCTTCCAGATCCTCGACGACATCTTCAACATCGACCGCCGGCGCGCCCTGGCCGTGTGCAATCTCATCGTGCAGGAGGGCCTCCGGATCGAGCTGTCGTTCCCCAACGCCCTGCGCGGCGACCTGGTGGACGCGGAACTCATCGATGCCCTCTGGCAGGCCGGCACCCGCTACACCGCCTTCGCCGTGGAGACCGCCTCGCCGCGGCTGCAGAAATTGATCCACAAGAACCTCGACCTCGAACGCGTTGCCGAGGCCATAGCGCTGGCATCCGCGCGCGGAATCGTCACTCGCGGCTTCTTCATGCTCGGCTTCCCGACCGAGACCGCGGACGAGGCGCGGCGGACCGTCGAGTTCGCCTGCGCGAGCGAGCTGACGCAGGCCCTCTTCTTCACGGTGGTCTACTTCCCCGGCACGCCGCTGCGGAAGCTGGCCAAGCGCCTGTGCGGCCTGACGGACGAGCAGCTCGCCGTCGAGGACGACTACGTCCGCACGCGCGATGGCCCGTATGCCTTTTCGCGCGCCGAGCTGGACGCGATCAAGCTCGCGGCGGTGCGGCGCTTCTGTTTCTCGGCAAAGCGTCTCGATCTCTTCTTCCGGCTCATGCCGAACTTCTACACCTCGCGTGACATCGATGCCGCCATCATGGCCAACCTGATCAGCAGCGATATCGACGTGGACGACCTGCCCGATTCGCCGCACACGCAGCTCCTGCGTCGCTACTGCGCGATCGCACGGCGCTTCTCGCGCAAGTCGGGCTTCTTCATCTGAGGGCGCAGACGCGTCGGAGAGGAGGAGTGCCGTGTCGGAGCGAATCTCGCAGGACGTCGCGCGGCACTACGAGAGGTGGCCGTTTCCCGTCGACGACTTCGCCTCGCCTGAGGGTCTCCTGCTGGTGCGGACCCTGTCCACCCTGCTGCGCCGGCACGGCCCCGCCGCGCGCGTCCTGGATGCCGGGTGCGGGACCGGCAACACCGTGATCGCGCTGGCGCGCCTGCTGCCACAGGTCTCCTTCACGGGCATCGACCGCTCTCGGCGCGCGCTGGCCGCCGCGCACCGGACGGCTCGCACCAGGGACGCGGCGAACGTCGTCTTCCAGGCTGCCGACCTGTCGCGACCCTCCTTCGCACCGGGGACGTTCGACGCCGTGCTCTCGCTCGGCGTCGTGCACCACATGCCGGATCGCGGCGCCGCGCTGGCCCGGCTGGCGGAGTGGCTGGCCCCGGGAGGCCGCCTCCTGCTGTGGGTCTACGGGCGTCACGGACGGTACGCCCACAACCTCAACCAGCGTTTCCTGCAGGCGGTCACGCGCGGCTGCGATCCGGCGCGCCGTTATGCCGCGGCCCGGGCCTTCGTGCGCGATCTTGGCGAGCGGTTCGCCCTCGACAGCGGATTCTACACGCCATGCGGCTGCGGACCGGAGGGCGTGGCGTACCTGCTGGCCCGGCCGCAGTGGCTGGCCGACCAGATGATTCCCGCGTACGAGGAGCCGTTCGACCTGCCCGAGCTGCTCGGGCTCTTGCACGAGGCGGGGCTGCACTGCGAGCGCTGGCTCGGCGTTCCGGATCGCCTCGAGGAGCTGACCGGCTCTGCGCCCCTCCGGCGCGGGCTCTCACGGCTGTCGGCGGGCGAGCGCCTGCTCGCTCTCGATTGCCTGCTCAAGCCGGATCACTACTTCCTGCTCGTCCGCCGCCGGGTCCGCCGCGCGGGCGGGCGGGCGGGTGGTCGCGATCGCAGGCGCAGCGCCGGGCGGAACAGCGCGCGAAGCTCCAGGAGACGGCCATGATCGTCCTGGGGATCAGCGGCTGCGAGGACACCAGGCGGCCGGTATTCACCGCCCCGTGGGGAGCGCGCGGCGATGACGCCGCCGCGTTGCTCGGCTTCGCGCCCGGCCGCGTGCCGCTGCAGTGCCTTCCCCTGCGCCTTTTGGGGCACGACGGCGCGGCGGCCCTCGTGCGCGACGGCGAGCTGGTCGCCTTCGCGGCCGAGGAGCGCCTGTCCCGCGTGAAGCACGGCTTCAACCTGGCGGGGCGCACCACCCTGCCGCGCCTGGCCGCCCGCTGGTGCCTGGCGAGGGCAGGACTCACGTTCAGCGACGTGGACGTGATCGCGCACTATTGCCGGTTCGACGCGGCAGCCGTGAAACGGCGGCTCGCGCGGCTGTCGGCGCAGCTCGCGCCGGCCGAACAAAGCGAGCTGGCGCAGGAGCACGCGGAGGCGTTCGCGAGCCGCCTCTCCGCCGAGGCCGTCGGCCGGCAGCTGGCCGCTCTCGCCGGTCGCGATCCAGCCAAGGGCGCCCTGCCTGCGGGCAGCCTGGTCCGCGTGCCCCATCACGTCGCGCACGCGGCGGGGGCCTTTCACAGCTCGGGCTGCGCGGAGGCGGCCGTGATCGCCGTCGACGGCTACGGCGAGGAGGGCAGCATGCTCTGGGGCGCGGCCGGACGCGACGGCCTCGTCGTGGATGGCACGCTGCCCCTGCCGGGTTCGCTCGGCCTGCTCTACCAGGTGATCACCGTCCACCTCGGCTTCCGCAGCTTCGGCGACGAGTACAAGGTGATGGGGCTGTCGGCATACGGGCGACCCGGCACCTACACCCCTTTCTTTCACAACCTGGTCGAGCTGCGGCCCGACGGCGGTCTGGCGGTGGCCAGCTTGGCGCGCGCTGACCTGCTGCCGTGGCTGCGCGAGGAGTTGGGCCCCGTCGATCCGCCCGGTGCCTACAGCCGCAAGGCGGCCGACATCGCGGCGGCCCTGCAGGCGTCGCTCGAGCAGGCCCTGCTGCATGTGGCGGCCGGGCTGCGCGAACGGCACCGGCTGGACGCTCTCTGCCTCTCCGGCGGCGTCGCGCTCAACGCGCGGGCCAACGGCCTGCTCCTGCGCTCGGGGCTGTTCCGCGAGGTGTTCATCCAGCCGGCCGCCGGGGACGACGGCGCCGCCCTGGGCGCCGCCTTCCAGGCCTGCCGCGAGCGCGACGGAGCGAAGCAGCCGACCCCGGTAGGCCACGTCTTCTGGGGTCCCGACTACGACGACGCGGCGATCGAACGCGCCTTGCGCGCGGCAGGAGCACACTGGCGGCGCGAGCCGGACATCGCGAGCGCGGCGGCCGCGCTCCTGGCGCGCGGCAAGACCGTCGGCTGGTTCCAGGGCCGCATGGAGATGGGTCCGCGCGCGCTCGGGGCCCGCAGCATCCTCGCGGATCCCCGCTCGCCCGCCCTGCGCGACGAGCTCAACGCGCGTGTGAAGGGACGGGAGCCCTTCCGTCCCTTCGCTCCGGCCGTGATCCGCGAGCGCGCCGCTGCCATTTTCGACCTGCCGGACGGCCTGGAGCTGCCGTTCATGCTCGTCGCCGTGCCAGTGCGCGCCGCCTGGCGGGAACGGATCGCCGCCGTCGTGCACGTGGACGGCAGCGCGCGCGTGCAGACCGTCGCGCGCATCGGCAATGCGCGCTACTACGACGTCATCCGCGCGTTTGGCGATCTGACGGGCGTGCCGGTTCTGCTCAACACATCCTTCAACCGGGCGGGCGAGCCGATCGTGAACTCGCCGGCGGACGCGCTCGCCTGCTTCCAGGCGGCGGGTCTGGACGCCCTCGCCATCGGCGACTGCCTGGTCCTGGCTCATGATCCGAAGGAGCCGTCATGATATCCGGATCGCCATGGCCGGTGGATGGCACGCTTCCCCTGGACGCCGCGCTCGACATCGGCGCAACGAGCGTCAAGGCCATCGCGGTGGACGCGAACGGAACGGTTGTCGCGCGCGCCTGTCACCCGGTGGTTGCCGGCCAGGCCGACGCCGTGGCCGCGGCGCTCGCCGAGCTGGCGAACGGCATGGCCGGAGTCGATGCCGCGCGCCTGGCGGCCGTCTGCGGCGCCGGCGCCGCACGCTGGGCCGAGCTGCTGGGCGCGCAGCCGGTGCACGACCTGGCCGCCGTCTGCCGCGGCGCTGTCGCTCTCTCACCGGCGGCGGGTGCGGTCCTGGAGATCGGCGGCGAGCGCGCTCGCTTCCTGCGCCTGCAGGCCGGCCCGGACGGGCGATCGCGCGTGCTCCGCGACCACCGGCAGAACTCGGTCTGCTCCGCCGGCACCGGCGCCTTTCTCGAGCAGGAGGCACGGCGCCTCGGCATCACCCCGGCGCAGCTCGGCCGACTGGCCGCTTCTGCGGGCAGCGCGCCGCGGATCGCCGGCCGTTGCGCCGTCTTCGCCCGCACGGACATCGTGCACCAGATGCAGAACGGCGTTCCGGTCGCCGCCATCGCCGCCGGCCTCTGCCGCGCCCTCGTGCAGGCCATCCGCTCCGAGCTGATCGGGATCCGGCCGTGGGATCCACCCCTGGTGCTGGTCGGCGGCGTGGCCGCCAACCCCGGCTTCGCGGCAGCGCTGCGCGAGGAGCTGGGCCTCCCGCAGACGGCCCTGATCGTGCCCGGCGGCGGCGAGTACGCCGCGGTTCTGGGCGCCGCGATCGTGGCGCGCGAGCGGCGCTTCGCAGGCGGGCTCCCCCTGGTCGAGGTCGCGCACCGCGCTCGCCTGGGCGCTCCGCGCAGGGGCAACGGCCGGCCCGCAGGTCCGCCCCTGGTCCGGCGGGCCGCCCCTGCCGCTGCCGCCGGGGCCTCGGCCGCCACCATACCGGTTCACGGTCCGGCCACCGGCGCACCTCGCGGATCCGACGCCGCGCCGCTGTTGCTCGGTCTCGACGTCGGCTCCACGAGCACGAATCTCGCCGTCCTCGACGGCAAGGGAGAGGTGCAGGCGACCGACTCCGTACCCACACGCGGGCGTCCCCTCGAGGCCGTCGCGACGCTGCTGCGCCGGCAGCGCCCGACGTTCGCGGGGCGAGCGCCACGCGCCGTGGGCGTGACCGGCTCGGCCCGGGCCTTCACCGCAGGGATCTGCGGCGCGGACCTGATCGTCAACGAGGTCACGGCCCACGCGGCCGCCGCCGTCGCCCTCTGGCCGGGCGTCGAGACGGTGTTCGACATCGGCGGGCAGGATGCGAAGTTCATCTCCGTGCGCGACGGCTGCGTGCTCGATTTTGCGCTCAACAAGGCGTGCGCGGCCGGCACGGGGGTCTTCCTGGAGGAGATGGCCGCGCAGCTGGGGCTGGACGTGCGCACGGACTTCGCCGGCGAGGCGTTCTGTTCCGGGCGCCCCGCGGATCTCGGCGAGCGCTGCGCGGTGTTCGTCGCCTCGGAGCTGCGTCGCCGGCAGCGCGAGGGAGCGTCACGAGAGGACCTGGCGGCCGGGCTCGCCTACTCGATCGCTCGCAACTATCTGGCCCGCGTGGTGTGCCGCCGCTCGATTGGCGACGTGATCTGCATGCAGGGAGGGGTCGCGGGCAACGCTGCCGTCGTGGCCGCCCTGGAGACGCTGCTTGACCGCCCCGTGCTGGTGCACCCCTGCCACGAGGTCGCCGGCGCGTTCGGCGCGGCGCTGCTGGCCGGCGAGCGCAGCTGCGGACCCACCCGGTTTCGCGGCTTCGCCTGGCTCGACGATGCCCCCCCGCGCGTCCAGGCGGTTCGCTGCGAGAAGTGCGAGAATCTCTGTGCGATCCATCACACGCGCGACGAGAGCGGGCGAACGTTTCGCACCGGCGGCCTGTGCGATCGGCACGACGGCGCCGCCGCGAGCGCCGCCCCTGGACCGGTGGCGGTCGGCGATCTCTTCGCCGAGCGGCAGGCCTTGCTCGAACAAGGTGCCGTAGCTGCAGACTCCGGCACGGCACAGGGAGCCCTGGGGCTGCCGCGCGCGCTGACCGCGCACGAGCTGTTGCCGTTCTGGAGCGCTTTCCTGGACGAGCTGGGCGTGCGCTGGGTGGTCTCGCCGCCGACGAGCCGCCGCACCATCCAGGAGGGAGTCGCCCTCGCGCTCACGAGCACCTGCCTGCCGCTGCGGCTGGCCTACGGCCATTGCACGCACCTGCAGGAGGCCTCGGTCGCGCGCATCCTCGCTCCCTCGGTCGTCAACCTGGCCTTCGGCACGCGGGCGGAACGTCTGTCCCACGCCTGCTCTGCGGTGCAGGCCTGGCCCTTCACGGCGCGGGCTCTCTGCGGCGACTCGGCGCCATGGCTCACGCCGACACTCCGCTTCGCCCTGCCGCGCCTCCTGCGCGGCGATGCGGAGCGGCTCGGGCGCGACCTGGGAGCGGACGCGCGCCGCGCGCGCCGCGCGCTCGCGGCCGGCCTCGCGGCCCAGGCCGGCTTCGCCGCCGCCCTGGCGGCGCGCGGCCGCCAGTTAGCCGCGGATTTCGACGGGGGCACGCTGCACCTGATCATCCTGTCGCGGCCCTACACGATCTGCGAGCCGCAAGCGGGTCTGCCACTGCGGCGGATCTGCCGCGACCTCGGCGTCGTCGCGGTGCCGGCCGACTGTTTCCCGGGCGAGGCGTGCTCGGCGGCCGAGCTGGACGGCATGTACTGGTACTACGGCCGCCGACTGCTGCAGACGGTGCGAGCGCTGCGCGACCGAGACGGCGTGGCGTTCGTGTTCCTCTCCAACTTCGGCTGCGGCGCGGACTCGTTCCTCGGCCACTTCCTGCGCGCCGAGACGCCGCCCGGCCGCCTGCTCGAGCTGGAGCTGGATCAGCACGGGGAGTTCACCGGCATCCGCACCCGCATCGAGGCCTTCGTGGACACCCTGCGCCACGCACCGGCCGCGCGATCCCTGTCTCCGGCGTTACCCAGCTCGCCGGGGCCAGCTGAGCCTTCACTCGGCGCAACCCCACCTCGTGCGCCGGCACCGCCCCGACCATTGAAGCCCGGTGGCCTCGACGGCCGCGAGCTGCTCCTGCCCGACATGTCCGACCATGCCCGCGCGCTCGCGGCGGCATTCCGTGCCTGCGGCGTCGCGGCGCGCGTCCTGCCGGCGCCCGATCCGGCGTCGATCCGTACCGGGCAGCTCGCCATGTCGGGGCCCGAGTGCCTGCCTTGCGCGTTCCTGGCCGGCGACATGCTCCGCGCCCTGGCCGTGCACAATCCGGCTCACCCGACTCCCGCGTTCTACATGGTGTCGGGCGATGGACCGTGCCGCCTCGGCCAGTATCCCTACCTCCTGCGTCGCGTTCTCGACGCGGCCGGCGGCGACGGGGCTTCCATCCTCGATACCGGGCAGGACGAGGCCTTCTACGAGAAGCTGGGCGCCATCTCCGCCGGCTTCCGGCTCGCGGCCTGGCGCGGGATCGTGGCGACCGATCTGCTGCACGCGCGCTGGCGCCGGCGGCGGCCGTACGCGGTCGACCGCGCGGCCATCGACAACTCTTACCAGGCCAGCCTGCGCTCGATCGCCGCAGCCATCGAGTCGCGCCGCTCCGTCACGGCGGCTCTGCGCTCCGCCTGTGCAGGGATCGACGCGATCCCGCTCGGCCCGGAGCTACGCCGCCCCGTGGTGGCCGTCCTGGGCGAGAACTACGTGCGCTGCAATCCGGTGGCGAACGCCCAGATCGCCGACCGGCTCGAGGCTCTGGGCGTCGAGACCTGGTTTCCCGCGCTCGGTGAGTGGATCCACTACACCAACTGGACGGCAGTACTTCACTGCGGCTACGAGGGTCGTCGCAAGCAGGGTCTCAAGCTGCGCCTGACCGACGCGTTGCTGCGCCGCGAGGCGCGCCGCCTGGCTGCCGCCTGCGGCCGCGGGACCGCCTGGTGTCCACCGGCTAACACCACGCTCCGCCGGGCCGCCCCCTACCTGCCGCGCACGTTCGAGGGGGAAGCCACCCTGGCCAGCGGCAAGACCTTGGAGTGCCACGCGCGCGGCTGCGCCGGAGTCATGCACGTGGTGCCCTTCGGTTGCATCGTGGGAACGATCTACGAGACAATGTCCTGCCGCCTCTCCGAGGATCTCGGCGGCTTCCCGATCCTCACCGTGCAGTTCGACGGCGTGCCGCCGCCGGAACTGGACGGCCAGCTCGAGGCGTTCCTGATGCGCGTCATGGCCTGGAGGGCTCGCTCGCAACGCTGAGCCGGTCGCAATCGGCCGCCTGTTCGACCGGCAGGTCAGCATTCGCGCCTGCTGGCCGAATCTCCGGTCCAATATAACACTGACTGGTGGAAGCTTGAGCGCCGTCGTACCCGAAGGATTCGGGCGCTGAGACTGCTTTCGGGAGCCCCCCACCGATCCCGGTTCCCTTTCCCGTACGCCAGGGCAGGATTTACCCCTTTCCTCTATTTTGATATTGTGGCGCTGCGGCAACGACAAGCCGGAACACGGGATACATTATCGCAGGCGTAGGCAAGACAACTCCCGGCGCAAACCCGGAAGGCGAACATGCAAGAGAGATGGGTTGCGCACTACAGGATCCTCGGACAGCTGGGCTCGGGCGGCATGGGTGAAGTTCTGCTCGCCGAGGACACACAGCTGGGCCGCAAGGTTGCGCTGAAGATGTTGCCGCCGGACCTTGCCGACGATGCCGAGCGCCAGGCGCGCCTGCGACGCGAGGCTCAGGCCGTGGCCGCACTCAACCACCCGAACATCGTCACGGTGTACTCGGTGGACGAGGTGGACGGGCAGTGGTTCCTCACCATGGAATTCGTGGAGGGGGACACCCTCGAAAGCCTGATACGCCAGCCGCTGCCACTCCCCCGCTTCCACGAAATCGCCCTGCCGCTCACCGACGCGATTGCCGCGGCTCACGCGCGCGGCGTGGTTCATCGGGACCTGAAGCCCGCGAACATCATGGTCACGACGGAAGAGCGCATCAAGGTGCTCGATTTCGGTCTCGCCAAAATCACGACCGAGAGCGACGAAGCGCAGGCAATCGACGCTGACACGGAAGTGGCGACACACACGGGCGCGATCATCGGCACAACGACGTACATGTCGCCGGAGCAGTTGCGCGGGCTGCCGGCCGATGAGCGTAGCGACGTATTCTCGCTGGGCGTGACCCTCTTCGCGGTGGCCACGGGCCACCATCCCTTCGCTGGCGGAACGGAAGCGGAGCGGATCACGGCCATTCTCCGCGACAAGCCCCAGTTCGCGAGCGAGGTGCGCCGCGAGGTGTCTCCTGTCGTCGCGCAGGTGATCAATGCTTGCCTGCAGAAAGATCCAGCCCATCGCCCCAGTGCCAGGGAGGTTCACGAAGCCCTCGTCAGGAAGCGTCCGCTCGAAACGCGCGCGCCCCTGCAGTCGGTGGCCGTCCTGCCGTTTGCGGATCTGAGTCCGCAGCGTGACCAGGATTACCTGTGCGAAGGAATTGCCGACGAGCTGATGAACGCCCTCACCAAGATCGCGGGCCTGAAGGTCGCGTCGCGCACCTCGTCCTTGCAGTTCAAGGGGGCGGCGGCCGACATCCGGGACATCGGCCACAGGATCGGCGTGGACACCGTTGTGGAGGGCTCCGTGCGCAAGGCGGGGAACAAGCTGCGCGTCAGCGCGCAGCTCACGAAGGTCGAGGACGGCTATCAGCTGTGGGCGGACCGCTACGATCGTGAGCTGGAAGACGTCTTCGCGATCCAGGAAGACATCGCGCGGTGCATCGTCACCGCACTCGAGATCGAGCTGAATGCGTACGAGAACCTCGCCTTGCAGCGCACGCGGACCATCGACGCGCAAGCTTACGAGTTCTACCTGCGGGGGCGCCAATTCCAGCACCGCCTCGATCGGCGCAGCCTGGAGTTCGGGTGCGACATGTTTGAGCAAGCTATCCAGATCGACCCGAACTACGCGATGGCGTACTGCGGGATCGCGGATTGCTCGGCGTACCTTTACTTCTACCACGGCCCGAACGACGAGCGAAAGCGGGCGGTCGAGGACGCGAGCCGCAGGGCTCTCGAGCTGGACCCCCAGCTGCCCGAGGCGCATGCCTCACGCGGCCAGGCATTTCTCGTGACTGGCGATCACGCAGCCGCCGATGCCGAGTTCGAAATGGCCATCCACCTCGATCCGCGGCTCTTCGAGGGCTACTACTTTTACGGCCGCAGCGCCTTTGCCCAAGGCAGAATCCAACAGGCCGGCGAGCTTTTCAGGAGAGCGACCGAACTGAGACCGGATGATTATCAGACCAGGTCTCTGCAAGCACTCATCTACAAGAGCCAGGGCGATCACGAGAGTGCCGTGGCCGCGCACCGCCAGGCGCTGGAGCGCATCAAGGCACACCTGGCCCTCAACCCCGACAACGTGCGCGCGCGTTACTTCGGCGCCATCGCCTTGATCGAGGTCGGTGAGCGCGAGGAGGGATTGAAATGGGCCCGGCGCGCGCTGGCCATGGATCCCGACGACGCCCACGTGCGCTACAACGTGGCCTGCGCCTTTGCAGTCGCCGGAGCCCATGGGGATGCCATCGATTGTCTCGAGCAAGCCGCGTCCACGATGCGGGCCTCCGCCTACGTGGACTGGATAGCCAACGATCCGGAACTCCGGCCGCTGCAGGGGAACCCGCGTTTCGAGGCCCTGATGAAGCGGTTAAGGCAGAATTCCTGAGGGCGGGATGCCGGTCTCGCGGGTCTCGGATCGGTGCGATAATCCCTTTACAAGCTACATGCGAAGTGGTTTGCTATATTTGAAAATTTCAAAATGTAAAAACCGGGATGTGCCGAGATGCCTCTTTCCACGCGCATCCGCCGGGATTTCGTCGAGGAATTCGGCGATGCCTACCAGCACTTCGGCCTGCCCAGACTCATGGGCCATATCGTCGGCTTGCTGCTCTATGAGTCGGGTCCGCTGAGTCTGGACGACATCACCTCCACCCTGCACGTGAGCAAGGGACCGGTCAGCCAGATCACCCGTCGCCTGAGTGAGAGCGGCCTGATCCGCAAGGTCTGGGTTCCGGGCAGCCGCCGCGTGCACTACCAGGCCGAGGACGAGATCTTCGGCCGGGCCTTCGCCCGCCATGCCGGGCTGCTGGCCCAGAACCGGGTGCTGGCCGGTCGTTTCTGCCAGCGCCTGGACCAAGGCGAGGATGACGTTCCCGAGCACTTCCGGCGGCGGGTTCAGGAGATGCACAGCTTCTACGGGCTGATGGAGGGCCATCTCCAGGGCTTCCTGGAGGCGTGGCGCCAGCGGCGCCGCGAGCTCGTGA
>Ga0315542_1000479_pt1 | contig 25066 bp, 27 predicted proteins | sample SalMarSW160120MG_FD_202541 | JGI IMG/M metagenome (GOLD analysis project Ga0315542, IMG submission 202541) | Salt marsh sediment microbial communities from the Plum Island Ecosystem LTER, Massachusetts, United States - Salt Marsh Sediment SW1601-20 ... | reverse complement strand
TACACGGGGTTTAAAAAAGAGGGCATCCGGGTATATGCCTGTTTTGATATTGATCCGGCCAAGCACAATGAAGCGGCCGCCCCCCCGGTATACCCGATGGAGCGGCTGCGGGAGATTGTGAAAAAGGAAGATATTAAAATCGCGATTATCGCTGTACCGGATATCGCCGCACAGCATGTGGCGGATTTGCTGGTTGCTGCTGACATTAAAGGGGTGCTGAATTTCACCTCCATTCAGCTGCGAACGCCCGCTGACGTCCCGGTGCGTACGGTAAATCTCGTGCATGAGCTTGAGAATTTGTTTTATTTTGTGCATACGGAGGAGGAGTAGAGAGAACATTGAAAATACTGAAGATTCGCAGCTTGCGTGCAAGGCTTTTTATTTCATTTGTAATAATAATCATTATTATCAGCGGGGCCAGCTGCGGTCTGATATTTTATCTTGTGCAACACGATATAATCCTCCGGTCACAGGAACAGGCCAGGACCTATCTTGAAACGGTGGATCAGTTTTTCAGGGATGAGATCAATAAACTGCGCACGGTTTTTTTGATGTTGAAACTTCCTGTTGATACCCCGGAATTGAAACAAAATCTGGGTCTGGACTATTTTTTTGTCAAAACGGATGAGACATACAGCCCGAGTCCTTTTGTCAGGCTGGCAATGGCCGGTACCCCGGCCGGTGGATTCCGGATTATGAAAAGGGACGAGTTGTTGAGTTACGGAGAGGGGCTTTTACGTAAATCAGCCATTGAAATAAAGGATCCGCCGGGCGGGGATACGGCGGCACAAACAAAACTGGAATCCGCTATGGTGCTGGAATACGCGTTTTTGCTTCCCGGTGGTAAACCGCACCAAAGGAAGGTTCTGTATGGCGGGTATATCATCAACAGGGATTTTTCACTTATCGACCAATTGCATAAACTGGTCTTTGAAAACAAACTTTATGATGGAAAGCCGATCGGTACCATAACGGTGTTTCTTCATGATATCCGGATTGCCACCAATGTGCTGACCGACAGCGGCCGGCGGGCAATCGGTACAAGGGTCTCCGGGGTGGTAAACGACACCGTCCTGGTGAAAGGACAGACATGGATAGACAGGGCGTTTGTGGTGACCGACTGGTATCGTACGGCATACAAGCCCATAAAGGACTATAACGGCAATACTATCGGAATCCTTTATGTGGGCATTCTGGAAAGACCGTTCGTGGATATGATCATCCGGGTGTACGCGTTCGCGCTTGTAATTTTTGCCGGGGTAATCGGGATCGGTATGGTCCTTACCATTGTATTGTCCAGAATGATTTTTAAACCGCTTAAGGCAATGCTCGACGCCACAAGCGGAATCGCCAGGGGTGATTATACCGAGACGGTCAGGCTCCATTCACCTATGAAGGAGTTTGATGTTTTTAATTCAGCGTTCAAGCGTATGGCCCGTGAACTGAACAAGCGGGAGCAGCGTCTGAAGTTTTCCGGAGAGAAACTGGTTTCATTAAACAAGAGTTACCTTGACCTGATTGGGTTTGTTTCCCATGAGCTTAAGGGGATTCTTGCTTCAACCATCTTGAATGCCTATACGGTACGGGACGGATTTTTGGGGATGGTAAATTTCAAACAACGCCGGGCCCTGGATTCCATCACCAGGAACCTGGACTACCTGGCGGAGACGGTAAAGAATTTTCTCAGCCTGAGTAGAATTGAAAAAGGCGAGCTTATTTTTCAGAAAACCGAGTGCCGTCTGAAAGAGGATGTTTTTGATCCGGTGGTTGAAACATATGAGAAGGCGGCTGCGGAAAAAGGCATTCATTTTGTCAACGGGATCACCCCCGAAACAGCGCTGTGCTCGGACCGCGACCTGCTGTTTATTGTGGTCAATAACCTCATCGGGAACGCGGTTAAATACGGTCGTGACAACGGGACGATTATGCTTTCCTCGTATGAAACAAACGGGAAGATTACCGCTGAAATATTCAACGAAGGTGACCCGCTGTCGCCGGATGATATCGGGCGCTTGTTCGGCAAGTTCATCCGCCTGGAATCGGCCCGGAAGCGTCATATTAAAGGCACGGGTCTGGGGCTTTTTATCACCAAGGAGATCGTGGAAAAACATGGTGGAAAAATCTGGTGTGAAAGCAGGGAAAACGGAAATTCATTTATTTTTACATTGGAAAGGGGGGAGTATGCTCACTCCGCTTGAACAAATCAAAAAAATGCGGGCTTTGGCCATCAACCGCATCATCGGCAGCGGGTACCTGTCTACGAAGCGCGTTTATGTGGGTATGGCAACCTGTGAAATCGCCGCCGGTTCCAAGGAGGTGATGCAGGTGTTTCAAGAGGCAAAAAAGCAGGGGCTGGCTGATGTGTACGTCAGTCAAAAAGGCTGCGCGGGCAGGTGCAACCTGGAGCCGACCGTGGAAATTGTGGAAGAAGGCAAGATCCCGGTCAAGTATGGTCTGATCGACAAAGAAAAGGCGCAGCAGATTATTGAGCGTCATCTTAAAAAAGGAGAAGTGATTACAGAATGGCTGATCAAGTAGAAACTCGGACAATTAAAAACAGTACCGCGCAATACAATGTTATCCTCTGTTCCGGTCCCAGCTGCCTGCACCGGAAATCCAAAGAACTGCTGCAGGCGGTCAGGCGTGAGCTGGTACGTCACGGGTTGGAGCGGAAAACCGAGGTAATCCTTTCGGGCTGCCTGGGAATGTGTAAAAAGGGCCCGATAATGATTATCAATCCCGGGTATACGATTTACGGGGGAATCCATGAGGAGCATATCGCGGAGATCATCGAGGCGCACCTGGTAAAGAACAACCCGGTGAGTGAAAAAATAATTAATGAGGACCATCTGTTTAATCGGTTCTATCGCATTTTCGGTGATGTGGCGTTCTTCGGCAAGCAGATGCGCATCGCACTACGGAACTGCGGTATTCTCGATCCTGAAAAGATCGACGATTATCTTTCGGTAAGGGGGTATGAGGCGCTGGCCAAGGTGCTGACCTCTTATACACCGGGTCAGGTAATAGAGGAAATCGGAATCTCCGGTCTTAGGGGCCGGGGCGGCGCCGGATTCCCCACGGGATTAAAGTGGAAGCTGACCGCCGAAACCGACTCCGCTGAAAAATATGTAATCTGCAACGCCGACGAGGGGGACCCCGGCGCGTTTATGGACCGGAGTGCCATTGAAGGCGATCCGCATACGGTACTGGAAGGGATGCTTATCGGCGGATACGCGGTGGGGGCCGTAAAGGGCTTTATCTATATCCGGGCGGAGTATCCGCTTGCCATTCGCCGGCTGGAAAAGGCGATCGCCGAGGCGCGCAAGCATAATCTGCTGGGCAAAAACATCCTGGGAAGTGACTTCAGTTTTGATATTGAAATCCGTCTGGGTGCCGGTGCCTTTGTGTGCGGTGAGGAAACCGCGCTCATCCAATCGATTGAGGGCGGACGCGGAATGCCGCGACCACGGCCCCCGTACCCGTCGGTAAGCGGGGTGTTCGGCAAGCCCACTTTAATCAATAATGTCGAGACCTGGGCCAATATTCCGGTGATCGTGCTCGACGGCGCGGACTGGTTTGCTTCCATCGGTACCGAAAAAAGTAAAGGTACCAAGGTGTTTGCCCTGGCCGGGAACGTGGTCAACACCGGGCTGATAGAGGTTCCCATGGGGACAACCCTGCGGGAGATAATATTCGATATCGGCGGCGGTATCCCCGACGGAAAGAAGTTTAAAGCCGTACAGACCGGCGGGCCTTCAGGGGGGTGTCTGACCGAGGATTACCTGGATACACAAATCGATTATGATTCTTTGGCCAAGGCCGGTTCGATCATGGGCTCTGGTGGAATGATTGTCATGGATGAAGGCACCTGCATGGTGAATGTCGCCAAGTTTTTCCTTGAGTTCACCCAAAACGAGTCCTGCGGAAAATGTACGCCGTGCCGTGAAGGAACCAAACGCATGCTGGAGATACTGACCCGTATCACCGCGGGAAAGGGCAGGCAGGGGGATATCGAACAACTGGAGCGCCTGGGAAATATGATACGCAAGGCCTCACTGTGCGGTTTGGGGCAGTCTGCGCCCAATCCGGTCTTAAGCACCATAAAAAACTTCAGGCATGAATATGAAGAGCATATCAACCGGAAGCACTGCCGGGCCACGGTTTGTCCGGCCATGGTGGTCTACGGTATTACCGATGACTGTATCGGCTGCGGCGCTTGTGTGCGCGTCTGTCCGGTCGGCGCTGTTTCCGGAATAAAAAAGAACAAACATACCATCGATCAGGAAGCATGCATTAAATGCGGAGAATGCTACTCGACCTGCCGCTTTAAGGCAATTACCCGTACTTAGGAGAGAATATGAAAGCAAAAAAAATGATTTCCATCTATATTAACGATGTCCAATACAAGGTGGCAGACGGCCAGACCATAATGCAGGCCGCGGACGCGCTTGGTTTTAAAATCCCACGGCTCTGCTATCACCCCAAACTTTCGATCGAAGGCGCGTGTCGTGTATGTATCGTACAGGTGGAGGGCCAAAAAAATTATACGGCCTCCTGCTCCTTCCCGGTCTTTGAAAATATGCGGGTGCATACCAATACCAAGGAGCTTCGCCGTGCCCGCCGGGACATCGTTGAGCTGATCCTGGACAATCATCCCCGGGACTGTCATACCTGTGAGCGGGACGGTGTCTGTGAATTGCAGCGCCTGGCCTACGCCATGGGCATAAGAAACCGCCATTTCGAAGGAGAGCGCAAACACTATGAAAAGGACCTGTCCTCTCCGTCGGTTATCCGCGACCCGGATAAATGCATTCTGTGCGGAAGATGCGTGCGCCTCTGCTCGGAAATACAGAAGGTAAATGCGTTGGGGTATGCGCACCGCGGTTTTAAAACAGTGGTTATGCCCGCGTTTAACAAGCCCTTTTCCGAGAGTGTCTGTACCACCTGCGGTCAATGCATTAATGTCTGTCCCACGGCCTCTTTTGTGGAAAAGAATAATACGCAGGAACTCTTTGAAAAACTTGACGACCCGTCTTTGACAAAGATCGTACAGGTAGCGCCGTCCGTACGGGCCGCCATTGGTGAGGCCTTCGGCCTTGAGGCGGGAAAGGCGATGCACAAAGAGCTGGTGTCCGCCTTGAAAAAATTGGGATTCGATTATATCTTCGATACGCAGTTTGCCGCGGACCTGACCATTATGGAGGAGGCCAGTGAGCTGCTTGATCGTATACAGGGAAACGGCCGCCTGCCCATGATTACCTCATGTTCGAGCGCCTGGATAAAGTACCTGGAGCACTTCTATCCGCAGTTCCTCCCCAACCTGTCAACCTGTAAGTCGCCCATGTCCATGCTCGGGGCCCTGATAAAAAGCTATTTTGCCAAGAAGTTGGGATGTGATCCTTCCAGGCTGCTGAGTGTGGCGGTTATGTGCTGTACGGCAAAAAAGCATGAGGCAAACCGGCCGGAACTGGCCGTGGAAGGGCTGCCCGCGGTTGATATGGTGGTCACCACCAGGGAGATCGCCTGGATGATCAAGTCTGCCGGCATCGATATGATAAGTGCCAAAGGCAGTGATTTTGACGCCCCATTAGGGCTCTCCTCGGGCGCGGGGGCGATCTTCGGGGCTACCGGAGGAGTAATGGAAGCGGCCATCAGGACCGCATATGAGCTTTATACCGGTGAGACGCTGCTTGACATCGAGCTGCAGTCCCTGCGCGGTTTTTCCGGGATAAAGGAAGCGTGTTTTACCATGGAAGACAAGGAGATCCGTGTGGCGGTGGCCCACGGCCTGGGAAACGCGGGGAAACTGATGGAGATCATAAAAAAAGAACCCGACCGTTACCATTTTGTGGAGGTAATGGGCTGCCCGGGCGGTTGTATCGGCGGCGGCGGTCAACCCTATGCCACGGCCAATTCCATTCCATTGGATGAAGATTTCTTAAAAAAACGTGCCGAAGCCTTGTACGGCATCGACAGGGATAAAACCATCCGCAGAAGCCATGAGAACCCCGACGTGCAGCGGTTGTACAAGGAGTTTTTGGGAAGGCCCTTAAGTACGGTGTCGCACGGCTTACTGCATACGTCATACAGTAAAAAACAGCCACAAGGTATTATTGCCGGGGGAGGAAATAATGAACAGCAATGATGATATCAAATTACAGCAGTTGAAAGAGTACATGCAGGGTTTTACCAAAGACCCACATGCGCAGTCAAATCTGATTACCGTATTGCACCGGGCCCAGGAACTTTACGGCTATCTGAAACAGGAGGTCATGGAAGAGATCGCGTATAGTCTTGCGGTCCCGACCGCCAAGATCTGGGGGGTGGCCAGTTTTTACCATTACTTTAACCTGTCACCGGTGGGTCGTCATGTTATTTCCGTCTGCATGGGCACCGCGTGTTATGTCAAAGGAGCGGGGCTTTTATTGGAACGGGTACGGCAGAAACTCAACATCGATGTCGGCGCGACCTCCGCGGACGGGCTTTTTACCCTGCAGGAAGCGCGTTGCCTGGGTGCCTGTGGACTGGCACCGGTGGTGATGATTGACGATCGTATTTACGGCAAACTTTCAGCCGAAGGGGTTGCCGCGGTTCTGGATTCGTATGCAAACCGGTATAAAAATAATAAACAACAATCAGTAGTAAGGAGTAAATAGCTTAGTATGGAAAAGAAAATACTAATAATCGACGATGATCCTGATTTTGCCGAGGCAATCATTACATTACTGGAAGCAAACGGTTATTCGGTGGTATACGCGGATAACGGAAGATCGGGCTTTGAACAGGCAAAAAGCAATCAGCCGGGGCTGATTCTGCTTGATGTCATGATGAGTGAGAAGACCGAAGGGTTTGACATCTCGCGAAAACTGGCGGAGGAAAAGATTACTGCCGTAATCCCGGTAGTGCTGGTTACCGGAATCAGGAAGGAAATGAACCTTCCGTATACCCTTGAACCGGATAACGAATGGCTGCCGGTAAAGGCGGTAATTGAAAAACCTGTAAAACCTACTGAGCTTTTGCGGGTGGTACAGGAACATATCGTGGTGGGAGAAAAGTAGTGGTGCGAACCGTGGACCCGGAAAAGCAGTATTATCCCGATCTTGCGGGATTCTCTTCATCAAGGAGTTCGCGCAGTTGTTCTTTCTCTATGTGGGGGCGGATAATCGTAAAGTTTTTCATAATGCCGGTAAATGTCTGCATATTCTTAAAGGAATCAAGCAGGTTGCCGCTAAACTCCTGATTTCTGTCCCCACCGATCACTTTAATATTACTGATAAGAAGCGGAGAATGCTGTTTGGCATCGTTTATAATCTCTGCAATGACCCCCTGAAATGAATAAAAGATATTGGTATAATCCTCTATTATTTTCATTGCCATGTTGTTGATGGTTTCGATTAGTTTATTCAGTGAATAGCCTACGGATTTTCCGCTTTTATAATCAACCAGGTATTTTCTAATTTTACTGATACTTACCTCGCCGGGGGTGGTGAGGGTGTGTTCGAATTGAGAAATAGCTTCACGCGTTCCCTGGCATGAATGGAACAGGCGTATAAAACGCTCTTTAAACTCCTTCTGCTCAAAAAAACCGTTTATCACTATTTTTTTTATAGTCTCCTGTATCTTTTTTTCAAAATGAAGCACGGTAAAACTCTTTACGATACTGAGGGGTTTAATATGATTAAAGGAATTGAACGACTCAGTCTGCAGCATTTTTGCCAGTTCATCTTCATATCCGTCGATTTCCAGTAGTTCCTTGCCGCTGAAAAGCTGATTTAAATCAGACAGGATTTCACGCTCGCTGCATTCACGTGTTACCTTCTCCACATCCATCTGGTAGCGTGATGAGAGCTTGCTTTTATAGACATCAAGAAATGTTTTATCGGCTTTATCGGTTTTGATGGTAAGGGCGGGATCCGCATTAATGGCCCGCAGTAACGCAAGCACAATATCGGGAGAGAGATAGGTTTTAAAAATGTTGTCCATAGAGGTTACAAGTTTGTTTATTTTTACCGCATCATTGGAGCTGATTTTCTTTTTCAGTCTTTTCAGCAGGAAGACCAGGTTTTTTTCTATACCGAGACTGAGGTTCAGATCGGCAAATACAAAATATAAATCCATGAGTTCCTGGTTTGCATGGTGTCCGATGCAGGCTGAAAAATTCGGTTTGTAACTGTTAGAGATTGTGACGTCCGGGTCAAAAAACATCAGCAGGCGGATAAAGTCATGCCGGCAAAGTGCGACAAACCGTTCCAGGGAACCGAATTCCGCATCGAAGTTGGCGAACTCGCTGCCGGAAAAGAGTTTCTGAAATTCGATAAACTCTTCATTCAGGATTTCGGTCTCGGTTTTCAGGGAAGCCGAATTATACAGGCGTTCCCTGATTTTATCATAACTGAAGTTTTGTTTTTGTAATTGTGTTTCTTCTTCCAGCCGTACTTCAATCAGGTAATCCTTGTACATTTCGGAAAGCCTGTCGTTCTCATTTAAGATTGTTTTATAGATCAGTTCCTTAAGGGGACGCAGATACTGTAAAAAGCTGAATAATGTGCGGGCGAACTGGGGCAACAACTGCCCGGTAGATTGTTTGTAGAATATAAGTTTGTGCTGTTTGATAAGCTTATAAATTTGTTTTAAATCCCTTTTTCTATTATATTCCCGGCTGTTTCCCGCCAATAGTAATGAAAAGAACTCTTTAATGCGTTTAAGGATTTTAATCATGCTGCTGCTTTCATTTTAACTCTCGCCCGATGATAATTCAAATGTTTCTTACCGGCCCGGACTGTTCGCCAAGGCTCTCCAGGTATGCCGTGATATATCTCCGGTAGCGGGTCATGGTTTCCGCTTTGTTGCAGGCTTCGCGCAGGGGCTTCGCGTTTTTCATTCCCTTGGTGTAAGCCGCGAGCTGTTTTCTCATTTCCCGACAGGCCGTCTGTTCCCCCTTGATGCGGGCAAGGTGTTCCAGCTGCATCAGGAAGACCTCAAGCTTTTGTGCGGGAGAAATCGTAAACTCTTCTCCCGGATGGGTGATGCAGTGTTTGGTGCGGGCAAAAATAAAGGGATTGCCGATTGCCCCGCGCGCGAACATCACTCCATCGCAGCTTGTCTCACTCAGCATGCGCAGGGCATCATCCGCGGAGAAAAGATCTCCCGAACCGATGACCGGGAGCGGACATTCAGCCTTCAATTTTTTTATCTGTTCCCAGTCGGCATTGCCGAAAAACCGCCCCGCCCGCGTGCGTGGATGCAGGGTAATCAGAGAGGCGCCAGCGTCCCCGGCCACAGCGGCGATTTCCAAAAAGTTGATTGAGGATTCGTCCCAACCCGATCGAATTTTCAGGGTGACGGGGATCGGTGCCGCCTGAACCAGGGCCTTGATGATATCATGGATTTTTTGCGGATGTTGCAGCAGCATGGCCCCCGAACCGGTTTTTAACACTTTAGGCACGGAGCAGCCGCAGTTGATGTCAATCAGGGTCGGACCGAAGGTGAGGATGCGGGGGAGTGCCCGCAGGAACGTCTTGTATTCGGGCCCGAAGACCTGAACACCCAACAGAGCTTCGTTTTCCGCCGGTCTTAAAAGCTCTATGGTTTTTTTGTTGTTCCTGGCCAGCGCTTCCGCTGAAACCATCTCCGTGTAGGTAAAATCCGCCCCGTTCTCAAGGCACACGGATCTGAATGCGGCTTCCGAATACCCTGCCAGGGGTGCCAGAAACAGGTTCCCCGGCAGGAGTGTATTGCCGATCGCTATGGGTTTTAATAAGCCCGGTGAATCCGTTTTCGAGTTTAGATGATCATATTTGATTTTCATCTAAGTTAAAGATGCTGAGACTGTTCGCGAGCAGGTTTTGGGTAAGCTCCTCCAATGGAATATCCCGGATTTCGGCAATGAACTTGGCTGTTTCGATGAGATAAGACGGTTTGTTTCGTTTGCCCCGATACAGTGCGGGTACCATGAAGGGTGCCTCGGATTCAATCAGAATTCTATCAATAGGAATACGTTTGGCGGTGTCGTGCAGATTTTTGGCGTTGCGGTACGTTACATTTCCCGCAAAGGAAACATAGAGGTTGAGTTCCAAAGCCTTTTCCGCATATTCGTAATCTTCCGAATAACAATGGAGGATGCCGCCTTTGGACGGCAGTTTCTCTCGTAATATATTCAGCACATCTTCGCCGGCTTCCCTGTTATGAATAACTACCGGGAGATCAAGCCTGTCGGCAAGTTCCAACTGCCTGATAAACAGCTCAATCTGTGAGTCTTTATCTCCGAATTTTCTGTAATAGTCCAGACCTATTTCACCAATGGCCAACACCCGCTTCAGTTTTGCTCCCTGCCTGATTTGTTCCTCCCAATCATAACCGGGGTTGGCAACCTCCGAAGGTGAGACACCGATGCTGTGGAAAATGTGCGTCTCTGTTTTCAGATTTTCATAGATCTGAAAAAAATCTCTCAGGTTATTCGAGATACTCACAATACCGACGACATTTTCCTGTTTTGCCTCCTGGACAATAATGAGTTGCTCTATAGGATCTTCATTTATAAGCCCAATATGGGCATGAGTGTCAAATAGTTGCATATTTCTCCATCATTTATTATTGGAAAGTATTTAGTGAATACTTTATTATTGTATACAATACCATGAAAAATGGAAAAGAGTCAACACGGCAGTTTTAAAATTGTATTACTATTTGACAAATTATATGTTTAATGTTAGTGTTATGAAAAGTTTTAGTTTCCTTTAGAACGAGGTCGGAATAGTGTCACCTGTCAATAATTATAAGAAATTCGAACATGAAGTTGTCGATGCGGTTGAAAAAAAAATGAGGGGAGTCAGCGGCTCGCTTGTCGGACTGGTAAAGCGTATCCATCATATGGGGAAACAGCGTTTTACCGTCATGTTTATTCCACATTCCGAAAAGAAGATTTTCAATTTTCAAATCTCCGTGTACTCACTTACCTTTTTTCTGTTTTTAATCGGTTTGTTGCTTGTTGTTTTCTTTGTGCTTTCCACCCATGTCACCAGTTCCGATAAGCTGATGGCGGAGATGAATAAAAATCTCTCGGGAAAAGAAAAGGGGTATAACGAGCTTCGTGAGGAAATAAGGACATTTTCCCGGGCCACCCAGAAGTTCTTTCCCTCATTGCAAAAACTGGTGGCGGCAATCAATCCTGAAATGGCAAAAATGCTTACCAGTTCCAATGCAGGCGGCGCACGCTCACCATTGTTTCTTTCGGAGGATTATGGTGAACAGGAAGGCGCCAAAGAAATACATGAACTAAAACAACTCTCTCTTTTCCTTGAAAATTCGATCGAACCGCTGGAGTCGATCTATTCAAGGATCGCTGAGCAGAACAAGATCTTTGTGGATATTCCCACCTTATGGCCGTTAAAAAACTATAGGGGATTCATTACCTTCGGATTCGGACCGCAGATCCATCCGTTCACGTATACGTGGTATATTCACCGCGGCATTGATATTACCTTTCGGCGGGGATCCGAGATTCAGGCCACCGCATCAGGCAAGGTCATTCGTGCCGATTTTGACCCGGCAGGTTACGGAAAATACGTGGAGATAAGTCATAAATTCGGATTCAGTACGCTTTATGCGCATATGGACACTGTCTACGTTGAAAAGGGCCAGTGGGTTGAGCGTGGTGATGTCATCGGAACCCTGGGCGGTACCGGCAGGGTAACGGGTCCGCACGTGCATTACGAGGTAAAGCTGGGAAACCAGAATATCGATCCGAAACTGTTTTTGGATTTGGAGAATACAACGAAATTTATTTCACAATCAAATAGTTTAAGGTGATTGATGAGTGAACAACTAATCCCAAATGAAGTAACCGTCCATTCCATTATCGGGGAGGGTACCCGCTTTCGCGGGGAATTCGATCTGAAGGGGCTGCTGCGTATTGACGGGGATTTTTCAGGAGTCATCCGTACCCAGGATAAAGTTTTGATCAGCAGAAACGGCAGGGCGGAATGCAGCATTTACGCCCGTGTGGTGGTTATCGGAGGTTTGGTAAAGGGCGATATCTTTGCGGAAGAGAGGGTGGAAATACTTTCTACCGGCGTGGTTATGGGGAATATTGAAACACCGCGCTTGATTGTACAGGATGATGTTATTTTTCATGGGAAATGCAGGGTAATCAAAGTAATAGGAAAAAAACAGAGTCAACATAACGAACATGAGGATGATGTTACAGCTTCGCCTGTCGCGGAACAGGAACCCCTTTCTGTCGCGGCATCGCATGCCCAGACACATTAGATATATGGATCAGGTTTATGGACAAGATTGATTCCCTCGGTGAAACCTTTCCAAGAAAATCACGGAAAAAAAGCAAGACGAAAAGTAAGCAACCGCTGAAATACCGTAGAATTTTCGAAAGAGTGGAAGCCGGAAACGAATCCTCCTTTTTAGCAGGCGATGAAGGGTATAACGGTCCACACTATGAAAAACTGGAAGAACTTTTGGAAGAAATCTACGGTCTGGGCGACCGGTTGAAGGGGCTTCCTACCATGGAAAATATCAAAAACTACAAAAACGCGGTAAAAGAATTTTTAAAGGTGGTGTCACAGAAAATGGTCGGGGTGGAATCCAGGACCTCCGGCACCCACGTTCTGAAACGAAAACACTTTACATTACTCAAGATAATTGATACAAAGCTTGAACAACTTACCCTGCATTTTTTAAAGGATCAGGAATCTCAGCTTGATATTTTAAGCAGGGTTGACGAGATAAACGGTCTGTTGATAAATATTTTAAAATGAGGAGAGAGGGGACAATGGAAACAACGGGCAAAGAAAACGCGGAAATACAGGAAGAAGATCTGCAAAGCCGCGATACAGCGACCATAACAGAAGAAAAAAATAAGAACCCGGTGTTTCGGGTTAAGGTAGCCCATTCCAATGAGACCATGCTTTGTGTGAGCGACGGACAGGAATCTTTCCATTGTGGTGATTATGTGGTTATTCCGACAAAATACGGTAAGGATTTGGGGAGGGTCCAGGGCTGTATGAAGCAAACGGTACAGGAAACAACCGAGGAGATATTTACCATCAGCCGCCCGGCAAATGACGAGGATTTGACCAGGTATGAAAATCACCAAAAAAACAGTGAAAAAGCCTTCGCGATATGCAAAGAAAAAATTGAACAGCACAATTTAGAGATGAAACTGGTGTCCGCGCATTATCTGCTGGAAGAGCCGAAGATTCTATTCTTTTTTACCGCGGAAAACCGGGTCGATTTTCGAGAGTTGGTAAAGGATCTGGTATCCGTATTCAAGATGCGTATAGAACTCAGGCAGATTGGGGTCCGGGACGAGTCGCGGGTGATCGGGGGAATCGGAATCTGCGGCAGGTATCTTTGCTGTCATTCAGTCTCCGATAAATTAAATCCGGTTTCCATAAAAATGGCAAAAGAACAAAACATGTCCCTCAACTCATTGAAAATATCCGGGCCGTGCGGCCGGCTTTTGTGTTGCCTCGGTTATGAGTATGATTTTTATCAGAGTGAAAAGGAGAAACTACCGCACCCCGGTACAAGGTTCACAATTCATAATGAGGAATATGTGGTTACCGAGGTGAATATCCTGGCCGGGCAAATCAGGGTATCGAACAGTTCCGGACGGACTCTGCTGTTGGGATTGGATGATTTTTCACTACACAAACAGACAAAACGCTGGATTATCAATCAAAACAAACTTGATGTCTTAAACGGTTCATAATTATATTGCCATAATCAACCAAAATAATTATTATCTATCTATGATTGTTAAAGGAAAACACTATAAGACGGTATGGCTTGAGGGAACTACCGTCTATATTATTAATCAGCCCCTCCTGCCGCATAAATTTGAAATAATGGAATGTCCCGATCACCAGCGGACCGCCCGGGCGATTTCAAATATGGTCATCCGCGGGGCGGGGGCCATCGGCTCGGCGGCCGGGTACGGGCTGGCCCAGGCGGTATTGGAAGCTCCTGAAAATGATTTTGATGCCTACATCGAAACTGCTTTCGCGAACATAAAAAATACCCGCCCCACCGCCCAGAATTTATTTTACAGTATCGAAAGAGTGTATCGGAAAGTAAAGGAAGCGGCCGATCCGCAACAGGCCAGAATTGCGGCGGTAAAAGAGGCTGAAGCCATTGCCCTGGAAGATATAAATGCCTGTAAGCGAATCGGGGAGATAGGCGCGGAGCTTATTCGCGACGATGCAAAAATACTTACCCACTGCAATGCGGGGTGGCTGGCGTTTACCGATTGGGGAACCGCCCTCTCACCGATATATGTGGCGAAAAGGGCGAACAAAAAACTGTTTGTCTGGGTGGATGAAACACGTCCCCGTTTCCAGGGTGCCCGGCTGACCGCGTGGGAGTTGAAAGAAGAAGGCGTCCCGTTTGCCGTTATTGCCGATAATGCGGCGGGTTTTTACATGCAAAGGGGTGAGGTGGACATGGTAATTGTGGGAAGCGATCGGATTGCCAAAAACGGTGATGTGGCCAATAAGATCGGCACTTATGAAAAGGCGGTTATGGCCCGGGAGAACAACATCCCCTTTTATGTGGCCGCACCAACCGCCACCATCGATTGGCACTGCGGTCATGGAGATGATATTCCCATCGAAGAAAGGAGCCAGGACGAGGTAACCTCCATTACCGGGCGGGATGAGGTAAACAGTCTGCATAGTGTTACCATCATTCCGGAAGGCGCCATCGCCAGAAATCCTGCTTTTGATGTAACTCCGGCGAAATATATTACGGGTATCATAACCGAAAGAGGTATTGTAAAACCGCAGGAGCTTGAGAAATTAAAGACGTATGCCGAGGTGTGATTTTCTTCACGGATAGACAACCTCCGAACCGCCATCGGGAAGTGAGTGCGGCGTTTAAATTTTTTGTTTGATTTGGATATATGAGACTGTCGTCAAAATGTGAATATGCATGTCTTGCGTTATTATATCTCTCCGAAAACTTCGGAAGCGGTGTGTCAAAAATAAGCGACATCGCCGAGAGTAAATCAATTCCCAGGAAATTTTTAGAGCAAATCCTGATTATCCTTAAACAAAGCGGTTACGTAAAAAGTAAAAAGGGTGCGTTGGGCGGGTACAAGCTTGCCAAAACCCCGGAAGAGATAAGCCTTGCCGAGATTATCCGGCTGATGGACGGTGCCCTGGCGCCTGTTGATTCGGTAAGTACGTATTTTTATGAACCTACTCCTATTGAACAGGAAAAAAAATTATTAAGCGTGTTTAAAAAAATCCGGGATTATGTGTCGGATACATTGGAACATATACATTTTTCCGATCTGATTTAAAAGGTATATTTTTTCTTGTAATATCTACTAAATTGATATATATTATCGAAAAAATAGGCATAAGGAGAAGAATAATGAAAATCCTTTACAGAGTATATGTGATTATATGCCTTGCGATTATTATCGCCGGCTGCAGCGGGAACCGGGATACCGCGGAATCAGGACAGACCGGTACCATTACGATTTCCGGCGCCTGGGCCTTGTACCCCCTGGCGGTAAAATGGGCGGAAGAGTATATGAAGATTAATCCCGGTATTCGGCTGGAGGTAAGTGCCGGCGGGGCGGGGAAGGGCATGTCGGACGTGCTGGCAAATATGGTTGATATCGGAATGATTTCCCGGGAAATTAACCAGGCTGAAATAGCCAAAGGTGTATGGTGGATACCGGTTGCCAAGGACGCGGTGGTGGTCACAATCAATGCGGAAAATCCGTATCTCGCTGAGCTCCTAAGCGGGGGGATGACCCGCGAATTATTGCGGGAGATCTGGATTAAAAACAGCATGCCGACATGGGAGTTTCTCTTGCACAAACAAGGCAATTCACCCCTGCATGTGTATACCCGTTCCGACGCCTGCGGAGCGGCCCAGACCTGGGCCGCATATATGGGAGGAAAGCAGGAGGACCTGGCCGGTGTCGGTGTCTACGGTGATCCCGGATTGGCCGAGGCCGTAAAGCAGGACAGGTTCGGTATCGGGTTCAATAATATTAATTATGCCTATGATCCGGCCGGCGGAACCGTTATCCGGGGGCTGGCTGTTTTGCCTTTGGATCTTGATAATAACGGTCGCATAGAACAAGCCGAGGATTTTTATTCATTAAAAACCACGCTGCTTGGGGCGATACGTCGCGGTGATTATCCGTCACCGCCCGCCCGTGAGTTATATTTCTCCAGTAACGGTAAACCGGCAAAACCGCCGGTTATCGCCTTTATTCGCTGGATATTAACCGAAGGGCAACGGTATATCCCTGAAGCAGGGTATATTCCTGTGTCCCCGTCCGGACTCAAACAGGCGCTTTCAACATTGGAATGAGAAATATACGACTGATAAAAAACGAAATCGGTGTTCTTATAATGAAAACATTGGCGGGAGGTATTGTGCTGCTGCTGGTGGTGATGGGCATCGGGCTGTTCCTTCGTTCCCGGGGACTGGTTTCCTCACGATCGATCGGGGAGCTGCTTTTTGCCACCCAATGGCGTCCTTCACGGGGTGAGTTTGCGTATTTCGCGTTTATTGTCGGCACCCTTGAGGTGACTGTTTATGCCCTGATACCGGCCGTCCCCTTTGCGCTGTGTACGGCAATATATCTCTCGGAATACGCAAACAAAAGGACATTGGCGTTTTTTAAATCAATTATTGATATTCTTGCCTCAATCCCTTCGGTTATTTTTGGTTTGTGGGGGGTACTGGTGATTGTGCCGTTGGTAAAACAGAGTGAGGCTTTTTTTACCGGCGGCATGGGTACCGGATATTCACTGCTCTCCGCGGCGCTTGTACTGGCTGTTATGATTCTCCCTTTTATTATTCATATTATACTTGCGGTACTGCAGTCAATTTCACTTTCGTTGAGGGAGGCCGCCCTGTCTTTGGGGGCCACCCAATGGCAGACAATCAAAAAAGTTGTCCTGCGCCGGGCCCTGCCCGGTATAATCGCCGCCTGTGGGCTGGGGTTGGCCAGGGCGTTCGGTGAAACCATGGCCGTAATGATGGTGGCGGGGAATATCGCGCAGCTGCCGCTTTCACCGTTCGAACCGGTATATACGCTTCCGGCCTTGATCGCCAACAATTATGGCGAGATGTTTTCGATCCCCCTGTATGATTCCGCGCTGATGTTTGCCGCGTTCATTCTTTTTGTGGTGGTCCTGTTTTTCAACGTCATATCATGGCTTGTGTTAAACAGGGTGAAGAGGAGAGTCTGAGATGGATTCGCGTAAAAAAACTATGCTTCTGAAAGAAAAGATAATCAAAAACTGTATGTGTTTTTGTGCGTTTTTTTTGGCCGGACTGCTTGTTTTTATTATTGTTGTCATTTTGGCAAAGGGTTTGCCTGCCCTGCAGCTTTCCATGCTTGTCCAGACACCCAAAGGCGGTTTTTATACCGGCGGTGAAGGAGGCATCCTGAACGCGATTGCCGGCTCGCTGTGTATTGCTGTCGGGGCCACGGTTATTGCGTTTTTTATTGGAATACCGATTGTTCTTTTTATTAATGTGCATGCAAAAAAACATTCCATACTAGCCGGCGGCATTCGCTTTACCTTCAATGTACTTTGGGGTATTCCTTCGATTGTGTATGGGGCGTTCGGGTTCACCTGTATGGTATTCCTGGGATTGAAGGCCTCGCTGCTGGCCGGAATAATGGTGATCGCTTTGATAGAAATTCCCATTTTAGCCAGGGCGGTGGATGAGGTATTACAGCATGTACCCGCGGAACTGAGCTCCGCTGCCGCCGGCCTGGGGGCGACCAATGGTGAGGTTGCCTGGAAAGTTATCATCCGGCAGGTGACGCCGGGGATTATTACGGCGGTGCTGCTGGCCTTCTCCCGGGGAATTGGGGACGCGGCCGCGGTACTGTTTACCGCAGGTTTTTCGGATTATCTGCCGGAATCGCTTCTGCAGCCGGTGGCTACCCTGCCGCTGGCGATTTTCTTTCAATTAGGTTCACCGTTTCCAAGGGTGCAAAACAGGGCGTATGCCTCGGCGTTGGTCCTGACAATAATGGTCCTGTTGATTTCCGTTGCGGCGCGTTATTTTTCCAAAAAGCTGTCGCGTCATCGTATTGAGAATATTTAGGGGGAAAAATGACGAATTCATCACATATCAACGTACGAAATTTAAGTGTATTTTATAACAACACACCCGCATTGGAAAATATCTCGGTTACCGTTCCGGATAAAAAAATTACGGTTATTATCGGTCCGTCCGGCTGCGGGAAGTCCACATTGTTGAGATCATTCAACCGCCTGCTGGAAACGGACGCGGGCGTGCGTCTGACCGGTGAGGTTTTTGTCGATACGGAAGATATCTATCGGCCGGGAGTTGAACCGACCCATATTCGGAAAAAAATGGGGTTGTTGGCGCAAAAACCGTGCCCGCTTCCCATGTCCATTTTCGACAATGTCGCGTTCGGCCCCAGGATACACGGGAAGCGAAACAGAACACATCTGCAGGCGATTGTTCGCTATTATCTCAAACAGGCCAGCCTCTGGGAGGAGGTCAAAAACCGGCTGCATGAACCCGCATCATCACTTTCCATCGGGCAACAACAACGTCTTTGCCTTGCCAGGGGATTGGCCGTTCGGCCTGAAATAATACTGGGTGATGAACCCACCTCCGCGCTGGACCCGCATTCGAGCCGGCGTATTGAGGAGAAATTTCTTCAGCTGAAAAACAAGTATACAATTATCCTTGTAACCCACATTCTGCGCCAGGCACGGCGTCTTGCCGATTATGTGGTGTTCCTCTACTGCGGCAAACTTATTGAGCACGGCCCGGTGGATGAAGTATTCAATCATCCGCGGCAGAAACTTACCAAGGAATATATAAGCGGGACGGTAAGTTAGGACTGTCTCGGGCTTGAATACCACCGGTCATGAAAGCAATAGATGCTGTGGGAATGTTTGAAATGAGAATTGCCGTGATCATGAAAAAAAGCTTGACAAATAGCCCGTAATTCTATATGTTTTTTCTAATTCAATAAACTTGGTTCATTAAAAAATAATCAGCAATATATGATATTCCATTATACAGGAGGGAAACATGGCTGAAATTAGTAAAAACGCACGTACCGGTATCGGAACCCAGAAATTTTTTTGCGGCTGCGGTGGCGAGGTAAAAATGAAATCCGTATTCAACAACGGCAGACTTAGGAACCTGGCTGAATGTGAAAAATGCAACCGCAGAGAAAGACGTCCAAGCGATTTTAATGCGTAAAAAAAAGGGAGCCAACTGTATAAGGCTCCTTTTTTTTATATATATAGTGGTGCGAATCCAGCACCTAAAATCATCACTATTTTGACTATTGTTCTTCTTCTGTCCGCCATTTTTTAAGTTGAAGTTCAATATCGTTGTGAATTGAATCCAAAACACCCTGGATCTCATTTTTCCCGTTTACGTGAGGATAAAGCTTAAGTGCTTTTACCCTGTAGACAAGTCCCTTTAATTTAGAAAACAGGTCTTTTGCGGTGGCAATTTTATATCCCCCATCCACCGCCACCCCCAGGACCGGAAGGTTACTGTGTTCCAGGAGCATTCGCAGTCCGGCACTATGAAATTTCTTCAGTTCGCCGGTGCGTGAGCGGGATCCTTCGGCAAAAATCACAGGGCAGTCATATTTCCCCTTATTTGCGGCAAGTCGTTTCAATTGGTTATAGGTCCTTTGAAAACCGCCGCTTCTTTCCAAAAAAGCATGCTGTCCACGACGCAGACCCACGGATACGGCCGGAATCCCGTATTTTAATTCTTTTTTTGCGGTATATTTAAGATCATGATCGGGAAAAGCCTCCACTATAGTGACAATGTCCGCCAGGCTTTGATGATTGCTGATGATGATAAACCTGTCCGGTAAGGGGGTATGAAGATCCGATGTTATCTCCAGCTTCAATCCGGCATATACATGGGCAAAGAAAACCGATTTATGACTCATCATTTTAAAGAAATTATTCCAGAACTCCACATGATGCTTACGGCTGAAGAGAAAATAAATTTTTAAGGTTATATCCCAGGCAATAGTTGAAAAGAAAAAACAGAGTATGGCAAGTAGTGCTCCCATGATAAATCTCCCGGTGGACAGTGTAGTCTGAATCTGTTTTTTTGAAAAGCATTTTTCAAAAATAAAATTTAGTGGCTCTAATCTTGTACCTAAAATCAATATACCGATAGCTATACGGGAAATCCTTTACCGAGTGCAGGATTTGTTCTACTATATAATATAATTAGAGCTTGACATAGAAATTTATTTTTGTTATTTTTATTCTTCTTAACAAATAAATAAGCTTATAAGGAGTTATAGCTTTGGGAGCAAAAGGTTCTGCAGCAAAACGGCAAAGACAAAATGAAACACAGAGGCTAAGAAATAAAGCCATTAAAACCAGAATCAAACATACTACGAGAACTCTGTTGGAGATTATCAAAGAAAATAAAAAGCAGGAGGCTGCGGGGCTTTATAAAGAATTCGCAACCGATGTGGATAAGGCAACAACAAAGGGTGTGTATCATAAAAGAAATGCCGCGCGTAAAAAATCAAGAATGATGAAAAAATTGAACGCAATTAAGTAACCTTAATACGAGGGTTATACATTGCAGCAAAAATTAACAAAAGCAGATATTGTCGAAAATATTTTCCAGAAACTAAATATTAATAAACGGGATATTTATAAATTAATCGATTTCATTTTTGAAGAACTTAAAGGTGCTTTGGCGGAAGATAAGATAATTGAATTGCGGGGGTTTGGTACCTTCGAGGTAAGAATCCGAAAGGGCAAGAAAGCGCGTAATCCAAAAACCGGGGAAACCGTTATTACGGAACAACATGGAGTAGTCTTTTTTAAACCCGGTAAAGAGTTGAAGCAACTGACCCAGCAAATTAAAAAACGAGTTTAGCGGCTCCAATGCTGCACCTGCCAATATACGGTGGCTGCTCCATATACTCCCTCCTTTCTTTCCACCTTTTATCCTACTATATAAACCTAAAATCGTCTTTTTGCTTTACCCAGGTCCACGGTTTGGACCACTAATAAAGTTTTTCAAACTAAAGGTAAAAACCAATTGACAAAAACCGCTTTATCCACAACAATATAACCAAAATTCAAGGAGCAAGTGATGAAAACTAAGGCCAAAATACTTATAGTAGATGATGAACCGATAAATCTTGAATTTTTTGACGTTATGTTAAGTCGGCTTGGTTTTATCGTTGAGAAGGCTGAGAATGGGGAAGAAGCGCTTGACAAAGTTCAGGATGTAGATCCGGATTTAATCATCCTTGATAATATTATGCCGAAATTGAGTGGGTGGGAATTCACCAAACTCATAAAAAACGACGAGCGTTATAAAAAATTTAAGAACATACCCATAATCATGTTTTCGGCCATGGACGAGGTAAAAGACAAAATTGAAGGTTTGGAGTTGGGAGTTGACGACTATATCACCAAACCCTTTAATTTTTCAGAAGTACTGGCAAGGATCCGCGCGGTATTGCGGAACCGAGAACTGGCACAGCAGCTGTCACGGCGTGAAATGCGAATAGGGGTTATTGAGTCGTTAAATAAATCACTGCTGTATTTTACCAAGCATATTAAAACGCCGATTCAAAAACTTATAGACAAATCCATGAATATCGATAAATCGAATCAAAAAGCGGTAAATGAACTGATCGCGCTTGTTAAAGAGGAAAGTGAAGAGATACTGGCCACAATCAGCGGTTTGGAAGATGAAGTGAAGGAACTGCAGAGTAAAGGTGATAAATTAAAGAAAGGCGATCTTACGCTGGAAGATTTGGAAGTGAAATTTCAGAAGAATCTCAAGAATTGGAAGGCGCGTGAGTTGAACTACGAAGGGGTCACTACTTGATTTCGCAAGAAATGAAGCAGGTGCTGCAGCTTTTCGATGAGGGGCGAAAGCTTTATAAATTAATGAAGTTTGCGGAAGCAAAAGAATATTTTCAAAAAGCATTACAGATAAATCAAAATGACGGTCCCTCCAAGGTATATCTGGAGCGATGTGAGCATTATATCGACAATCCTCCTCCCGAAGACTGGGACGGAGTATTTGTAATGAAAACAAAGTAAATTGCACTACTAGAGAACGGGATACAATATGGCAAAGGTGAATGATCATAAGGGGAACGAAAGAATTCGTACTACATTGGGAAAAGAAACTGATTTCAACGGAACGATGAAATTCAAGGATTCACTGAAAATTATCGGAAAATTTAAGGGTGAAATTGTTTCCCCCGGGTTTCTGTATATCGAAAACGGTGCGGAAGTGAAAGCAAATATCAAAGTCGGTTCGGTGATCATCGGCGGTGTAGTAAAGGGCAATGTTATTGCAAAAGAAAAACTCGAGATGCTGGAAACCGGCAAGGTTTTTGGTAATATAAAAACCGCGAAACTGAAAATCGCCGACGGTGTAGTGTTTGAGGGTAAGTGTGAGATGATTAAAAACCCGGAAAAAATTGATATTTTTTCGGAAAATGTCGATGAAATTAAAAAGAACATTGAGTATGTCTCGAGTACCGAATAAAATAAGAAAAATATAAGAAAAACTCACTGATTAAAATCGTGAAAGCACAAAAAATGACTAGGACAGGTGCCTTAACAGGAACTGCATTTTGTATTTCAGCAGAGGATTTACAAGCTGTTTTTAAGAAATATCAAAAACCGGGTATCGAATTACATGTTACAAACGATCATGAAAGACTTTTATTCAGGTTGGAAGGTCAGGATACCATCACGAGACAGGCTGCCTTCCAATATCTGGTCGATGCGGTGGGCCCTGCGCTCATCCGGGAAGGTATTGCCGTACCTGCCCGGATGGCTTTTGAGTCATTACGGCAGGTAGGGGCTACCGTGACGATAGCCGAGTCATGTACCGGGGGGCTTTTGGCAAAGCAACTCACTGATATCCCCGGCAGTTCACAGGTTTTTTGGGGTGGATTTATCGTTTATTCGGATGATGCAAAACACAAGCTTCTGGGTATCGGGGAGGACGTATTGGCAACCGAGGGTGCGGTATCTGAACCCGTGGTTAAAGGACTTGCCTCTTCCGCGTTGCACAAAACCGGCACTGATTTCAGTATGGCGGTTTCGGGGATCGCCGGTCCCGGAGGAGGAAGTGCTGAAAAACCGGTCGGTACGGTGTGGCTGAGTATTATAAGCAGAAAAGGCAAAATCGTTTGTTTGCGCTACCGCTTTACCGGTTCACGACAGGAGATACGTTATAAAACCACCGTGTGCGCGTTTTTAATTCTACAAGCACTGATATTAGGAGGAGATTATCTTGACTATTACCGGAATTGGTAATATAATTAAGGAAAGCATCAACAATTCGTATAGTCTCCTGAACTATATATTTACTTAAATTAATGGAAAATCAGCAGAATAAAAAATAATGGAGCAAAACATGGAGATATTTCACCGAAAACCTTCCGTGGCTGAAAGTGATATTGATTCAAAACCTGAAAATAATGTGAAGCAAAACCAAGAGAATGTTAAAAAGGAGAATCAAATGAGAACTGCCAAAGATGAGAGTTCTAAACACGGGAAACCGAAAAGAGTGGTAAGAAAGAAAAGATTAAAAGTCGAACTGATAAAAGATTCGGAAAATGGTGTAATGGATGAGGAATCCGTGAGCCAGGAAGAGTCGAATAATAACGGCAAAAATAATCATGTCGAAACAGCTGCAAACAATACTCCCCCCAAAGAGCCGATTCCCGCAAACGGTGTCCCGAATGGAATAAATCACCAGCAGCGCGATAGAGTGGGAGATGCCGGTATGTTATTTAATGATAATGATAGTGATAGTGAAAGATTCAATATCAATGATCTCTCCAAGAAGGGTATGACCGAATTACGGTCCATGGCAGGGCAGTTTAATATTAATCACGAAAGTTTGATTACCTTAAAAAAACAGGAACTTATTTTTTCCATTTTGAAAGCACATACCGAGCGTGGTGGTGTCATCTATGCCTACGGCGCTCTGGAAATACTTCCGGACGGCTACGGATTTTTGCGCTCACCGAACTACAGTTATTTACCGGGTCCGGATGATATTTATATTTCGCCCTCCCAGATAAGGCTTTTTAACCTGAAAACAGGTGATACTGTAGCGGGGCAGATTCGTCCTCCGAAGGACGGGGAGCGTTTTTTTGCCATGCTGCGTGTAGAGACGGTAAACTTTGATGATCCTTCGGTAGCGCAGTCACGGATACCGTTTGACAATTTAACACCCCTTTATCCCAACGAGCGATTGAATCTGGAAACCACCACCAACGCGGCCTCAACGCGAATGATCAACCTGTTTTGTCCGATCGGAAAAGGGCAGAGGGGTTTGATTGTTTCTCCGCCGCGGACCGGTAAGACCATTCTTTTACAGAAGATTGCGAATGCCATCACCGCCAACCACCCGGAGGTGTTTATTATCGTGCTGTTGATAGACGAACGTCCCGAAGAGGTTACGGATATGCAGCGTAATGTAAACGGCGAGGTTGTTTCTTCTACATTTGATGAACAGGCCACTCGGCATGTACAGGTGGCGGAGATGGTCTTGGAAAAGGCCAAACGCCTTGTGGAACACAAGCGTGATGTGGTAATTCTCCTGGATTCCATCACCCGGCTGGCGCGGGCCTATAACCAGACCGTTCCTACGTCAGGGAAGATATTATCGGGTGGTGTTGATTCGAACGCCCTGCACAAGCCCAAACGCTTCTTCGGCGCGGCCCGGAATATAGAAAACGGCGGCAGTTTGACCATTGTGGCTACAGCCTTAATAGATACGGGCAGCCGTATGGATGAGGTTATCTTTGAAGAGTTTAAGGGGACGGGCAATATGGAGATTAATCTGGACAGAAGGTTGTCCGATCGTCGTCTGTTTCCTGCTATTAATATTAAACGGTCCGGAACACGGAAAGAGGAACTGCTCTTGACCGAAGAAGAACTGAACAAAATATGGGTCCTGCGTAAGGTAATCAATCCCATGGACGATGTTGAGATTATTGAATTACTTATTGACAGAATGCGTAAAACAAAGAATAATAGTG
>Ga0315542_1000478_pt1 | contig 25138 bp, 18 predicted proteins | sample SalMarSW160120MG_FD_202541 | JGI IMG/M metagenome (GOLD analysis project Ga0315542, IMG submission 202541) | Salt marsh sediment microbial communities from the Plum Island Ecosystem LTER, Massachusetts, United States - Salt Marsh Sediment SW1601-20 ... | reverse complement strand
CGACCGCGTCAAGGGGCTGCAAACCGGCAGCGACGATTATTTGGTAAAACCGTTTTCCTTTGCCGAGCTTTTGGCCCGGGTCCAGGCCCTGATCCGCCGGGGCAGCGGCTCAAATCACCCCAGCCGCTTGACCGTGGGCGACCTGGCCGTGAACCTGTTGACCCGGGAAGTAACCCGCGGGGGCGAGAAACTCGAACTGCAACCCCGGGAGTTCGCCCTGCTGGAATACCTGATGCGCCAGGCGGGCCGGGTGGTTTCCAAGACCATGATCCTGGAGCATATCTGGGATTACAGCTTCGATCCGCAAACCAACGTCGTGGACGTCCTGGTTTGCCGGCTGCGGAACAAAGTGGACCGGGATTTCGAGCCCCGGCTGATCCACACCATCCGGGGAGTGGGCTATGTCCTTAAGGGTACTTGAACGTCTGCGCCGCACGTTCGGCTTCCGCCTCACCCTGTGGTACGCGGCGATCTTTATCCTCAGTTCCCTGGCCCTCTTTATCCTGGCCTATTTCTTCCTCGCTTCCTCTCTGCGGCAAAAAGACCACGAACTTATCCGCTCGCGGCTCCGGGAGGTTGAAGCGGAATATCTCACCGACGGTCTCAAGGGTATCCGCCAGGAGCTCAAAATGGACCGGGAAGTCGGCAAGCCCAATAATTTCTTCATCCGCCTGGCCGGACCCACCAACCATACCATTTTTTTAAACCTGCCCGACCGCTGGGGCGGCTTCAGTCTTAAGTCCCTGGAAGCCGGAGCCGGGAGCCGGGCGGTCTGGACCCGCCTGGGGTCCAAAGACGATGAAAACGGCCTCGAGATCGTCACCAGTCGCATGGCAAACGGCGCCATCCTCCAGGTGGGCAAAGATACCGAGAGCCGGGAAGACCTGCTGGAAACCTTCCGCGGCATCTTTTTCGGCGGCATCCTGGTAATCATCGTGCTGGGATTCGGCGCCGGTCAATTTCTGACCTGGCGCGCCCTGGCGCCTATCCGCCAGCTCATCGCCACAGTGAGCACCATCGCCGATACCGGCAAGGTCCAGGCGCGCCTGTCGGCCATTCACACCGATGATGAATTTGCTGAACTCTCCCGGCTGGTCAACCGGATGTTGGCCCGGATCGAGACCCTGATCACCGGTATGAAAAACACCCTGGACAATGTGGCGCACGATCTGCGTACCCCCATGACCAGGTTGCGGGGCATGGCCGAAATGGCCTTGGCGGGCAATGGGTCTCCTACGGCCTGCCGGGAAGCCCTGGCTGACTGCCTGGAAGAGTCCGAGCGGGTGCTGGCCATGCTGAATACCCTGATGGATATTTCCGAGGCCGAAACCGGGACCCTGCACCTGAACCTCAAACGGGTGAATCTGCCGGAGATCCTGGCCAGCGTCATCGAACTCTATGCCTACGTGGCCGAGGACAAGCAGATAACCCTTGAAAGCAATTGCCCCTCCGAGCTTTACCTGACCGGCGACCCGGAGCGCCTGCGGCAAACCCTGGCCAATCTTCTGGATAATGCCATCAAGTACTCGCCGGAGTCCGGGAAGGTGACCATTGAGGCCTGGGACCGGCCAGACCAGGTGGTAATTCGGGTAAAAGACCAGGGCCCCGGCATTGCGCCGGCCGAAATCCCCCGGATTTGGGACCGCCTTTACCGCGGCGATGAGAGCCGCTCCCAGCGGGGTCTGGGCCTGGGCTTAAGCCTGGTCAAGGCCATCGTCGCGGCCCACCACGGCCAGGTCGAAGTCGCCAGCCAGCCCGGCCTCGGCTCCGAATTTAGCGTTTATCTCCCCAAGCAACTCTCCCTTACCTCCCTGTAGCTGGCCTTCTCTTACCGATTTGTAATGTTGGGGCAAGCTTGTAGCAATCTTTGCCGCGTATAGTTCCCTTAAAATCCCATCGGAGGAACGCATCATGAAGATCAAAACTGGCCTGCTGTTGGCGGGCGCCCTAATGTTGGCATTGGGAATCACGGTCACTGGAACTGCCCAGAAGGCGCAGGCAGCCTCTCAAAACGCGGAGCCCGCTTTAAACTGCAGCATTAAAATTCCGCATCCAGCGCCAGCGGACCTATCAACTCTAGCCAAGATCAAGGCTCAAGATGCCATTACCGCGGCTAAAAAGGCTTACCCGGGGATCGCGGTGAAGAACGCGGAGCTGGACAATGAAAACGGCTACCTGGTCTATAGCGTGGAGCTGCGGAACGGCGGCGAGATTTTGGTAGACGCGGGCAACGGCAAAGTGCTGCGGAAGGAGTCCCCGGCCGCCGAACATGGCAAGCACGAGGCTGACTAAAAAGCTGATTAACCATAACACGTTTTCCGGGAGCTCAAGGATTATATTGAGCTCCCATCTCTGCCTTTACAGGAAGCGAATAACGCGAAATCTCCAATTGCATCAGAGAAAAGAGATCGAAACCTAAAGAAAATTGCCAGCTCGCTTTGATAAATCCACCAGTTAGCAGATGATATTCTCGGACTGCTCCCTGGGCAGGGAAATAGGATAATGTGCGGAATAGCAGGATTCATCAACAATAAGGCCACAAAAGAGGAACAGCTGGCCTGGATCAAGGGCATGACCAAGGCGGTAGAACATCGTGGTCCGGACGATGAAGGTTTTTGGCTGAACGGTTCCGTGGTCCTAGGCCATCGACGTTTGAGCATCATTGACCTCCAGGGCGGCCGTCAGCCTATGGTTGATGAGGAGAATAGAGCGGTGGTGGTTTTTAACGGCGAGATCTACAATTTTCAGGATCTTCGCAGTCGGTTGGAGACCAAGGGGTTTCGGTTCAAAACTCGTTCGGATACGGAAGTCTTGCTTAAATCTTATCTGGACCAAGGATTCGATTGTCTGCACACGTTTGAGGGAATGTTTGCCTTTGCCGTTTGGGATAATCAAACCCGTACCCTATTCGCAGCAAGGGACCGTATGGGGAAAAAGCCTTTTTATTACACCCTTCAGAACGGGATTTTTGCCTTTGCCTCTGAACTGTCGGCCTTAAGCAATCTGCCTTTCCTTAACCTGGAAGTGGACCAGATGAGCATAGCCCGGTTTCTGGCCTATGAATATGTCCCTTCGCCCCACACCATTTATCGCGGGGTGTTCAAATTGAGGCCGGGGCATTTCCTCACTTTCTCCCGGAATGAGGTACGAATTGTCAGGTACTGGGATCTGCCAGTGCCAGCCCTGGAAACAAGCCTGACTGAGGAAGAGTGCTGTGAAAAATTGAGGTTGCTCCTGGGACGAGCGATAAAGCGCCGATTAGTGAGCGATGTGCCCCTGGGGGTTTTCTTAAGCGGCGGGATCGATTCTTCCAGCATTGTGGCGATGATGGCCGAACAGGTTCCGGCTAACTCTATCAAGACCTTCAATATCGGATTCTCAGAGCCTAGTTACGATGAATCTCCATACGCCAGATTCGTAGCTCGGCTCTTGGGTACTGACCACTACGAGGAGATTCTCAGCACCCTTCAGGCAGGAGACATGCTGCCCGCCATTGTCGCCCGCCAGGACGAACCGATGGCCGACCCCTCTATAATTCCCACGTTCCTCCTCTCCCAGCTTGCCCGGAGTAAGGTCACAGTAGCTCTGTCGGGAGATGGGGGTGACGAGCTTTTTGGGGGTTATGAAAACTTTATGGTCTTTAAATTTGCCGATTATTATCTAAAGCTGCCGGCGGTCTTGCGGCGATCTTTCCTGGAGCCGGTATTGCGACGCCTCCCGGTATCCAATGGCTATGTGAGTCCAGGGAAATGGCTGCAACAATTCTTCGCCGGCCTTGAAAGTCCTCACTGGTTGCGCACCCAGATCTGGCAAGGAGCCTTCACGTCGCAGCTACAGCAAGCTCTCTGGCTCGACGGAGAGAAAGGTTCTCTGGAGCCAGAGAGCATTTATGCTGAGACCCTGCATTTATACAATGCATTCCCGGCTAAAGAACCCCTTGACCGAATCTTTTACCTATTTGCCCGGCAGTTTCTCCTGGACCGGGTCCTGGTAAAGGTGGACCGGGCTTCCATGATGAACTCTTTGGAAGTTCGCGCCCCGTTTCTCGATAAGGATGTGATTGAATTTGTCTTTCCCTTGCCTTCCCGGCTAAAAATAAAAGGAGTTACCGCCAAATATTTACTCAAGCAAGCAATGAAAGATTACCTCCCAAGGAGCATCCGGAATCGCAAGAAAAAAGGTTTCATGATTCCCACTAGCCTGTACTTGCAAAAAAACCTCCGGGACTTGACTGAAGATATGCTGGGAGAAACCAGGCTTAAGCGGCAAGCTCTCTTTCGACCGGAGGTTGTAAACCGCCTGCGGGCAGAACACGATTCCGGAAAACGTGATTATCGCCGGGAACTCTGGACGCTTCTAGTTATGCAATTATGGCTTTACAACCATAAGGATTAATCTTAAAAGAATTAATGAAATCGCCGGTCTCCGCCAGATGAGAAATGTACAAACCTCCTCAGATGAATTGGTTGAATTTGGCTGGTGGTATGTTCATTAGTAATGTTAGCCGGATGCGGCACCCTTGCGAATAGTTATTGTGCCCTTGTTCACAGCATACAGATGAGGTGTATTGTGCTTCTTGGGGGGTATGGTTTTTTATAACTCTCGTTGTTATCATAGAGCAAAAAGAAGAGGCATTGGACTGGGATGAGGAAGACAAAGTTGTTAAAGTGCAAAGACAATAAATGGTCGGGACTGATATGTTCGGATTACTTCTGCTCCTGACCCTGACGCTCACCGGCTGCGCCACCTATCACCCCATGCCGCTCAATAAGGCCGCGGTGGCTAAGGCCCTGGCCCCTCCGGCCTTGGACTCCATCTCCATTAAGGCCAAACTGATCCATCATCCGCTCTTGCGGCCGGTGAACTTTGACCTGCGTGATGGCCTTTCTCCGGATGAAGCGGCCATTCTGGCGGTCATCGCCAATCCCAAACTCCGGGCCCTGCGGGACCGCAAGGGGCTGGCCCAGGCCCAATTGCTCCAGGCGGGCATCCTGCCGAATCCCACCTTTTCCTATAGCCTCGATATTCCTTCCGCCGGGGCCACGACAGGCACTGTCAAGGCTTACGGGCTGGGGCTGAATTATGATATCCGCTCCCTGATCACTCATGCGGCCAAAGTAGCCGCGGCCAAAAGTCAGGTCGCGGCGGTGGATTTGGACGTGGTCTGGCAGGAATGGCAGGTAGCCCAGGGGGCCCGGCTGCACCTGTTGCGCCTGGCCATCCTGAATCGCCAGTTGGCGGTGGCCCGGCAAGAACAAAAGGATTTGCAGCAAAATGTCGCCACGCTCAAGCGCGCCCTGAACCAGGGCTATGTGACCGTTATCAGCCTGTCCGCAGCGCAGGCGACCTTGCACAAAGTGCACACCCAACTCCTGACCATCGCCCAGCAACAGCAGGAAGAACGCCTGGCCCTGAATGCCGCTTTGGGTCTGCCCCCGGACCAGAAAGTGCCCATTGCGGCCTCTCTTAAGCTGTCGTCCCGGCCCTTGCCGACGTTCAAAAAACTCATGCACGGTATTCAGAAGCGCCGACTTGATCTGTTGGCCTTGAAAATGGGTTACCAGAGCCAAGAGGCGCGCCTCAGGGAGGCGATCCTGGCCCAGATCCCCAAAATTACCATCGGCTTTCTCCATGCCAGCGACACCACTCACGTCATTACCACGGGTTTCAGTGTGGGCATTGATCTGCCGGTTTTTGACCGGAACCAGGGGAATATCGCCATAGCCCGGGCTACCCGGAAGCAACTGTTTGATGAATATGTCAGCCGCCTGTTTACCGCCCGGGCTGACGTGGCCCGGCTTTTGACCGATATGGCGTCAGTGCGGCAACAGATCCGGTCGGTGGAAGCATCCATCGCCACCCAGAAAAACCTGGTTCAGGTCTATCATCGGGCCTTGTTGGAAGGCAACGCCGATGTCCTGACTTATTACAACGCCCGGGATCAATTGATTTCCCAAAACCTGGCCCTGCTCACCTTAAGACGCAGTCTGGCGGACCAAACCATTGCCCTGGAAATCGCCGCCGGAACCTATCTGGATAACCGAGAGCCCAAGGTGGAACGGCAATGAGATTCGAAATTAAAAGCATTGTACTCATTTTTATAGTGATCCTGACCCTTTTGGGAGTGGCCATCTGGCGGCTGCAAAAAGTGGAGGGGCCGGAAGCAACCACCGCCGCAATGCAGGGCACCGTGGCGCAGGTGCAGACCGTGCCCATTCGCGCCGGGGTGATGACCGCGTATATCACTTCTTACGGCGCGGTTATTCCGGCGCCCGGCGCCTTGCGCAGTGTTTCGGTGCCGTTCGAAAGCCAGGTGGTCAAGATCATGGTCAGTAACGGCCAGAAGGTGAGCCGGGGCAACCAACTTCTCGAAATCAAGCCCAGCCCCGACACGCGCCTTAAGCTGGAGCAGGCCCAACAGGATTTGGAGACGGCCAGCCAGGCCCTCAAAGATGTGGAGGGGCGGTTTGCCTTGAAACTGGCCACCAACGCGCAAATTCTCACAGCCAGGCTGAACCTGCGGCAGGCGCAGCTCCGGGTGGCAAGCATGAAAAAGCGCGGCATCGGCCTACCCCGCACCCTGTTGGCGCCGGTGAACGGATTAATCAAGAAAGTCTTCGTTCAGGAAGGGGCGATTGTGGCAGCCGGCCGGCCCCTGGCCGAAATCGTCGGCCAAGACCGCCTGGAAGTCCGCCTGGGGGTCGAACCCGATGATATTACCCGGGTGAAAGATGGGCAGCCGGTGGCCGTCACCCATGTGAATGTGCCGGCCCTAGCCCCAGTTATAGGGCACGTCCGCAAAGTCTCTTACGGGGTTAATCCCAACACCCGGCTGGTGGACGTCTTTGTTTCCCTGCCTTCCACCGCCAATTTTTTGCTGGGTGAGTCGGTTGCGGGCAAAATCGCCGTGGCACGCGCCCGGGGACTCATCGTGCCCCACTCTGCGGTCCTGCCCATCGGCCGGGACACTTACTCATTATTTACCATTACTAACGGCCGGGCCGTAAGGCACCTGGTGCGGATCAAAATCGAAAACGACCAGGAAGTGCAACTGGCAGAAGGGGGCCTGCACGTCGGAGAGCCGGTGGTGATCGTAGGCAATTACGAACTAAAAGACGGCATGGCCGTGAAAATTCAGGAGGCGCGGTGAGTTTCGCCGGGTGGATTCAGGGCCACCGCCGATCTTTGCTGTTTTTGATGGGGATTCTGGCGCTGGGTGGCCTGATCAGCAGCTTCAGACTGCCGGTGTCGCTTTTCCCCCAGGTTAATTTTCCCCGCATCGAGGTCAAACTGGATGCCGGGGATCGCCCGGCCGAGCGCATGGCCGTGGAAGTCACCTACCCGGTGGAACAGGCTATCCGGGCCGTGCCAGGGGTGCGCCATATTCGCTCCGCCACCAGCCGGGGGAGCGCCGACCTGTCCATTTTTTTCCAGTGGGGCCGGAACATGGTGTCGGCCATGCTGCAGGTGGAGTCGGCCATTAACCAGGTCATGCCGAATCTGCCGCCGGGAACGGCTTTTAACGTGCGGCGCATGGACCCCACGGTCTTTCCGGTCCTGGCTTACAGCCTGACTTCCGATACCCATTCCCTGGTGGAACTGCGGGATATCGCCCTGTATCAACTGCGGCCGCTGTTGTCCACCGTTACCGGTGTGGCCCGGGTGGGCGTGCAGGGTGGCGCCCAGGCTGAATATCACGTGGTGGTAAATCCGGCCCGCTTGGCCAGCTACCATCTCTCCCTGGCGCAAGTGGCGCAGGCGGTGTCCGCCTCCAATGTCATCACCGCAGTGGGCCGGCTGGAAGACCACTATAAGCTCTATCTGGTGGTTTCCGACACCCGCTTCCATAACTTGCGGGAGATCCGGCAAACCGTGTTGCGCTCCGGCAAAGACGGCCTGGTGCGCCTGGAAGACATTGCCACCGTAACCCGCGCCACGGCCCCACAGTGGACCCGGGTGACCGCGGACGGCCACGACGCGGTCCTCTTTCAGGTTTATCAGCAGCCCGGGGGCAATACCGTGCGGATCGCCCGGGACATCAAAAAGCAGTTGGCCGGGTTCCGGTCCCACCTGCCCCGGGGCATCAAGATTGCCAACTGGTACGATCAGAGCCAATTGATTCTCGCCTCCGCCGCGAGCGTCCGGGACGCCATCATCATCGGCATTATCTTTGCGGTCCTGATTTTATTGATTTTCCTACGCAATCTTCGCATGACCTTCATCGCAGCCATCATCGTCCCGTGCGTGCTGGGGGCCACCATCCTGCTGCTCGCGGTCATGCATATGAGTTTCAATGTCATGACTTTAGGCGGTATGGCCGCGGCCGTGGGGCTCATCATCGATGACATGGTGGTCATGGAAGAGCATATCATGCGCCGCCTGCGGGAGCGGGCCGACCACCGGCACAACCGCGTGATGGCGGCCATGCGGGAATTTTTTCAGCCGCTGTCGGGCTCTTCAACTGCCACCATTATTATCTTTACCCCCATGGCCTTTCTGTCCGGAGTGACCGGCGCCTTTTTCAAATCGCTGTCCCTGACCATGGCTGCCAGCCTGATTATCTCCTTTTTGATGGCCTGGCTGGCAGTGCCGCTGTTGGCCGACCATCTGCTCCGGGTGGAAGACGCGCGCAAAGAAGACGCGGGTCCCTGGACCCACCGCGTCCTTAATGCCTATGAGAATCTGATGCGCCGGGTCCTGGCGCGCCACAAGCTGGTGCTGTTGGGAATTATCCCGTTGCTGTTACTGGGCTGGCTCGCTTATCAGAACCTGGGTTCAGGTTTTATGCCTCATATGGATGAAGGTGGCTTTGTCATTGATTACCGGGCGCCGGCCGGCACTTCCCTGGCGGAGACCGACCGTCTGTGCCGCCAGGTGGGGGCTATACTGGAAAAGGTCCCAGAGGTTTCGACCTATTCCCGGCGCACCGGCCTGGGGCTGGGGGCCGTGGGTCTCACCGAAGCCAACGAAGGTGATTTTTTCGTGCGCCTCAAGCCCTTTCCCCGGCGTCCCATTGAGAAGGTGATGGATGACGTGCGCCGCCGCATCCAACATTCCGTCCCGGGTTTGCATGTGGAAATGGCCCAATTGATGGAAGACCTGATCGGGGACCTGACCGCCGCGCCCCAGCCCGTGGAGATCATGATTTTCTCGGATAACGGCAAACTGTTGCAAAGTTTAGCGCCCAAGGTGGCCGCGGCCATCAAAAAAATCCCCGGTGTGGTGGATGTCAATAACGGTATTGTGTTGGCCGGGGATGCACTGGATATCCGGGTCAATCGGGACAAGGCGTCTTTGGAGGGTGTGAATCCTAATCAGGTCACCCACATGCTGGCTAATTATCTGACCGGGGTGGTCACCACCCAGATTCAGCAAGGGCCCAAAATGGTAGGGGTGCGGGTTTGGACCCCGGCGGCCAGCCGTAAGACGATTCGCGATTTGGAAAATCTGCACCTGCGGGCCGCAGATGGACACCTTTTCCCTCTCAAGCGCATCGCCAGGGTTACGATGATCATCGGGCAGCCTCAGATCACCCGCTATGACCTGAAGCGCATGGTGGCTGTGACCGGGCGCATCAGCGGCCGGGATATGGGCTCGGTCATCCGGGATGTGAAAGCCACCTTACAGCAACCGGGCCTGCTTCCCGCCAGCGTCTATTACCGCCTGGGGGGACTTTATGCCCAGCAGCAGATCGCGTTCAGTGGCCTGGTGATGGTGTTCACCGCCGCGGTCCTGCTGGTTTTTCTGCTGTTGCTCTTCCTCTATGAGCAATTTCTCACCGCGCTGGCCATACTGTTCACCACCTTGCTGGCCCTGTGCGCTATTTTTATCGGCTTGTTCATCACCGGCACGGAAATCAACATCTCCTCCATGATGGGTATGACCATGATCGTGGGGATTGTGACCGAAGTGGCCATCTTCTACTTCTCGGAATATCATTCCCTGCCGGGCGACCTTAACCGGACGGACGCCCTGATTCTGGCCGGGAAAAACCGCCTGCGCCCCATCGCCATGTCCACCCTGGCTGCCATGCTGGCCCTGTTGCCCCTGGCCTTGGGGATAGGGCAGGGCGCGGCTATGCAACAACCCCTGGCCATCGCCATCATCTCGGGTTTGGCCATCCAATTACCCCTGGTCTTGATAGTCCTCCCGGTTTTATTGGCAACCCTGGGGAGACGCACCTCCCCGAATTAAGGCGAAAATCTCCCTATGCCGCTAGACGTTAAAAATGCAGTCATTTATCTGTCCGGTTTCTCCGGCGAACCGATACGGGGCCGGAAGGCCCCAAAACCATTCACTTCCCGCCAGCTTCTGTACTCTCAATACAGTTCATCCAGGCAGAAAAATTTTTTTATGGTAAGGGCAACAGAGATACAAAGCTAATCGGTCTTTTAACCAAAAAGACGCAATATACTGCCAACATAGTATTATTATTGAAAATTAAATATATTATAAAATACAAGATCATTACTACAATATAGATTATTAATTAAATAAAATTATAATTAATTCAAAGATATATTATAATAGTATTTAACTTTTTTAATTGACTAATGAATTTGCATTGTGCTAACTCTTTTTTTAATGAAAGTTCTTAGAGATTGGATGGATCAGGAAGGGGCCGAAGGCCGCCGCCGGCTTTATACAGCCATCAAGGCGAAATTTCCCGGCTTCACCCAGGCCAGCTTGACCAATTATTTGCAGGGGCAGCGCATTCCAGATTATGAGATCGTTACCATTATCTCTCAGGTTACTCGCATCCCTATTTTCCTGCTGCCATTCAGATTCATTCACCGGCCGGAGAACGCGGAAAGAAAGTGCAGGCCGTAAGACAAAATTAGTCGATCAAAGTTAAGTCTTTTTTTGTACGTACTTTGGATTATAGAAACAATCGACAGTCGTGGCGGGGCTCGATTGCCAGCGGGATGATGCCTAGCCAAACTGATCACAGACCTGCTGGCGCAGCGACACCCCAGGTGCAACTAGCCTGAAACACCCAGGGTGCCAGTCTAAAACAACTCTCCTTTTTAACATAACTTATTGATATAATTATCTTTATAATGATTCTGAGTTGTAACTCAGAAAAGCGGAGCTATGCCATGGAAGGCTGGGAGAGTAACGCAGGAGGCAGTTCGCAAACCAGCAATCAGCCTTCCTGGTATGCCGTCTATACCAAAAGCCGCCACGAAGCCAAAGTAGAGATGGCTTTACAGCGAAAAGGGCTGGAAGTATTCCTGCCCCGGATAACCATCGCCAGCCGTCGGCGCGATCGCCAACTTTTCCTGCAACTCCCCCTGTTTCCCGGCTACATCTTCGTGCTTACCTTACTTACCGTGCAAAAATACCAAGAAATTCTTAAAGCCCCCGGAGTGGTCCAATTGCTGGGCAACGGCAGCCCCTTGCCGGTGCCCGAGGAAACGGTGGACTCGGTCAAAGCCATTGTGGAGAGCGTTCACCCCTTCTATACCTGGCCCTACCTGAAGCCTGGGAGTCTGGTTCAGGTGATCGAAGGCCCCCTAGCCGGAGTCGTGGGCACCTTAATTGCCCGGAAAGACAAGCAACGCCGCCTGGTGGTCTCCGTGGAACTTTTTCAACGTGCAGTGGCGGTGGAACTGAGTGGTGAGGCGGTGGAACGCTGGTCTTAAGGATAATGGCCGGCCACCGGTTCTCAACCAGAGGCAAGCGCTGATGGGGGCAACATGCTGTCAAGAATAATGCAAGTCTTCAACATCCCACCGGTGACGCAGAGCCGAAAACGTTGGCAACTGCCAGCAAATTCGCGCCTCAAAAGGTCTGGGGGGATGTCCCTGGCCTTTATCGTGTTGGGACTGGCCCTCATGGCCGGCTGCACCGTAGCGTCCCAGCCAGCCCTCACGGCCCAGGCTCTGGCCAAGCTGGAGGCCCCCAACCCTAATAAAAATTTGCAGCAGGAACTCATGGTCCAGGCCTCCCAGGCTGCTCTGGCCAACTATAAAGATTACCAGGTGGGACCGGAAGATCTACTGGATATTGTGGTTTTCGGACAGAACGATCTGAACCGGGAGCTGCGGGTAAACGGCCGGGGTGAGATTACCATGCCCCTGGTGGGGGTGGTCAAGGTGGCCGGTCTGACCCCCACCCAGATCGAAGCCCGGCTGGAAAAATTATATAACGCCAACTACCTGGTCAATCCCCAGATCACGGTGACGGTCAAGGAATATCGCCACCAGGGGGTCGCGGTCACCGGTGCAGTGGCCAAACCCGGGACCTATGAAATTATCGGTCCCCGCACCCTGTTGGAGGTGCTGGCCAGGGCCGGCGGGTTTATCAATCAAGGTTATCCCACCGGCGGCGGGGCCCAGGCCGGGGACATCATCGAGGTTATCCGGCACCAGAATGCTGCCGACTTAGCCAAGGAAATGAAGGCATCTTCCGCCAAGCCGTTTTCTCCCAAAACCGAGACCATGGTGATCAACCTGCCCCGCCTGGTAAGTGGCCAGGACCCGCAGTTGAACATTCCCATACGCAACGGCGACGTGGTGCATGTGCCGTTTGCCGGTACTGCCTATGTCCTGGGAGGGGTAAAGAAACCCGGGAATGTCGCGGTTAAGGAAAATATCACCGTCTCCCAGGCCGTGGCCATGGCCGGCGGCATCGATCCCATCTTGGGAACCAATAATATCACCATTATGCGCTTTAACGACCGCGGCAAGCCCATAAGGATCCACACGAATCTGAGCGACATCATTGCCCGCAACGACCCCGATATCCCCTTGAAAGACAACGACGTGGTGGTGGTCAACGAAAGCGGCATTAAGAAGACTTTGTATGTTATCAGGACCTTATTGCCCATACCCAGCGGCTCATATGGCATAGGATATTAAAAGGCCGCAATCTGGAGATCCAGCCAATGTCGAACCATGACCAGCCCCCGATGGTAGTGCCATCGCCCTATCATCCCCCCACGGCTTCTTCCCCTGCTCCACCGCCGCTGGATTACTATTATGAAGAGAGCCAGGGGAAAAACTTACGGGATTATTTCCATATACTCTTGAAGCGCAAATGGTGGGTTATCAGCACCTTTCTCACCATATTTTTGGGTGTGGCGCTGTTTACCTTCTTGCGCACCCCGATTTATCGCCCTACCGCCATGCTCCAGATCACCCAGGATAACCCCGCCTCTCAGGTGTCCATAGACAACACCCTGTCCAAGCTCACCGGCAGCAGCGATACCGATAAATTCCTGCAGACGCAGTACAAAATCCTCCATAGCCAATCCCTGGCCTTGCGCGTTATTAAGGACTTGAACCTGTCCCAGCACCCTGATTACCAGGTCATCAGAGAAAATAATCCGAAAAAAAGCACGAGCGAAATAGAAAATTTAATGATCGCGGCCTTCTTGAACAGATTAGAGGTGACCCCGGTAAAAAATTCATTCCTGGTGAAAGTCTCCTATCAATCTCCGGACAAAGTCATGGCTCAAAGGGTGGTCAATGCCATTGCCAACGAATATATGAACCTGTCCATCGACCGGCGCAACGAGTCCTTTGCCCTGGTCAGGAAATGGCTGGATAACCAGCTGGGGAAGATGGCTGGCAAGGTGCAGGCAGCCCAGAAGAAGCTCTATAAGTTCGGGCAAAAGACCGACATTTATACCCTGGACGACAAAGACAACGTCATCGTGCAAAAATACGTTGATCTGAGCGCGCTTTTGACCAAAGCCCAGGCCGAGGAAATGGCCAAGGAGGCCCAATATCAGCAGATTAAGGATAAAGGCCCCGACGCCCCCGTGATCGTCAATAATCCTCTGGTGGCCGCGCTGCGCCAGCAGGAGGTGACCGAGCAGGCCAAGGTTTCCGCCATGCGGAAGGTGTTTCGGGCCGGACATCCGGAGCTGCAGGCGGAAATTGCCAATTTAGCCGAAGTGAAAGGCCGCCTGCGCGCCGAGGTCCGCCGCTTGGAGAACAGCGTCAAGGCGAATTATGAAGCCGCCAACCGCACCGAGAACCTCCTGAGCGACAGCTTCGTGGCCCAGAAACAGCAGATGGCCAAACTCCAGGATAATCTTGCCGACTATCAGATTCTGAAGCGGAATGCCCAGACCAACGAGCAGCTCTATCAGGCCTTACTGTCTCGGGTGAAAGAGGCCAACATTGCCGGCACCATGGTGCCCTCTAATGTGGCAGTCATCGACCCAGGGCGACTGCCGGACAAACCTTATAAGCCGAAGACTAAACGCGATCTGGCCATGGCCGGGGTCTTGGGCCTTACCCTGGGTGTGGGCCTGGCTTTCCTCATGGAACATCTGGATGACTCCATCAAATCCCTGGACGATTTGGAGCGCGCCTGCAGTTTGCCCTCGTTGGGGATTCTACCCTTGATCGGCACCACCAAAGGCAAGAGGTCTATCAGAGGGAAGAAAAATGGCGGCGCCCTGGGAATAAGGCGATGCTTGTCCGGTTTGCCGCGTAAACGCCCGCCCGACATTGAGGCGGCAGATATGGATTTAGTTGTCTACAAGCATCCCAAGTCTCACCTGAGCGAGGCTCTCCAGCACGTTTACTCCTCCATCATGCTCTCCGTTTCGGGCCGGCCTCCCTGTATCATCATGGTCACCAGCCCCAACCCCGCAGAAGGCAAATCCACCATTGCTGCCAATCTGGCCCAATCCTGCGCTCTAAATGAGCGTCAGGTGGTGTTAATCGACGGCGATCTCAGGAAACCGAGGCTCCACCAAATTTTTCAGATCACGCCCCAACCCGGTTTATCGAATTATTTGACCGGCAGTGCCACCTTGGAAGAGATTCTCCGGCCCACCGCCATCCCCAACCTGAGCATTATCACCGGGGGACCCACGCCTCCCAGTCCTACCAATCTCTTAAACTCCGATATGTTCAAGGAATTGCTCACCCAACTTCGCCAGCAATTCCGTCATATCATCTTTGATACGCCTCCCGTTCTGGGTTTTGCCGATGCCCGCTTTGTCTCCCCCCTGGTGGATGGAGTTTTGCTGGTGGCCAAGTATCAATCCACCCACAAAAGCGCCGGCCGCCTGGCCCAGCAGCTCCTCAGCCAGGCCCCGGTCTTGGGTACGGTGTTAAACTCGGTGGGCGTCCACGGAGAAAAATATGGTGGGTATTACTATTACTACAACCATTATAAATATTATTCCAAATATTACGATGAGAAATAAAGGTAAGATCCCCCAAGTAGCTATGAATGATTGTTTAAGATATTTTTAATCAATACCATTGAAAACTCTCTTGATCTGTATTGAGAGGGGGGCTGAGAGAGGAAGTAAAGACCATGGAACAATTTTACCGTGATAAAGTTATTCTAATCACTGGGGCAGCCGGAACCGTAGGCAGTGAGCTTATACGCCAACTTGTTGCGTTGAACCCGGCTGAACTCCGTCTGCTGGATAACAATGAAACAGCCTTGTTTCATGCGGGTAATGAATATTACCATACCGGTAAAGTAACCCCCTATCTGGGAGATATTCGGGATAAGCAAAAAATATTAAACGTCACCCAGGGAGTGGATATCATCTTCCATGCCGCCGCGTTTAAGCATGTAGGCCTTTCGGAATACAATCCCTTTGATGCGGTCCAAACCAACATCAATGGGGTAAAAAACGTGGTGCAGGCCGCCATGTCCAATAAAGTCCCCCGGGTCATTTTTACCAGCTCCGACAAGGCGGTAAACCCCACCAATGTCATGGGCACCTCCAAGCTCATGGGAGAACGTATCGTCACGGCAGCCAACATCGTGAATCACAACGGGCAGCAGGTGTTTTCCAGCGTCCGTTTTGGCAATGTCCTGGGTTCACGGGGATCGGTAGTGCACATTTTTGCCGAACAAATTCTTAAAGGTGAAGCGGTTACCATCACCGACCGCCGGATGACCCGGTTTGTCATGACTATTCAGGAGGCCGCCAAACTGGTATTGGAAGCTGCCCTGCGAGCCTGCGGGGGAGAGGTCTTGGTCACCAAGATGCCGGTGCTGCGCATCATCGATCTGGCTAAGGCCATGATCAATCTGCTGGCTCCCCAAGCGGGTTTTGATCCGCAACAAGTCCCCGTCAGATATGTGGGGGCCAAGCCGGGCGAAAAGCTTTATGAAGAGTTGATGAGCCTGGAAGAGGTCAACCGCACCAAGGAATTGCCCAGCATGTTCGCTATTCTGCCGGCTTTCAGTTCTTTTTATCAAAAAATTGACTACCATTATTCGGACAGATTGCCGGAGACCAAAAACCTGCAGCCTTATATTTCCTCAAATCAACCCCATATGCCGGTAAAAAAAATTATGGCTTACCTGGAACGGCATAGGATTTTGGAAGAGTATCTTGCCGAAAAATTATACCGCAGCTCAGAGCGTCACATTTCTGACGCGCCGCCAAAACCTGGCTTGACTCTACTGAAAGTTTCGTCCTTATGAGAATCCTGATTCTTGGAGGCGACGGTTACTTGGGCTGGCCCACCGCCATGTACCTTGCCCGCCGGGGCCATGAAGTTGCCGTGATGGACAACTATTTTCGGCGCCGGGCCTGCACGGAATTAAATTGCGAACCCCTGATGCCGGTTCCCAACCTGCACCACCGGGCCGAACTGTGGCAGGCAGTCTCCGGCGACCGTATCCAGGTGTTAATCGGCGATATCTGCGACTACCAGTTCCTGTCCCGGGTATTTCGAGAATTTGGCCCCGATACTGTGGTGCATTATGCGGAACAGCCCTCAGCCCCTTATTCCATGATGAGCCGGGAGGCCGCCATTTTTACCCTCACCAACAACCTGGTGTCCACCTGCAACCTGATTCACGCGGTGGCTGAATTTGTCCCGGACTGCCATATCGTCAAGTTGGGCACCATGGGGGTATACGGGACCCCGAACATTGATATTGAGGAAGGCTACCTGGAAGTGGAGCACAAGGGCCGGAGGCACAAGTTTCTCTACCCCAAGGCCCCCGGCTCCCTTTATCATCTGACCAAGGCCCAAGACGGCGACATGCTCTATTTCTATTGCCGCATGTGGGACATCCGGGTCACCGATCTCAACCAGGGGCCGGTTTACGGCGTGCAGACCGATGAATCAGCCCAGGAAGATCGCCTGGCCCCCATCTTCAACTATGACGACATTTTCGGCACCGTGCTGAATCGTTTCATCGTTCAGGCGGTGGCCGGCTTTCCTCTGACGGTCTATGGCAATGGCGGCCAAACCCGGGGCTACCTGAACATTAAAGACACCATGGCCTGTATCGAACTTGCTCTGCTCAATCCCCCTGAAGCCGGAAAGTATCGAGTGCTTAATCAATTTGTGGAAACTTTTACGGTGAGCGAACTGGCCGAAAGGGTGCAGGCGGCCGGACGGGAATTGGGGCTTCCGGTTAGGGTCAAATCCATCCCCAACCCCCGGCGGGAGGCCGAAGCACACTACTATAACCCGGCCAACACCAGCTTGCTGTCAATGGGCCTGAAGCCGCATTATTTGACTACGGAAGTTTTAGTGGGGATGCTCGACAATGTCAGAGAGTACCAGGAGGCCATCAATTCGGCCCACATCATGCCGGACATTAAATGGAATTAGAAATTAAAGAATGATTGTTTGCAGGAATAACCTAATTAATACTATGGTGATATTTTGATCGTTGCGATCCACCAGCCTAATTATATTCCTGGCTTGAGTTATTTTGCCAAAATAATGCGTAGCGATGTTTTTATTTTGCTTGATACCGTACAATATAGTAAGGGTAACTGGACTAATCGTAACCGCATTAAGTCATCACATGGTGAAGTTATGCTTACCGTTCCCATCATTACTAAAAATCGGAGTCTTCAGAATATTTTTGAAGTTGGCATTAATCCCCATGAGTTGAACTGGCATAAAAAACACCTTAAGACCCTGCAGCAAAACTATAGCAGGACTCCTTACTACGCCCAATACCTGCCCATATTCGAAGCTATCCTTAATCGTGGCTGGAAGTCGCTCGCCGACCTGAACATCCGGCTAATCCGGGAAATTTGCGCTTTATTAAATCTGCCGGCCAAACTCATCCGGGCCTCCGATCTGCCCCAAACGGCGCTGTCCAGCACCGATCTGCTGGTCCATCTCACCCGGAAGGTGGGCGGTGATTCCTACCTTTCCGGCCAGGGCGGGCGGAAATATATGGAAACCGAAAAATTCACCGGCAACCGGGTGAACTTGATCTTTGCCAAATTTTCTCCGCAACCTTACCGCCAGCAATTCGGTGCATTCATCTCCAATCTCTCCATCGTCGACCTGCTGTTTAACGAAGGCCCCAAGGCTCGCGAGATTCTTCAGCAATCCGGCAGTATCGCCTCATGAACCGGGAAATCGCGTCCTTCAGCCTGGCCCAATACCGCAAGATTTTGCGTCGGGCTCTGGCATCGGGCTTTAATTTTCAGACTTTTTCCCAATACCTCACCGCCCCGGCGCGCCAGGTCGTCCTGTTGCGCCATGATGTGGATTTCAGCCTGGAATATGCCATGAAAATGGCCCGCCTGGAAAATGAGTTGGGGGTCAAATCTACTTATTTCGTAAGGATTCATTCTACCCGCTATAATCTCTTTGACCGATTTAATTTCCGGTATCTGCAGGAACTTTTGCGGATGGGGTTTGAAATCGGCGTGCATCAGGAGGTCTGTAATTTTACCCATAATTGCACTGACTCGCTGGAATTATTAAAACGGGAAAAACTCATTATCGAAAGCATCCTGGGACGAGAAGTCCACGGCGTCGCCACCCACATCCCCAAGCGCAATCATTACCAGTTATCTCCTGAAATTATTGATAAAATCGGCTTCAAATATGCCCCCGACTTTGATGTCTTCAACCGGGACGCGGTGTTTATCTCCGACTCCAATAAGCGCTGGAAGAAGTACACTTTTGGCGAAGCTCTAACCATCAGCGACAAAATCCTGGCTAACATCCATCCGGTTTGGTGGGTGGGCCAGATTGACGACGTCGAGGGGCTGATAGCTTTTTTGCGAGACGGGAATTAAATGGGCTTAAAGATTTTATTGCCGGATGAGTTGAACAACCTGATTGGCGTGGTGGTGGGGACCCGCCCCAGTCTGGTTAAGCAAGCGCCGGTCATTCGGGAACTGCGAAGGCAGGGGACTCCATATTTTTTAATCCACACCGGCCAGCATTACTCCTATGAATTGGACCGGGCTTTCTTTAATGATCTGGAGTTGCCCGAACCGGACGTGCGCTTGCAGGGCATCGAGAAATGCCGATTTCACGGCGAGCAAACCGCGGAAATGCTCAAGCAGATCGAGAAGGTCCTGCTCACTCGCAAACCCCGGGTCCTGCTGGTGGGGGGAGACGCCAATTCCAATCTGGCCGGGGCGTTGGCGGCCCGGAAATTGAACCTGTGCCTGGCCCATGATGAATCGGGCCTTAGGTCTTATACCTGGAACGTGCCGGAGGAACATAATCGTGTGGTTATCGATCACATCGCCGACTACCTTTTCGTGCACCACGAACGGGCCCAAAAGACCTTGCAGGCCGAAGGGGTCCGGGGCCGGATTTTTATCACCGGCAGCACCATCGGCGATGCGGTAGCGCAGAATCTCCAAATTGCCCGGGAGAAGTCCCGGATTCTGGGAAAATTGGCCTTACAGCCCGGCCAATATCTGGTCATGACTCTGCATCATGAAGAGAATGTGGATTACCGGGAAGAAATCGCCAACATTTTGCAGGGGGCCGCGGCCATTGGGGAAGCATTCCAGCTGCCAGTGGTTTTTCCCATCCATCCGCGGACCCGCCTGCGTCTGGAGCAATTCGGCCTGGAGGAGATTCACCGGCACCCCTGGATAAAGATTGTAAGGCCCCTGGGCTACCTCGATTTCCTGCTGCTGGTGGCTGAGGCCTGCCTGGTTATGACGGACTCCGGCGGCCTGATCCAGGAAGCCGCCATCCTGCATGTCCCCTGCCTAACCCTGGGGAAGTATACCGAATGGACCGAAGTTCTGGAGATCGGGGCCAACCTGGTATCCATGAACGACCCCCGGCTGATGGTGGATTATGCCGAAACCTTGCGCCACACCCCGCGCCACTGGCCCGACCCCTTCGGCCAGCCCGGCGCCGCCCGGCGGATAGTGGAGAGTTTAGAGACGGCCTTCCATTGATTTTTAACCAGGACCCTGCCGCACTTTATCCTTAATCGATAAACTATATGGTTCGGCCAGGACAGACATACCGGCAAAGGTTTTGGTGGCATGGGCTGCTGCGGCTGGCAATGGCTCTGGCGGTTTTGGCCCTGGTGTCCGGGACTTCTGCCGCGCGACCAGCTCCCTCGCCTGCGGCCCGGGCGCTCCAGAGCCCCATCAATGTCAGGAATTTAGGCGCCCGGGGCGACGGCCAGACCGATGATACCCGGGCAATCCAACGGGGCTTGGATGCCCTGGCTAAAACAGGCGGGCGGCTCTACCTGCCCGCTGGCACGTATAGTGCAGGGCCGCTCTATTTCCCTGCGCGGGTGATCATCACCGGCGATGGCGACGCCACCATGTTGAAGTTTCGGGGCCAGGGAGGGGCTATGTTAAGTTCCCGGCTCCAAACCCGCAATCTGCAATTTGTGCATATCCGTGACCTGAGCCTCGATATGCAGGGAAAAGCCGATGTGGGCATCCGCCTGGCCCGCTGCTGGCACAGTTCCGTAAAGCGGGTAAATATCTACAACCTGCCCGCCGGCACTTATGAGGCAGATAAGGTGGATTTTCCCCGTTGCGGCATTGCCATCCTTGGGGCCAAAAACGTTAGCGGCGCTTACTATAACACCCTGGAGCAATGTAATGTTTTTGGCAAGTCAGGTCACTACGGCAATTCCGGTTTTTATCTGTCTTCCAGCACTGAAGACAGCTCCCAGAAAGCCAATTTTAACCGTCTGATCCAATGCCAGGCTCTATATTGCCAAATCGGAATAAATCTCGCCAATGGCAACGACAACTATGTGCAAATGTGCGAAGTCTCGAGTTGCGGCATCGGCATCCGGGTCAAGAGCATGAGAAATCTGCTGGTCAAGACTTATGCCGAAGAATGTAATACAGGAATTTTGTTGGATAAAGGCAGCAGGCTCAACCTGGTTTTTCTCACCGGCTCCCTGAGTAAGACCAAGACAGCCGTGGAGGACCTGGGAAAGAAAAATTTCCAGCATTTCCGGCCCCAGGACTTGGCAGAAACCTATAAGCCAGGCCCGGCAAAAGGCGGGAAAATTGTTCCTTAAATCCAGATGGCACTCAACCAGATTATCACGAATGTCTTAAGCCCTTAGCTCCGCAACGAGTTTAAGCAATCCATGCCCCAAACGCTATCCCGGAAAGTTGCGAAAAATTCGGCCATCAATCTGACCGGCGTCATCATTACCCGGGCCGGCCGCTTCCTGTTCTTTCTGTTGATGGCCCGGCTGCTGGGACCCCAGGATTTCGGCTTCTTTTCCATAGCTTTCAGCCTGTTGCTGATTAGTCAGACTTTTTGCGAATCCGGATTTTACAGCATTTTTCAGCGCTTTATACCGGTTTATCTGGCCGGGGGAGAGCCGGGCAAGGCCAAGGGGCTTATCACTTTCGCCTTGGAACTGCCCCTCACGCTCAGTCTGGTGATGGTGGCAGCCGTGTGCTTTGTGCCTCACACCTGGCTGGCAACGCTGGGCAGCAATCCTAAAATCACCCCTTATATTATCATCCTCTTTATCGCGTCGCCGTTCTACCTCCTGTGTGAGCTGGTTTCCTATCTCGCCATGAGCCGCAATCGGTTTGTCTATAAGTCCATTATTTACTCCTCCCGCTTTGTCCTGGCCACGATGGCGGCCTTGGGCTTGAGTTATTGGGGTTTCAAAGCCCAGTCTCTTGCTTGGGCCTTCACCCTGGGGGCCTTGGCCGCTTCCATCCTGGCGCTGATTTTCCTTTTCCGGCTGCGGGCCGATATCTTCGGCAGCCGCCGGCAATATGAGACCCGGAGCTGGCTCAAGTTTATGTTTCCCGTGCTGGTCGTCGCGGTCATGGCGGTACTTGCCGGGCAGATGGACCGGATTTTTCTGGGAATGATGCGCTCGGCGGCAGAGGCCGGCATTTACAATGCCGCCGCCAAAGTGGTGTCTCAAGGCAACATCATATATGCCACGCTCGCCCAGGCCTTCGTGCCCCTGATGAGCGAACTGTTTCACGCCCGGCGGCTGGACGAACTTAAGGAACTTTACAACCGGGTCTCCTGGTGGTGCTTGTTGTTGTGCCTGCCCTTGCAAATGGTCCTGGTGGTCTTTGGGCGGGAGATCCTCTCCATCTTTGGGCACCAGTTTCAGGCCGGCTACGGCGCCTTATTGATCATGACCGCCTATCCCCTGCTTCTGGCCCTGGCGGGTCCGGCCGGCTATTTGCTGCGCATGGCCAACCGCCAGCAGACCGAGGCCCTTATCTTTACGGTCTCCGCCGCTTTGAGCATCGGGCTCAATTTTCTGTTGATCCCCCGGTGGGGGATGTTAGGAGCCGCCCTGGCCTTTGCGGCCAGCGCTTCGGTCATGGCTGTTTGGAACGCCCTGCAACTGTATTTTTACTCCGGCATTCATTCTCTGAGTAAGGGCTTTCTGGGCCCCATAATCCTGAGCATGGCCTTGACCACGCTGGCCGTGGAACTAAAAACCTGGTCTGCGCCGGGCGCCCTGGTCGTGCTGTTCGGCGGCTACCTGGCCTGTCTGTTCCGGTTCTTCCTGGATGGCGAAGACAAAAAAATCCTGGCCTCTTTTTCCGGCAAGCTCAAACGGCTGGTGTATGCTGCCCCCATATTGCCTTGAGAAAAGGCCAGAAACACCTCAGCAGCCCCAAGGGTTACGGGCATAAGGATAATGGCCGGAAATATTATTGATCGATGCCACTTTTTAAAGAATATTTGTGGCTTAAAAACTTGTGCCAATAACGAGAACCTATCAAAGCAAATGAATGGTAAATCTGTCATGCCTGCCGGACTACAAGGTAAAAAGATATTGGTCCTGAATGACGACGAGACTCTCTGTCCCCGGGTCCAAATCCAGGTCGATACTTTGGCCGGCCGTGCGGCGGAGGTCACAGTGGTGCGCTGGGTCCGGGGTAGTAACCCCGGCCCCCCTTTAAAAGACGGAGTTGCCATCGATGTTCGGGTACCTGGAGCAACCGGAACCGCAAAGATTATTTTTGCCCTGCCCCGGCTTTATCGCGCGGTGTACCGGGCCGTGGCCTCTTTCGGTTTCGATCTGATCATTGTAGGGCAACTGGCTCTCTTGCCTCTGGCGTTGTGGCTGGGACGGCAAAAAAGGGCTGCCGTGATTTACGATGCCCGGGAATTTTGGGCTTTAGATTACTCACGTCATTTCGGCCCGCTGGCCCCTAAGGTGAGAGGAGGGTTAGAAGCTTTAGAAAACTGGTTGGTGGCGCGGGTGGCCGCAGTTTTCTGCATTAATTCGCAGGAAGGATTTCTTCTACGCCGCTATAAGCAATACAACCCCCACAGTGCGGTGTTGCACAATTTCCCGCAACTAAAGGTTGATCGCGAGCTTGAAAAAGATTTCCGGCCCCAGCTTATCAAGACCAATGGCCGTTATGTCGCTTTTGTCGGCGCGTCGTTCAAAGCCAGGGAAGGGGCCTGGGAGATTTTGGAGGCCCTGGAACAGGTCAGAAACCGCAACCTGGAAGTCGATTTCCTCCTTATCGGCGCAGGCAACCCCGGAAAGCCGGATCGCGATCCACTAGGGAAAATCATCCAGGCGCGGCCCTACATAATCAGCCTCCCTTTTTTGCCTTATGACGCCATGATGGCGTATCTGTCTTTTGTCAAAGTGGGTCTGGCCCTGTTCCACCCCCAAGAGGGGCGTTACCCCCTCATCGGCCTGGGGAATTCGCGCAAACTCTTCACATACATGCAGGCCGGGATTCCCGTCATCGTTTCCCGGCATCCGGCCGCGGCCCGTATCGTGGAAGAAACGGGCTGTGGCTTGGTGGTGAACGAAGACTCTCCCCTGGAGATTGCCCAGGCTATCGCCTATCTCATGGAAAATCCTGAGTCTGCCAGGGAAATGGGGTTACGGGGCCGGGCTGCCCTGGAGAAGAAATACAACTGGAAGGTGGAGGAACCCAAATTTTTGGAGGGCGTATACCGGTCCTTGGGACTGCCGGTTCCGGCCATTTGAGCGCATTTATGAGGTATCGCAATTTATCCAGCTCAGGGGCGTCAGCCCAGCAGTGGTCATTCGTCCTGGTATGCATCTATCTCCTGGCAATCTTGGAAATCGTTAACCGGGGGGGACAGGAGGAATTTTTCACCCCCGAGAAGATTGCTTACATGGCAATCTTCATGCTCACCATATTTTGCTGGATTATGAAGCGCCTGGCCCAGGGCGACCTCGGCTACTTGTTGTTCCAGGAGCCGATTTTTCGGTTAGTGTTGCTGCTTATTCTTTATTATCTGCTTATCAATCCTCTATGGTCTATTCTCAATGATATCCCTATTAAAGAGGCTGTTAGAGGGCAATTGCGCTTAACTAACCTCTTACTTATTCCAGTGATTTACAGCGAGATAAACACGGAAAACCGCTTGTGGAATTTGTATATACTTATCTTAACAGTAGTAGGCATAGCTTGCCTATTGGATATTTGGTATATTACGCATAATGTTCAAGGTATATTTAATAAAGACCTAGAGAATGATCTCGCATTATCCTCTTATTATATTATTGGGCCGGGCTTAATTTTGCCATTATTTTATTATTATAAAAAAAACTTATTGAAACTACTAATATTATTTCCATTATTAGGCATATTTATTTTTAGAATTATTTTATCGTATGAGCGGTTCCATATTGTTGGTGCATTTTTGCTGATAGGCCTGATTATTATCATTAACTATATCAGCCGTAATGGCAGCCGCAGTTTTGCCACCAAATGCCTGCTCGGTCTCATGGTCTTCGCCTCCTGCATGGCCTATCTCTCCATAAAAACAGATATTTTCCATATTTATAGCCAGAGGCTTCAGGTTTTGGATTATGGCTTATCGAACCGGGCCGCGGAATATACCCAGGCCCTGAAAGGTTTCTGGGAAAACCCCCTGCTGGGCCGGGGCAGCGGGGCCGAAATCTCCTACGTTCGGCATCGCAGCTATGCGGGCGGCCAAGT
>Ga0315542_1000477_pt1 | contig 25144 bp, 20 predicted proteins | sample SalMarSW160120MG_FD_202541 | JGI IMG/M metagenome (GOLD analysis project Ga0315542, IMG submission 202541) | Salt marsh sediment microbial communities from the Plum Island Ecosystem LTER, Massachusetts, United States - Salt Marsh Sediment SW1601-20 ... | reverse complement strand
GAAACATCACTTCAGTCCTCGGTGTTCTTCCCTTGCTTGCATGGCAGGCCTGATCTTCAGGACCTCTGTACGCTTCAGTTTCTGTGATTACAAATCTCTTCTGTGATTCATTGTCGGACCTGATAACCAAAATCTTTCCAATAAGATCCGGTGCGACAAAAAGAACATCACGCACAAAAAAAGTACGCGACAATCTCCTGCCTGCCTGCATTTTAGTATGGGATCCTGCTTTCAAATTCATCCCATTTTCTGAATATATCTTCCCCTCCCGCATCCGGTATATGCTTGAATATCAATTTTCTGTCGGCAGGATCAAGACCGATCTCCTCATATATCAGGTTGTCGTTGAAGCCTGCCCTGGATGCGTCTTTTCTGTCGGAAGCATAAACGACTTTCTGAATACCTGACCAATAAATAGCGCCAAGGCACATAGGGCATGGTTCACATGAAGTGTAAATCACACATCCCGAAAGATCATGTGACATTATTGTTGCTGATGCTCTGCGGATGGCTATTATTTCAGCATGGGCAGTCGGATCATGGGATAACACAACCCTGTTACTTCCTTCGGAAATAATTTTCCCGTCTTTTGTTATTAATGCACCGAATGGCCCGCCCCCTTCTTTTATACTTTTTGCCGCCAGTTCCAGGGCCCGTCGCAGCAAAGATCTGTCATCATTCATATTATCTTGAAGTTTTAATGCTGATCATCATTGTAAAATTAAACTTACTTTTCCTCATCCGGAATAAATTCTGTCTAATATTCTTTTTTTTTAATAAATATATTGTATTTTTGCACACCCGAAATAAAAGGGTTTTTACATTAAGTATAAGTATATCAATTAAAAAAAATAACAACAAGTGAACACCTTAAGTTATAGAACAGTATCGGCAAATAAAACAACTGTTAACAAGGAGTGGGTAATTATCGATGCGGAAGGTGCAGTTCTTGGCCGTCTTGCAACACTGATTGCCAGCATGTTAAGGGGAAAACACAAGACCAATTTCACACCGCATGTTGATTGCGGAGATAATGTAGTTGTGATAAATGCTGAAAAAGTAGTTTTAACAGGAGAAAAATGGTCTGATAAAGAATACGTTAGATATACAGGCTATCCCGGAGGACAAAAATTTACCACAGCAGAAGAGATGCTTAAGAAAAATCCGATATGGCTGGTTGAAAATGCAGTAAGAGGTATGTTGCCGAAAAATCGTCTTGGCCGGGCTCTTTTCAGGAACATGTATGTTTATCCTGGAACGACTCATCCTCATGAAGCGCAGAAACCCAAAAAAATTGAACTTAAAAACAACTAAGTAACAAATATGGAAGCAATCAATGCCCTTGGAAGAAGAAAAGCCGCTGTTGCCAGAGTTTATTTAAGCGATGGTAAAGGCAAAATTACGGTTAACGGAAGGGATTATAAAGAATATTTCGGAGCTGAAACACTTCAGTATGTTGTAACACAGCCACTGCTTCTTTTAAATGCTGCTGATAAATATGATATAGTTGTTAACCTTGAAGGCGGTGGTGTAAAAGGTCAGGCTGAAGCTCTTCGCCTGGGTATCACCAGAGCCCTCGTTATGATTGATGAAGAAAATAAGAAACCCCTTAAGGCTAATGGATTCATGACGCGCGATCCGCGTGAGGTTGAAAGGAAGAAACCCGGTAGACCTAAAGCCCGAAAGAGATTCCAGTTCAGCAAACGTTAATATTTTTGGAACTACCATAGTGACGCAAGTTTAGTATCTAAATTGTAAAGACTTCCTGCAAAGGAGCTACTCTGCAATTGATTTGAAAGAATGTAAACTTAAAATAAAGAAAATGCCCAGAACAAATTTTAAAGAATTACTTGATGCTGGTGTCCACTTCGGACATCTTAAAAGAAAATGGAATCCGGCTATGGCTCCTTATATTTTTATGGAGCGTAACGGCATTCATATTATCGATCTTGAAAAGACAATCATTAAGCTGGATGAAGCTGCTTCAGCAATGAAGCAAATTGCGAAATCAGGAAAAAAGGTGCTCTTTGTGGCCACCAAAAAACAAGCTAAAGAAATTGTTGCAGAAAAAGTTAAGAATGTCAATATGCCTTATGTGACTGAAAGGTGGCCTGGAGGTATGCTTACAAACTTCCCGACAATACGCAAGGCAGTTAAGAAAATGAGCTCAATTGACAAAATGGCGACGGACGGTACTTTTACGAATCTGTCAAAGCGTGAAAAACTTCAGGTTACACGTCAGAGAGCCAAGCTTGAGAAGAACCTTGGAAGCATTATCGATCTGACCCGCCTTCCTTCAGCTCTCTTTGTTGTTGATGTTTGCAAAGAACATATTGCCGTAAGAGAAGCCAAACGTCTTGGCATTCCGGTAATTGCTATGGTAGATACAAACTCGGATCCCAATGATATAGATTTCCCGATCCCTGCTAATGATGATGCTTCAAAGTCCATCTCGCTTATAGTTGATATTCTTTGCCAGTCTATTGAAGAAGGTCTTAATGAAAGAAAAATTGAAAAAGAAAAAGAACCCGCAATAAAAGACAAAAAGACAACAAGGAAAGACCTTGAATCAAAAGATATTTCTGATTCACTCATTGATGCAATAGTCGGAGAAGAGGGGGAAGAAGACACTGACAATGAAACGTTAACTGAAAAGACAGATAATGAGGAAGTTGTGAGTACTGTCGATGAAACTGAGGAAGATGAATAAATTGTTTTAACAGAAAATTATCTATATAATGGCTACAATAACTGCTGCAGATGTTGCAAAACTCAGGAGAGTGACCCTTGCTGGTATGATGGACTGCAAAAAAGCTCTTGAAGAGGCAGATGGCAATTTCGATAAAGCAATTGAGATAATAAGGAAAAAAGGAAAGGCTGTTGCCAATAAACGTGCCGACAAAGAAGCCACCGAAGGGGTGGTTCTTTCCAAAATAACTGCAAATGGTAAACTGGGGGCTTTGATTGTCCTTAACAGTGAAACAGATTTTGTGGCAAAGAATGCTGATTTTCTTAGCCTGGCAAATAAAATACTTGACATTGCTCTGACTTCTAATCCCTCAGACCTCGAGGAATTGAAATCACTCGCCATGGATGGTGGTACAGTTGGTGAAAAGGTTATTGAGTATGTCGGTATTATTGGAGAGAAACTTGATCTCTCATTCTTTGATAAAATTGAAGCTGCTCATGTTCAGGCATATATACACCCCGGGAACAGGCTTGCAACACTCGTTGGTTTCACTAAGGCAGGACTGGATATTCAGGTATATAAGGACATTGCCATGCAGGTTGCTGCCATGAACCCGGTAGCAGTAGATAAAGACGATGTCGCATCTGCTGTAATTGCCCAGGAGATAGAGATTGGTAAAGAACAGGCACGGCGCGATGGCAAACCCGAAGAAATGCTCGAAAAGATTGCACAGGGTAAACTTGGTAAGTTCTTTAAAGAGAATACTTTACTGAACCAGGATTTTGTTAAGGACAACAAACAGACTATCGGGCAATATCTTAAATCCGTTGATAAAGAATTGACTGTAACAGCTTTTAAAAGGTTTACACTAAACCTGTAAACTAAAGTTCATAATTCAATATATTGTGGCGCCCCTGGGCGCCATTTTTTTTTATTTTACTATAATTATATCTTTACAATAAAGAATATGCAATGAAACCTCCATTTTTGCAAAAACACAAACGGGCTTGAGAGCTCCGCGAAGTTTTAAAAATATGAAAATTATTTCGTAATCATGGAGGTTCCATCCAACCATAAAAATAAATTATATACGGATGAAATACTCAAGAATCTTACTAAAACTTAGCGGGGAATCATTAGCCGGAAAAGGAAATCATGGAATTAATGAAGCTTTACTGGAAGATTATGCATCTCAGATAGTAGAAATTGTTAGAGAAAATTGTGAAGTTGCAGTTGTTATTGGCGGTGGTAATATTTTTCGCGGTCTCAGTGGTACTGAGTCAGGATTTGACAGGGTGAAAGGTGACCAGATGGGAATGCTGGCCACAGTAATTAACAGTCTTGCTCTTGAGAGCGCCATCAGGATGGAGGGTGGAAAAGCTACTGTATTCACCTCCATAAGAATGGAGCCTGTTGGTGAGCTGTATAATCGCGATAGAGTTATTAATGAATTGAATACAGGTACTGTTTGCATTCTTGCCGGTGGCACGGGGAATCCTTTTTTCACCACCGACACTGCAGCTGCACTGAGGGCTGTCGAAATAGGTGCAAATGTCCTGCTCAAAGGGACAAGGGTGGACGGAGTTTATACTTCCGATCCGGAAAAAGACCCCTCAGCCAGTAAATTCGACACTATATCTTTTGAAGAAGTAATATCAAGAAGGCTTAAAGTAATGGATTCAACAGCCTTTACCATGTGTCGCGATAATAATATGCCAATTGTGGTTTTCGACATGAATAAAAGAGGAAACCTTATGCAACTGGTTAACGGGATCAAAACCGGGACTCTCATTTGCGACTGAAAATATTGGAATTCCGGCTATTTTATTATTTTTGCTACAACTGTTGCAAATTTGATCACATATCCAGACCAATACAAGTTAAACTATATTCCCTGCAATATGAATGAAGATGTTGAACTGATACTGGAAGAGACAAAGGACAGAATGCAAAAAGCCCTTGAGCATCTTGAACATGAACTTGCAAGACTTCGTGCAGGCAGGGCGACACCTGCACTGCTTGATGGCATAACAGTCGATTACTATGGCGTTAACTCACCATTGACTCAGGTTTCAAATATTAATACTCCCGATGCCAAAACGATTCTTATCCAACCCTGGGAAAAGAACATGCTGGGCATCATAGAAAAAGCCATAATGGCTGCCAATATCGGATTAACACCAATTAATAACGGCGAGGCAATCCGCATTAACATACCTCCCCTTACCGAGGAGAGAAGACATCAGCTTGTTAAACAGGTAAGAAATGAGGGGGAGACTGCAAAAATAAGTATACGCAATGCCCGTAAATGGGCTAATGACGAACTTAAACAGTTGCTAAAAAATGGCCTGCCGGAAGATACGGAAAAAGATGCTGCCGATAAGGTCCAGGAAATGACTAACGATTTCAACAGCAAAGTTGATAAGGTGATGGCTATAAAAGAAAAGGACGTTATGACCGTTTGAAAACCTTTTCCAGGAGCAGGGTCTCGATAACTATCGGGAGGGGGATGAGGCAGGTGAAAGAAAAATAATTTATTTTCCTGGTAAAAGTTTCAGTGTATATTTTGCTGCTGCCTTTACAGCTGAATCGGAGAATGCATCATTATAAAACTCCTTATTAATATATGCCCTGGTCTGGGACAGGTAAAATTCACTTGATGGTATCCCGGATTCACCTGTAGGAATAATTGTCAGTGACTTATCCCAGTCAGCCGTATTGAAAATATGCCTTTCAGAAGCACCATTGTTCACCACAAATCCTGAGCTGTAAGAATAGGGACTGACAGTATGGTTACTCCCTCCAACCCGGTATGATTCAGAATTAAACCCGAACAAAATGTCCAGGATCTTTACTGTCCCCAGGGGATGAACAATCCTGATCTTATGAATATCTCCCCACTTCCAGTTGGACATATCAGGTCCTCTTTCATCAGTCAGCGAAGCAATACAATCTTTGAAGCTTTTTAAAACAATATCATCAAGAGTCTCTTTTACAGGAGTATTTATATCGTCAACCCATTCATCTGGTCCTGTAGTAAGTATCCTGTATATATAATACTCTTTTGTTGTTCCAAAGAGCTGGTCATATAATTCTCCAAGTTCATCTGAAAGGAGATTTTTTATAAAGCTTATCCTGAAAAATTCAAATATTGAAGGCACAACAAAGTCAGCATTCATATCATAGTCCCAACCTGAAAAGAGTACCAGTCCATCTTTTTCAGACTGTGAAAGTTCAGATTTTCTATCGTTCAGCTTTAAAATAAATGGCGTCAACAGTGCAGCATAATCAGAATGCTGATCAGTGATCATCCTCTTAAAATCATTGATATTGAAGATCTCCTTTTCGTTTAACATCTGCCTTATCCTGTTGATCCTGTAAGGCATTATGAACCCTGCGCTGATATAATATGGGTAATCATCTGAGACTGTCTTGTTATTTGCAGAGGAGACAAAGCCTGCTTCCGGGTTCAGGCTATAAGGGAGTTGTCCAAAGGGTACAAAACCTTTCCAGTCAAATTCATCTGTCTCTCCATTTCTTATTGAAGTGCCGCTACCTTTTCTTATAGCTATCCCGCCACCTGTATTCAAACCTATATTGCCGTCCACATCAGCGTATGCAAAATTCTGGCTTACCGACCTGAATGATTTTATAGCGTCTCTGAAATCTTTCCAGTCAGATGCTCTGTTAAGCAGGCAGACCGCTTTGATTTCGTCGCTGTAATCGTATCCCGCCCACCTCATTGTCAGGGTAGCATCATTAACGTCCCTGAATCCGGAAATGACAGGTCCCCTCTGTGTAAATCTAAGTTTCAGCGTATCCTGCATCCCCCCTTTAATCTTAATGATTTCATCCCTTACAACCATATTTCTCCATTCTCCATTAAAAAAATATTGATCTTCATTATCGGGATTAATCTTTTCAGCAAAAAGATCTATATCATCCACCATCAGGTTTGTCATGCCCCATGCTATCCTTTCGTTGTGCCCTGCAACAACGAATGGTTCGCCCGGCACAACCACTCCTGTAACATTCAGTTTACCAGGGATAACCTGGTGCATCTGAAACCATATGCCCGGAGACCCGAAACTCAGGTGCATATCATTTGAAAGTATTGGTTTTCCGGTCTCGCTCTTTCTGCCTGTCACAGCCCAGTTATTACTACCGGAAAAAGATACAATACCAAGAGGTTTAAGTTTGTCCATTGATGAGATAAACATTTGAGCTTTCTTCAGAAGTGTATCACTTATCCTGAATTCAGGGAAAACATATGAATTAACAGCTTTCCAGTCAGGAATTATCTGAGATGCCCTTTCGATTCCGAACTTCTTCACCAGCCTGTAATAGAAAATATCCGAGGCTAGATTCCCCGAAGCAAGATCCCATCCCATATATCCTATAATATTTACTATGTCTTCCAGCTTCCAGGGATCAGGTCTGTATGACAGTATTTTAAATTCGGGCGGAAGTTTTTTCCCGGCAGCTTCAATATATGCATTTACTCCGTCAGTATATGCCTGCATAGCTGATATTACGCCCGGATCTTCGTTGCTTATGATAAGTTTTGATTTAGCAGTCATTTCAAGACTTCTAAGGAAAAGATCGGTCTGAATATAATCTTTCCCGAATATTTCTGAGAGCCTGCCCGTGGTGGCCCTTCTTATAAGGTCCATCTGCCATAATCTTTCCTGAGCCATCACATAACCTGCGGCAAAATAGAGATCATGTTCATTCTCCGCATAAATGTGGGGCATGCCTCTGATATCTCTGTAAACGGTTACTTCGCTCCCCAGACCTGTGACATTCAGGTCACCTTTATAGGACGGAAGAGCGCTCTTTTTGATCCCGCTTATCAGGATTAAACCACCAATTAATGCTATAACAACCAGAATTAAAAGTGAAATAAGGATAGTTTTAATTATTTTCATACTTCAGAGATTTATTTTTACCAATATACAAATTCTTCAGAATTATCAATAGTTGACACCTTTAAGCCCGGAGGTACAGTTTCTGCATATTTCAGTCGTATATCTGCCTTCAAGTATGCTCCTTCGGAATATCCTGTATTTGGGACCATGCCAAATCTCCCTGAATGTATCTTCATTAACATCTCCCATAATATGGTCGGCATTTTTGTCGAAACAGCACGGGACCACCTTCCCATCCCATGTTATTACCGGGTTGAACCATAGTCGTGAACACCTGTCCGGAAATGTACTTTTAAGTACATAGCCATTCTCTGTAAATTTATACCTGTTGAAATTTTTAAGTGAAGAGAACCAGTATCGATGAGAACCATTGCTTATAACCTGCATAGACTTCAGTTTAAGAGAAGCCTTCATATCAAGGGCATAGCGTTTTACCATTGGTATCTGATGTTCGTTATTCCTGTTAACAAGAAACTGAATTTCAAGTTTCATCGGGGAAGCTGTTTTTCTTTTCGCTTCACTAACACTTTTAATTCCATTTATCACCTGTTCAAAGTCGCCTTTTATCCTGTAGAGTTTATAAGTATTTTCATCCATACCGTCAAGCGACACAATAAGCTTTTTAAGGCCCGAAATGACAACTTTTTCAGCATTACCTCCTGATAAAAAATGACCATTGGTTGAAACCACAGAATTAACTCCTGCAGATCTTTCAATAAAGGCAAAGAACTTTGGATGCAGCATAGGCTCTCCCTGAAAGTAAAGATTTATATTAAACAGGAAGCGTCTAAGCTCATCAATTACCTTTTCGAACAGATCAATGTCCATATATCCACGATTTCGAGTCATAAGCCCGGAGCCGGAGTTGCATTCAGGGCAATTCAGATTGCAATGGTTGGTTAATTCGGTGCTTATGGTAACCGGCATACCATAGATATCTGCTTTACCTCTAACGGAACTGCTCAAATATGAATATCCGGCTTTCAGTGCATTGGAAGATTTAACTATAGACCAGATCATCTGAAAAAAATATGAAGTAAGATTAAAAAATATTTTTTAGAAATAATAATAGGGTATTATATCATTATAAAGGTCTTTGCATTGAAAAGCAGATAAAGATGTATTAAAACTTGAGAATTTCAATTAATAACCAAATGAAATAATGCCATGAAAACTTTTAAAAACGTTTTGTTTTATGCAATGTTTTTCCTGCTCGCTTTCTCATTTCAGACAGTAGCTGCAGGGTATACCATTGGGAAGAAGAAAGCTGATCAGCAAAACTATCTTACTATCAAAGGTAAGCTGGTTGATTCAGAGTCAAATTTACCTCTTGTTTTTGCCACAGTTGCAATAAGTGATGCAAATGTTGCAGTTATAACAAACATCGATGGTGAATTTACAATTAAGATTGGACCGGAACTTGCTTCCAATAACCTTGAGATAACATTCCTGGGTTATAAGAACAAAGTTGTACCAATCAGTTCCATGCGCGACAACGGATATAAGAATATTATTGCGCTCGATCCAGCCCCAATACCCATCAGAGAGATTATAATCAAGCCGATAGATCCAGTGGAAATTGTAACACAAGCCATTACCAGGATAAGTAAAAATTATGAGTCGGAGCCTAATCAGATGACCGCCTTTTACAGGGAAACCATCAGGAAAAATCGCACATATGTTTCAATAGGCGAGGCTGTTGTTGAGATTTTTAAGGCACCATATAATAACAGTCTCAGGTATGATGCCGCAAGGATATACAAAGGTCGCAAGAGTACCGATGTTGAAAAAATGGATACTATATTATTTAAACTGCAGGGAGGACCTGTCAGTTCCCTTGAGCTTGACATTGCAAAAAATACAGAGGCTATACTTACACTCGACGCAATGAAATATTACGATTATTCACTTTCCTCAGTTATCGAAATAGATGGAAAACCGAATTATGTAATAGAATTCAAACAAAAACCAACTGTCGATATTCCTCTTTTTATGGGAGATCTTTACATTAATATGGATACTTATGCCATTACTGAGGCTGAATTCGGTTTTAATCTCTCCGATAAAGCAGCAGCAACATCTATCTTTATCAGGAAGAAGCCTCTTGGAATGGAGGTTACCCCGGAAATTGCAACTTACAGGGTAAAATATCGCGAACAGGACGGTAAAATGTATTTCGAATATTCAAGAGCAGAAGTTAAATTTAAAGTAAACTGGAAGAGAAAGCTGTTTAATACTTTCTATACCACAATGGGAGAAATAGCAGTTACTGACCGTACTAACCAGGAAGTTGTTAAATTTGCAGGAAAAGAGAAGCTTAAATTCTCAGATGTGTTTTCTGATAAAGTCACTGCTTTTGCTGATCCGGACTTCTGGGGTGAATACAATATCATTGAACCTGACCAGAGCATTGAATCGGCAATTCGTAAACTGAGCAGAAAGGTTAAATTCAGCGACATAGAAGATAAAGAAAAGTAACAGGCCTATGACCAGGGATTCTGTAATAATAAGGAGGATCAGACAAGGTGATGCAGCACAGTTTGAAAAACTTTTCAGATCCTCCTATGTCTCCCTGGTACGATACGCGAAGACCATTTTAAAAGACCACGATACTTCCGAAGAAATTGTCCAGGATCTGTTTTTCAGGCTCTGGCAGGATAAGAAGAAAATCAAAATTGAGAGTTCATTGAATGGATATCTTTTCAGAGCAGTTCATAACAATTGCCTTCACTGGATCGAACATACCAGGGTGGTTGAGAAACATGCACAGGAGATGGCAAATAAGCATAGTGAGAATATGGAAAATCCTGCAGAAGAGATTCAGTACAAAGAACTCCAGTCAAAAATAGCCCGGATACTTGAACGGCTGCCTGAAAGATGTGGAAAGATCTTCTGCATGAACAGGTTTGAAGGATTAAAATATGCCGAGATAGCTGAAAAACTTTCAGTATCGGTAAAAACAGTAGAGGCAAATATGGGAAGAGCATTAAAAGAATTCAGAAATGCATTAACAGAAAAATGAAAGAGTATAGAAATACAAAAAGAATTACTGACAAGGACTGGAAAGATCTTGCTTCAGCATTATCAGAAGAAAAAAACGATAACTCAGATCTGGCAAACAGATTCTTGTCTGAAGACAGTTACCGGACTGATAAACAATGGAAAGAATTGAGTAAAATGAATGATGACAAAAAGATAGATGTGGACAAAGCATGGACTAATGTATATTCCAGGCTTCAGGAAGAAGGAACCCTGCCCGGGAAAATACCTTCAGGTATTATTTTCATGAGAAGCACTTTTATAAAGATTGCCGCAGTTGCACTGGTGCTTATAAGTATCGGAAGCATTTTTTACTTTGCAGGTAAATCAGGGTTGTTGAGCAGGGAAATTATTGTAGCCACCAATAATGAACAAAAGAATGTTCTCGTAACATTACCCGACAACAGTAAGATTTTTCTTAACAGGAACACCGAACTGGCATATCGGTCAAACTTTGGGAAGCCGGGAAGAAGTGTGACACTTTCGGGAGAAGCATTCTTCGAGATAGCAAAAGATTCAACAAAACCTTTTATCATAGATGCCGGTAAAGCCAGTGTTAAAGTAATCGGAACCTCTTTTAATATTCTTACAAAAAACAGGGACTCCGCTGTTGAAGTCTTTGTCAAAACCGGGGAAGTTATGCTTTACAATAATTCAGGAATTCAGAATGTTGTACTTGAACCAGGCTATATCGGTACAATTGACTCAGGAGTCGTGGCAAAAACGATTAATAATGATCCTAATTATATGGCATGGAATACAGGTCATCTTATCTATGACGGACAAAAACTTGATATTGTTTTCAAGGATCTTAAGAAGGTTTACGACATGAACATTATTGCAGATGATCCGGAGATTATAAATGAGACATGGACATCTCCAATTGATAATCAGCCCCAGGATACAATTATTCGTTTAATTTGTGCTAGCTTTAACCTGAGTTATACCAGGGAAGGTAATATTTACCATCTTGCAAAAAAATAACTCCAAACTTGTTAAATGTTGCCATTCAATGGCTTCATATTAAAGAAAAGGCCGGCCATTGTATTGCTTTTTTTATTTATTGGCTGTCTGGCTGCCAGGGGACAAAAAAGTATCCTTGATTCAACATATACATTCAATGCAGGGACAGTTAAAACCGCTAATGCTCTTAAAACCATTTCAAAACATACAGGGTACAATTTTACTTACGACAGTCGGTTAATTAACCCTGAAAATAAAACCGAGATGACATTCAGTGATGTAAAGCTGAGCGTTATACTCGACTCTATCCTGAAAAGTGATTCTCTTTCTTATTCCGTAATTGATAAATATATAATTATTTCAAAAACGTACCGGAATACCCTTCCAAAAACCGATTCTACTGATACTATTGAAATTAATTCCATCTCCGGGATAATAGTTGATGATGTTACTGGCGAGCCGCTTCCTTTTGCGACCATCGGACTTAAAAATCAGGGGAAAGGAACTGTCACTAACAATAATGGAGAATTCGGACTAAAGATCACCCGGAATTATCTTACAGATACCCTCTCCGTGTCATATCTTGGTTATATAAGACGTGAAATTCCTTTGGTGCAGGCTTTGGGAAACAATTACACAATAAGGTTGAAAAGAGAATTTATCTCTATTCCCGAAATAATTATCCGAACCCAGATTCCACAGGAGATACTTGCAAAAACTGTTTATGAAATACCAAAGAATTATGGAAGTACACCAGCAATGCTTACGGGGTTTTACAGGGAAGGAGTCTTGAAAAAACAGGAGTTGCAGGTATACTCCGAAGCAATACTTGAAATATATAAAAGTGCATATACGGCAACATTCTTAAACGACCAGATTAAAGTCTTTAAAAGCCGGAAAATTGAAAATACAGCTTTGCACGATACGCTTGCAATAAGGCTTAAAGCAGGGTTAAGCACCTGCCTTGAACTTGATGGCGCAAAGAATATCTTTGATTTCATTGCCCGGGAAAATATGCCGGAATATACCTACAGGATAACAGATATCGTCACATTCGATGAAGATGCAGCTTACGTGATAGATTTTGAACAGAAGGAAGATGTAGATCTGCCTCTTTACAAGGGAAGCATATATATCAGTACAACCGATCTTGCTATCCTTCAGGCCGACTTTGAAATTCATCCGAAATACATTAATAAGATAAAGGACTCTTTTATTTCAAGTTCTTCAAGAGGATTCAATACCTGGCCCCTGTCTGTAAAATATTCTGTAAGTTACCGGAAATATAATAACAGGTATTTTCTGAACCATGTAAGAGGAGATCTATTATTCGCCTCAAAACAGAAGAAAAAACTCTTCAACAGTCAGTTCAGGGTTTTCTTTGAGCTGGCAATAACAGATATTAATACTACTAACGTAACCCGCTTCGAAAGGGAGGAACTGGCTCCGGTCCATTCGGTATTTTCTAAGACTATTAAAAGCTATGATTCTCAATTCTGGGGAGACCAGGATTTCCTGAAACCTGAAGATAATCTGCTTCAGGCTCTTAAGAACATGAAGGTAAAGCTTCAGGAGTTTTCGAAGTAGAGTAAGAAAAACAGATTTAATATTTATCAATAAGCCTGTATAATTCGGTAAGATCAGGAGTAAGAACTACTTCTGTTCTCCTATTCTTCTGACGGGCATCAGCTGTATTGCGTGAGTCGACAGGTAAATATTCGCTGCGTCCTGCGGCAGTCAGACGTTTCGGGTCTATTTTTGATCCTTCAAGCAGGACACGGACTACTGTTGTTGCTCTTTTAACGCTCAGGTCCCAGTTATCTTTCAGCTGGCTGTTACCCGGGTTATAGGGGACATTATCAGTATGACCCTCAATCGTAACCTGAATATCCGGATTCCTTTCAAGTACTCCAGCCAGTTTTTTCAGCGCATTCCTTCCGTTGGCATCAATATCCCAGCTTGCCGATTTAAAAAGAAGTTTCTCATCAAGCGAAACATATACTTTCCCGTTTTTCATTGTTACTGTGAGACCATTGTTTTCAAATCCTAAAAGAGCCTCTGAAACCTTGTTTTTAAGATCCTGGACTATCTGTTTCTGAGTATCCAGTATCTTTTGAAGCTCAACAAGCCTTGCATTTCTCTTTTCCAGCTCAAAGGTAAGCTCATCAAGTGATGCTTTTTTAGTATCAAGGGTCTCTTCGAGCTGTCGTAAAAGATCTTCCTTCTTCTGGAGATTATCCTGAGCTGTCTGCAGCTCAGAAAGTAGTTTTTGGGTCTCCTTTACATTTCCACGAATAAGGTCTTCCTGTGCATTTTGAAGATCAGTATATTGCCCGGAAATTTGATTATACTCCTCAACAGCCCTGTCGCGGTCTGCCTGAGTCTTTGCAATATCCTCATTTACAGACGCTATTTGTTTGTCGAGAAGAGCCATTTTGGCCTCAAGCTCCCTGTTCGCCATCTCAAGACCAATATTTTCAGTTTTAAAATCATCTCTTTCGTCCATGAACTGCCTGCTGGTATCCTGCAGACTTTTATACTTTTTACCTGAAACACATGAAATAGTTGATATTGCTACCATAAGAACCAGAGAACCGAAGAATATTGTCCTGTTCATAATTGAAAATTATTTACTGTATAACAACTTTTCTTATTATTTTATTGTTACCTGCCATATTGCTGATGAAGCAAAAATAAGAAAATCCCGGTTATGCTTCAGCAATCAGCTGGCAATAATAATTGTTATATTTGCAGATTATTTTCTTTTCGATGAATCCGGAAGAGAACTTGTTGTTCAAAATTTCAACGCCAGAGGATCTAAGAAAACTCGATCCTGCTGATCTTGTTAAGGTTAGCGCTGAACTTCGCCAGTTTATTATTGATGTCGTCAGTAATAATCCGGGCCATTTCGGCGCCAGTCTTGGTGTTGTAGAACTTACAGTCGCTCTCCATTATGTATTTAATACGCCATATGACAAGATAATATGGGATGTTGGTCACCAGGCTTACGGGCACAAGATACTTACCGGAAGAAGAGAAAGATTTTCTTCAAACAGAAAATATAAAGGTATAAGCGGTTTCCCTAAGATGGCTGAGAGCGAGTATGATGCCTTTGGCACAGGGCACTCCTCCACTTCAATATCAGCTGCGCTGGGGATGGCTGTTGCGGCTCAGAGAAAAGGTGAAAAAAGACATGTAGTGGCAGTTATCGGCGATGGTGCAATGACTGCCGGCGAAGCCTTTGAAGGTTTGAATAATGCAGGAATAGCAAAATCCGATTTGCTGGTTATCCTTAACGATAATAATATTGCCATCGACCCGAATGTCGGCGCTCTAAAAGAGTACCTGCTCGATATTACCACCAGCAAAACTTATAACAGGTTTAAGGATAAGATATGGAATATGCTCGGTAAAGTGGGAAAGCTTGGGCCTGATGCACGCACTCTGGCAGCACAGCTCGAATCAGGATTCAAGAGTACTATCCTCGACAGAAGTAACCTGTTTGAAGGTATGAACTTCAGGTATTTTGGTCCAATCGACGGCCACGATGTACTGCACCTCATAAAAGTTCTGGAAGACCTCAAAAGAATACCTGGTCCCAAGTTGCTTCACTGTCTGACTATCAAAGGAAAGGGATTTAAACAGGCAGAAGAAAACCAGACTACATTTCATGCTCCGGGTAAATTTGACAAGAAAACAGGTGAAATAATCAGTGTTCCTGACGGAGAGACACCTCCCACTTTCCAGGAGGTTTTTGGTAAAAGTTTACTGGAGCTTGCCAGAATGAATGACAAAATTACCGGCATTACTCCTGCAATGCCATCCGGCAGCTCTTTATGCATAATGATGAATGAATTACCGGAAAGGACATTTGATGTTGGAATTGCAGAACAACATGCTGTGACATTTTCTGCCGGCCTGGCAACCCAGGGGATGATCCCTTTCTGCAATATCTATTCATCTTTCATCCAGAGAGCTTACGACCAGGTTATACACGATGTTGCACTACAGAATCTTCACGTTGTTTTTTGTCTCGACCGTGCAGGAATTGTAGGAGCTGACGGGGCAACACATCATGGCTTTTTTGACCTGGCCTTTATGAGGAGCATCCCCAATATGGTGGTCAGTGCACCCATGGATGGTATTGAATTAAGGAACCTGATGTACACAGCACAGCTGGAGAAAAATAACCGGCCCTTTTCAATCCGTTATCCCAGGGGCCCGAATAAGATTTCCGACTGGCAAAGACCATTCAGTGAGATTGAGATCGGAAAGGGTCGTCTTTTAAACGAAGGTAACAATATAGCCGTTTTGAGTGTGGGCTATCCTGGCAATGATGTGGCTGATATTGTAAAAAAACTTGCTAAAGAATCTATTACCATCACACACTGGGATATGCGGTTCATAAATCCGCTCGACAAAGAGGCGCTGCATTCGGTCTTCAGGAAATTCAGGAAGATCATCACGGTGGAGGATGGAGTGCTTAAAGGAGGCTTTGGAAGCGCAGTAATAGAATTTATGTGCGATAACCTTTACACATCAGAAGTAAAACGTCTTGGCATTCCCGATTATTTTGTGGAACAGGGTACACGGGAAGAGCTTTATGCTGAGTGTGGTTACGATGCGGAAGGCATAGAGAAAACAATAAGGGAAATGCTTAAACCCGGCACAGGGAAGATAATAAAGGGCTCAGAGCATACGAAAATGAAGGGGAGAAAGGGTGAAAGGGAAATCGGAGCGAAGTGAAGATTCCGCAAAGCGGAAAAGGGGTGAATGGGTGCAAGACAAAAGATAAGAAACAAACGATAAATGATCAATAAAAATTTTTATTTTCGCAGTTCAGTTACAACGCCCGGATGGCAGGGGTGAGCGTTAAAAAACACCCGGGCGGGTGTTTTTAGCGAGCGGCCAGACTGCGGCGGTGGACAATTCCGCCATCCCGGTCAATTATTAGTGTTCTTTATAAAATACTGGAACCAATCAACATCTGCCGGATTGTATAAACGCCCGGATGGCGGAATTGGTAGACGCGCTGGTCTCAAACACCAGTGGCAGCAATGCTGTGCCGGTTCGATCCCGGCTCCGGGTACTTTTCAAAACAATTTAAGCCCTGATAAAAAATAAAATCAGGGCTTCTTAACTTGTATTGGCTGAAGCATTTCTGAGCTTACACGCTATTATAGAGATTTGTCTTGGCTATTTTCAATCAACTTGCCTCTTTAAGTTCCAATGTGGTGTGAATAATCTATCCTGGTTTATTTCTTTTTATTTTCTTTTAGGTTGGTATTTTCTCCTGAAGCATAGGCAGCATCATATTTTGCCCGAGCAGTTTTAAGTGTAGCCTGTGAAGCTTTAAGCGCATTCTGAGCACTTTTTTTGGCCGCTTTCCCTTTTGTAAGGTTTGCATTGCCTATTGTCTGCTTTCTTTCTGCCTCCCTCAAACGTGTATCAAGGGCTTTGACATCTGATCTGTATTTTACATCCAGTGTTTTAAGATCTGCTCTAGCCTTGCTGGATTCTCCCTTATCTTTTGAAGTTGAAAGCTTAATCAGGGGTTTTTGTTTGATAGCATGGTCTTTGTCAAGTTTATTGCTTTCTGCATTAATGGTCTTAATTTCTGTCTTTGATTCGGCGATTAGCTGATTTCCAGATTCAATAAGAGAATCTGCGACAGTCATTTTCCGTTCATTCAGAGTAACTTTAGCTTTGGCTGCAGCAATCCCGGTTTCAAGGTTCTTTAGTTCGGCTGATTTTTTATCCGTTTGAGCCTGGGTGAGAATCGATGTAAAAAGCAGCATTGATAACATAGATAAAATTCGAAAATTTAATACAGTATTCATATGTGTAAAATTTAGTTTAGAATGTTGAAATAAACGAATTCTCAACTAAATTAAACTTTAGTTAAATAAAAGTCAATTTTATTTCAGCAGGGAATTTTGATTATATCTTCCCGGCGACATCTTTTACTCCATCAACCTGTTCACTTCACAGTAAACATGGAAGTACCATATACTTTTACACCTGATGGAGTAATACCTTCAGCAACAACTGTATATACACCTGTTTCATCAGATGTAAAGAATTCACATGTTGCATCACCGGCCGATGAAATCTTTACATCAGGATCCCAGAAAAGTAAATTGCGAAAGTCAGGAATACGGTTGTCTCTGATCAGCTTATCCGAATAATCAGGAGAATAAAATGAACTTTCTTTCTGACAGGCCTCGTAGACCCTCCTGTAAACAGAACCGTCAAAGTCAAAAACTCCCCGGTTCCCGGTTTTTGTAGTAAAACTTATAATACCTTCAAAGATATAATTATGATAAAAGTACCTGCTGGTTATTATTTCTATGCTTTCAATATCAGCAGCCCTGACATTTAAAAGATCTCCAATATCGTAAACCGGTACTCCATCGACAAGTACCAGGGCCTGATTCTCAAAGTGTTCATATGGATTTTTACTTGCAACCTTAAGGATAAATTCGTTATTCTTATTTTCGATGTTCACTTCATAAACAAGCTCCTTTATAATTTCCCTGATATTAGTCAGTTCTATATAATCTGACATAACTATTCTCCGGGTTGGTTTATAATAAAAACCATAAGCATCCTTAATTCCGTCAGGATACTTGTAATTTTGCATATTTTCCTCGTAAAGAGCATTAATCTGTTTACTTATAATTGCCTGATTTACAAGCTCAACCTTGTTACTGTCGAGATAAAAAGCTGCCAGCTTTTTATCATTATAAATATTATAGAACTGAGGATCAAGCTCTACATAACAACCTGCAATTTCCCTGCCCATCGGCTGAATTACTATTTCATTCAAACCATATACTCCCTTCAGAATAAAGTTAAACTCGCCTTTTTCATTTGTCTTCCAAAACTGTATCCTGTTTATTTTTCCGACAATAGAAATTGAAATATCTGTGTTCTTAAGCGGTTCATTGGTTATTTTATTCTTTATAACTCCTTTGATCAATTCCCCCTCAAAATCAGGAAGGTGAGTTATCACAACATATGGAAAATTATTACTCCCTTCCGGATTTCCTGTTAAAGTAAGTATATTTTCCAGCGTATCGGCAAGATATGATTTAACAACTGACAATGACAGATCGGCTTGTTCAGGATTCCCTGTGGCATTCTGAACCGATAAAGTCAGCCTGACTTTATCTCTGGTTACATATTCGCCTTTATTCATACTGATTGTAAGATTTTCTTTGTCGTCTGCCGAGGCTTTTTTAGATAACAGAGCTTCAATACTCCCAGAATACCCGTTCGGATTCCCGGCTGCAGATGTTACCGGAGGAACCAGCTTATCTACATCTCTGAATGGATTAATTACCGAAATTGTTTTAAAAAATAACTTCTCAATAGGAAAATTAAGCATCCAGCTGGTATAAGCACGCAGTAAATAATTTCCTGACTCCAGGTTATCGGGTAACCTGAAATGGCCCGACCCGGAAAGTCCTTCAGCTTCTATTTTGAGCTGGACAACAGGATTATTTAAACTATTGAGCAGCTCAACAAATACAATCTTGCTTAAATCAGATGGGAGATAAGTATAAGGATTAAACTTATAGATCTTAAACCATACTTGTTCACCTGTAATATATAATTTCCGATCGGTTCCTACATAGAGGCCTTCCGGGTAATTGCTCCTGGCTGCTGTATCAATAGAATTGTCAGCCATTTGCATCTGTTCTCTTCCATTTACATAACCTGCCGGAAGTAAAAAGAACAATGAAAAGAGAATTATCTGTGAAATTTTCATAAATCAATTTTGCCTATTTTGATTCAGTCCAGAAATCAGGTTTTGTATTGACCCCTATGATTTCACAATTAGAGCAGGCCACTGTTGCAAAGACAAGTTTTACAAGCTCGTTATTTTCATTATATAATGGCTCAACAAATGAATATTTGTGATTTGACATATACATATGATATAATTCATCAAAGGTCATCAAGGGAGTATATGGACTGGTACGGGGATAATCCAATGGTGACATTATTATTTCATTGCAGGAATAAGTGTAATGGGGAAGATTAAGTGCATACAATTCATCAGGATCAATGAAAATTCTTTTCTGTTTTACTGCTGATACCTTAAAATATCCCAGAACCTTCTTCCTTTGATCATTTAAACAGCTCATATTTCCCTCAACAGCATAGGGCTGAGAATCAAAGATATCGCCACCACTTTCATTTACTTTTTCCAGGTTATTCCAAAAATTATATTCACTTTCCGAAATTGAAAGTTGTCTGACAAGTATACTATATCTTATTAAAAACCGATCTGATTTATTAGTTGCCCTGAAAATTAAAGGTTCTTTATTAATTATGCTGCTCTCCCCGGGCATAAATGAACGAATTAAAATGTCCTCAGCACTATATGTTCTCCAGCAGACTTCTTTGATCCGATCTATAGGTAAAATAGAATCTTCCTTGAAATAAATAAACTTCTGTGGACTGGGCAATCTGAATTCCCATGTCTCATCAACATCCCATCTAAGATATGCAGTACCGTCCTCTATATCACCTCCATCAATATAAAATCTGATCCCTTCCAGAATTTCGCTCTGGTTATATCCGAATTGCTGATCAGGTTGAAAGTATAAATTGTCTATATCAGGAACCGGCAGCATGGTACAAGGTTCAGAAATATATTCATTCCCATCATTTGTATTTATGTGCAAAGTATATGTTTTTCCTGTTTCACCTGTAAAAACATCTGGATTGGTTCTATAAGACCCATCCCCGGAATTATTAAGAGTTGTGGAATTACCAAGCTCGTCTGTTATTATAACAACAGCATCAGAAACCTTTTCCGGGATTGAGTCTTTAGACAAAACAGATCGTGATAATTTTACTTCACAGGGTGTATTTTCGTCAGTTATCATACCATCAACCACCAGTAACGATTCATAGCTACTAAGCCTTGGTGTATAAGGATCAATACAGGTACTAAATATGACTGTAATCAAAAAAAGGATTAAAGATTTAAGCCTGGCTCTTATCATTACTTAAATTATATTCATTTTTGACACATGGCTTCTTTAAAATTTTGGAAAGCAAAAATAATAATATTAAGCAAACTCAGATGTTTTGACAACCGAAATAACATTTGTCTTTAAATAAAAGGAATGTTTTATTCTTTCGTTCTGAAAAAATTTTGTTATTTCGGCTTTTCAAAAAAGTTATTGATGAGGCATATATTTGCTCTGATCATTTTGATTTTTCCATTCCGTATATCAGGTCAGGATCAATTGCAGGTGAAAGCACAAAATTTTGACATCACTAAGCCTGCATTAAATTCTTCCGGGGTACGTCAGCTGGAATATATCAAGGATTTATATTTAAGTGCTTATTCAACCCCGTCGGAAATAAAACAGGGAGAAGAATATATCTCATATTATTATCGCAGTAAAACCACCCCGTTATTATTTGATGGCCAAGAATTTGTATCAACGCTCTTTTTTAATGGGAGGAAATATATGAACATTAAATTACAGTATGATACTTTTCTTGATGAAGTTATATATACTGATACCAGCAGGTTGATTAACTTTCAATTCCCCAAAATTGCCTTAAACAAAAACCTTGTCGAGGGTTTTATCTCCTTTGCAGGTTATGACAGTCTCAAATTCAGTTATCTCAGGTTCCCCAAAAGTCCGGGAAACGACATGAATGATGGTTTTTATGAGGTTATTTATACTCAAGGATCCCGGGCCTTGATTAAGCATAAATCACTTGAATACGTTTCCCAGGCTGTGAATGAATATAAATACACTCCCGAGTTATATGTCAGCACCGGAGATAAATATCTTAAAATAAAGAATAATAAGGATCTCATCCGGGCTTTTCAAAATCATAGTCATGAGATCAAAGTGTTTCTGGGGGCATCAAAAATTAAGATTAAACATGCCACCAAGAGTCAGATCGTTGAAGCGCTGAATTACTATGATTCTCTGTTAAAATCTGATACTGATCTTAAATGAGAAGATTTCACATTTTTATTCTGGTGTTATTCTTTACCTGCAAAATGGCAGCCCAGGATAATAATTTATCCTTTCAATTCCATCATATATTATTCAAAGATTTTGCTGATACAATCGAAAGGACTATCCCTGTAAAAATCTATTATTCAAACAAATGGGTTGACTCACTCTATCTTGATATAAATGCAAAAGGGGATTCCCTTTCAGGAATTTTTAATAAATCGATGACTAATATTGGGTTCTCTTTCATTATAACCGAGAATAACAAGCTTATACTTTCGAAAGGATATTCAATAAAAACTGATTTTAACAAGGAATATCAGGCCCATTTAAGGCAGATAGTAACAAAACCCGATACCAACTATTATTTCCAGCCTGATAAGGATAAAGAACAGGCTGCGATAAATGAAGAATACAAGATTTTCAGGATCGGAAATCCTTCTGCCTTAAAAAAGTCTTCCACAGCTTTTCTTTCAGGAACCCTCAAGGAGTACCCTACAGAAGAGCCTGTTATTGGCGCCATGATATATATTGAAAAACTAAAAGCAGGTGTCGTAACAAATAATGCAGGTTATTATTCAATTGAATTGCCTAAAGGTCAGTATCAGGTCGAATACAGGATGGTTGGGATGAAACCAGCTAAAAGAAATATAATCGTATATTCTGATGGTGTGCTTAATGTTGAGATGTTACAGAATACCAGCCAGCTGGATGAAGTCAATGTTTCAGGACAAAAGGAAAATAATATTCGTAATATTAAAATGGGGGCCGAAAGAATCAGTATTAAAATGCTGAAGCAGATACCTATGGGTATGGGAGAGGTAGATCTTATTAAAAGTTCAATTATGCTACCTGGAGTTCAGTCAGCCGGTGAGGCTTCGGGAGGGTATAACATCAGAGGAGGAAGTACTGATCAGAATCTTATCCTGTTCGATGGTGCACCGGTTATAAATCCATCGCATTTTTTTGGTTTTTTCTCTGCTTTTAATTCTGATATCATCGATGAAGTGACGCTTTATAAAAGTAGCATTCCTGCAAAATATGGAGGAAGAATATCATCTGTGATGGATATCTCGCTAAGAGAGGGTAATTACGAGAAGTTTAATGTGAGCGGCGGAATAAGTCCCTTCACTGGCAGATTAATGATGGAAGGTCCGCTGGTTAAAAAGGTAAGCTCTCTTATAATGAGCTGTCGTACAACTTATTCTGACTGGATTCTCGGGTTACTAAACAGTGAGCAACTCCGTAAGAGCAGGGCAAATTTTAATGATTTTCAAGGTCTTTATACCTTTAAGATTAATCCCAGGAACAGTTTCTCACTTTCAGGTTACCTGAGCAATGATGGTTTTAATTATTATGAAGAAGAGGCTATTAGATACTCAAATTTATCATCCGCTGCAAGGTGGAAACATACATTCAATCAAAAACTCTCTTCCCAGGTTTCAGCTATAATCAGCAATTATAGTTATCAGCTCGATTCAAAGCAGGATTCGCTTCTATACAATTCATTAACCTACAAACTAAACCAGGTAATCTTAAAAACAGATTTTCTTTATTTTCCCTCTGAAAAACATAAAGTTGAATTTGGCCTGGATGCAACAAAATATTCACTTTCTCCCGGCGTACAGAAACCACTAGGCGATTTCTCAGAAATTGATCCAAAATCGCTAACAAAGGAAAATGCCCTGGAAAATTCATTATATATAAGTGATGAGTTTGAATATTCACCCAGGCTTCTTTTCTCAGGAGGCATCAGGCTGACATTATTCACTTCACTCGGACCTGGTGTCAGATATGTCTATTCACCTGATCATCAAAGATCAGTTGAATATCTGACAGATACAGTCTTTTTTAAAAATGGCAGTATTATGCAATCGTATCCGGGGATAGAATTCAGATTTTCCTCAAGGTTTGAGATAACATCAGATTTCTCTTTGAAAGCCGGAGTGCAGAGAAACTTTCAGTATCTGAATATGATCTCAAATACTACATCAATGTCGCCAACTGACATATGGAAACTAAGCGACAGTTACCTCAAACCTCAGCGCGGGGATCAGTTTTCATTAGGATTATATAAAAATTTCAATCGTAAAGCCATTGAAACATCTGTTGAAGCTTATTACAAAATATTAAACAATATACTCGATTATAAAGGAGGAGCCGTTCTTCTCATGAATGAACATCTGGAGACCGACATACTGGAAGGAAAAGGGAAAGCCTACGGCATTGAGATGATGATGAAAAAGCAAATCGGCAAGCTGACCGGATGGGTCAGCTATACTTATTCAAGATCGCTGCTGAAATTTGATGGTAAATTTGAAGAAGAAAAAATCAACGGCGGAAAGTATTTCCCCGCCAATTTTGACAAACCTAATGACTTTAAGTTTGTTGCCAATGTGAAGCTGTCGAGAAGGATTAATTTCACTACAAATTTTATGTACAATACCGGACGCCCCGTCACCTATCCGGCAACATACTTTTATTTTCATAATGTCATCCGTCTTTATTATTCTGAAAGAAATGAATTCCGCATTCCCGATTATATGAGACTTGATCTTTCAGCCACAGTGAACGGAAACCTCAAGGCAAAAAAGATCAATCATTCATCTCTGACATTTACTGTTTATAATGTGCTTGGCAGGAAGAACCCATACTCTATTTTCTTCAAAATTGAGGATGGGACAATAAATGGTTACAAGATGTCGATATTTGGACAACCTGTATTTATGCTGACATATAATTTCCATATTCGGGGAAATGCCACAACCGATTTTTAATATTCCGAAATACTATACTCACTACCTCATCAATTTAATTATCGTTTTTCTCCTTGTAAGCATCAATGATGGTAACCTCTCTTGCTTCTGCTACGGGTTCTGAGGCAGTCTGAATACCGGCTGCCACCTCCGGAATAATACCCATCCTGACATAAACAGGCCTTACTAAATTTTTTAAAGCAGGAAGCTTTCTCAAAAAAAGCAAAGCTCCTGCCAGACATGAAAGGCCGCCTGTCAGTATTGCACCGGGTGTTCCTATTGTCTTCGCCAGAAATCCTGCAAGAAGGCTGCCAAAAGGTGCCGTACCCATTATCGCCATCGTATAAAAGCTCATTACTCGTCCACGTTTATCATCATCAGTAATGGTCTGGAGTATTGTATTGCTTGAAGCCGTCTGGAGCATCAATCCCATTCCTATAAAAATCATCAGAAACATAGATATGATAGAGACCGATGTAAAGGATAAGGCTATAAGGCCGGTTGCAAATAATGCAGTTGCAGCCGGTACCAGTCTGCCAAGCTTGATTACCGACTTACGCGAAGCAAGGAAAAGTGCACTTATTAAAGCACCAAAGCCTGCTGCACCCATAAGAAATCCGTAAGTATGTGATCCGCCATGGAGCACCTCCTTTGCAAATACCGGCATCAGAACCTGGTATGATGATCCCATCAGACTCACCACTCCCAGCAGTATAATAATATATTTTATCGGGCTGAACCCAAATGTATAATTAAGCCCATCCTTCATAT
>Ga0315542_1000475_pt1 | contig 25153 bp, 31 predicted proteins | sample SalMarSW160120MG_FD_202541 | JGI IMG/M metagenome (GOLD analysis project Ga0315542, IMG submission 202541) | Salt marsh sediment microbial communities from the Plum Island Ecosystem LTER, Massachusetts, United States - Salt Marsh Sediment SW1601-20 ... | reverse complement strand
ATATCCGGAAATCCGGCGTCAATACTGGTAGCAACGCAACATATCGGCGCCGGATCATGAACCGCACAAGCAATTGGATGCATGGAGGACACGATGGTTATCACAGCGATCGTCACGGCCGTGGCCGTTCTGGTGGTGATTCTGCTTTTCAACAGTCTGGTGAGAAAAAAGAACCAGGCAATAACCGCATTCAGCACCATCGATGTGCTGCTCAAGAAACGCTTCGATCTCATCCCAAACCTGATTAAAGCGGTGCAGCGCTACATGCAGCACGAGGCCGGCGTGCTCACCGACATCACTGCCATGCGCGCCAAGGCCGTCTCCGGCGAAATGAGCGATGCCGAGACGGCCGACCTGGACCGCAAGGCAACCCAGGTCATCGGGCGGATCATGGTGGCAGCCGAGAACTATCCCGATCTGAAGGCCAGCCAAAACTTCGCCGATCTTCAGGCGTCGCTCAACGAGGTGGAAGAGCAGATCTCGGCCGCCCGCCGGGCGTACAACGCGTCCGTCCGGGACTACAACAACGCACTTGAGATGTTTCCCAGCAATATCGTGGCCGCTTTGATGCACTACCGGAAGAGGGTCTTTTTCGAAATCGCGGAACAGGAAAGGGCTAATGTCGATGTGGGCAGCCTCTTTGCCTCTTGACTTCGAGAAACCGAGCGGGGGACACAAAATGCTGTTTAACCGATCTCTTCCCGGCCAAACGGTTGTCGGCCGCATCAGAAGGAGATAAGTATGCGATCCCTTGAGGCTTTCTACGAGTCCGAGCTGATGCCGGATCTGGTCCAACTGGAGGATCTGCGCAAAACCGCTAAAAAAAGGATGGTGCCGGTGGTTGTTTTTGCGGCGCTCTTCAACCTTGCGTGCCTCATCCTGTTGGCCAAAACAGGCCTGCCGCTCAACATGATGCTGATCGCTCTTTGTATCAGCGCCGTACCCGTCTTCATCTGGTACGCCAAATACTTCAAGGGCTACAAGGACCGTTTCAAGGACGTAATCATACCCAAGATTGTCGCCTTTATTCATCCGGAGCTCAAGTATGAGAAGAACGGGATGGTGCCCAAAACCGCGTTCATCAACAGCCGGTTGTTCGCCGAACACCCGGACCGCTATTACGGCGATGACCTGGTCAGCGGCACTTTGGGCCGGACCGCCATCCAGTTCTCCGAAATCCAGGTGAACCGTGTGGAAAGGGTCCGCGATCATTCGGCGGAGGCCGGCTCCAGCCGCAAAACGCGTACACGCGTGTATCCGATCTTCAAGGGTCTGTTCTTTGCAGCCGACTTCAACAAATCGTTCAGCGGGACCACTATTGTATTGCCGGACAAGGCTGAAAAGCTCCTGGGGGGTATGGGGCAGGCCCTTCAGAAGCTGAACGTTCAGAAAGGCGAGTTGATTAAGCTTGAAGACCCGGAGTTCGAGCGGCTCTTTGTGGTCTACGGGCAGGACCAGGTCGAAGCCCGCTATATCCTTTCCACCAGTTTGATGCAGCGCATTACGGCCTTTCAAACCCGCACACAGAAAGAGATTCGGCTCTCTTTTTCGGGCAATATGCTCTATGTGGCCATCGCTTTCGACCGCGAACTGTTCGAGCCCGCCCTGATGGACAGCCTGCTCGATTTTTCCAGGATAAAAGAATACTACGACGACATGAAACTGGTGATCGACATCGTGGATGAGTTGAATTTGAATACGCGCATTTGGAGCAAACAATAGGAGGACACCATGAAACGCATGTCTCAAGAAGAAGCGGCGGAAGCATTTGACGATTTTGCGCAAAAGGCGGTGAATACCGTGGCGCCGAAAATTTCCACGGCCAAACGATGGCTCAAGCGCATCCTTGCCGTCTTTCTTATTTTGTTGAGCATTCCATTTTTTCTGAGCAGCGCCAAAGTGTTCGGACTGGTGATCTTGGTCTTCGGCTTGTACCTTGCCGCCGGCGGATTCCTGAGCTACAAGCTGGAGAAAATCGCGGGAGGCCTGCTGTTCGTTGTGGCCGGCATCGCCTTCGCTTGTTTTGGATATACATCTTATCAAAAGGGCTTGGAAAGCAAAAACTGGCCGGTCGCCAAAGGCTCGGTAACCCAATCGGAAATCGAAAAGCGCACCGAAACAACCGGCTCGGGCACCAGCAGGAGAAAGGTCGTCAAATCCTATCCGGTAGTCAAATATACCTACTCGGTGGGGAACCGGGACTACCAATCCGGCCGGATCACCTTCGGCCAATCCAAAGATGCCCATCATACAGTCGCCCGCTACCCCAAAGGCAAAAACATACAAGTATACTATAATCCTGAAAACCCCGCTGAGGCGGTACTGGAACCGGGCGGCGACGCGACGTTGAGCATTGTCTTTATAGGATTGGGGGCGGTTTTGCTTGTGATAGGCCTGGTTACAGCATCCAAGTTCCGGAAGATGTCCAAAGCGCTGTCCCAGGCGTGACGGCCGGCCGGGGGTTTACCGTCGTACGCGACTTGCTGCCGGCGCCGATTTTTACCTTATTCCGGCAACCCGGGCAAAATTCAGATCTTGAATCGTTTCTGACTCGAAGGCACTTTGACATGGAAAACGGAGGTGTTTATGAGAAAGGTAATTTGCATGACGGTGTTGGTTGTTCTTTGTTTATCGACGGCCCCGGCCCTTGCAGGCGGTTTCAAAGCCTATCCGGGTGCGGCGCTGGACCGGCGGGCGACCGATGATGCCAATCAAATGGCCAAACGAGCCAATATCACCGGAAACACCCAGGTGTTTACCACGGCCGACGCCTTTGACAAGGTGGTCTCATACTACAAAGCCAAAGGCATCGGCAAAGAGTATGTTATGCCCGGCGGTTCCAACAAGAACATCAAGCAGGCTTATTTTATATTCGACGGCGGCAAGGATCTGATGGCCTCCAAAATATGGGCCAAGATTCAAAGACCGGTGATGGGGTTGTACAAGGAAGATCTTCAAAATATGAAGATGCGGGATATTACCGCTATCATCTTTGTGCACAAGTAAATGCGAACAGCGAAGAACACCGGTGGCGCACTTCACGTTCATTGCCCTCAGCATTAAAGCGCCGCATTACAGAGAACCGTCTTCGGGCTGGAAAGATCTTTGGGTCGTTTGAGAATTTTCAGTCCCTGAGTACCTCTAACTCTTGGCGACCATCGCCCGACTGTTTCCGGGATAGGCGGCTTTTTCTGCGGATATGGGGACCGGCCGTAGGTATGCGCCCCAGTAGCTCATGCCCACAAAGAATGCGCCTCCGATGATATTTCCGATGGTGACCGGCACGAGGTTCTTCCAGAGAAAGCTGATCCAGGTCAGGCCGCTGAGGTCGATCCCGGAAGGTGCAATAGCGGCCCAGTTCTTCAGCATAATCCCGGCCGGAATAAAGTACATGTTGGCCACGCAGTGCTCAAAGCCGATGGCCACGAACCCCATGATAGGGAAGAAGATGGCAAAGATCTTGCCCACCGTCTGGCGGGCGGCCAGCGCCATCCAGACGGCCAGGCAGACCAGCCAGTTGCAGCCGATGCCGCGAAAGAGCGCTTCACTGAAGCTTAATCCGACTTTCGCGTAAGCGACCCCGACGGACGCCTTTCCCAGGGCGCCGCCTCCGACCTTCCAGAGCCCCGAAAAATAGAAGAGCAGAGCCAGCAGGATGGACCCGAGGAAATTGGCCAGGTAAACGAGTCCCCACCGCTTGAACATGACTTTAAGGGTGATCTCCTTTGACATCACGCTCGAGACCATCAGGTTGTTGCCCGTAAACAGCTCGGCCCCTGCAATAACGACAAGCATCAGGCCGAGACTGAAGGCCGAGCCCGCCACAAACTTCTGGATTCCAATGCCCGCCTTTGCAGCCAGATCAAAGGTCACGCTCGACGAAAGCAGTCCTCCGAAGCCAATGTAGGCGCCCGCCAGAATTCCCAGTACAAAGACGCTGAACCAGGGTGAGGTCGCCTTGCCGACGCCGACGCTGGAGGCGACGGTTTCGGCGATGGTCTTGGGTGCCTTGTCTTCCAGACTCGGCACTGGAAATTGAAACGACCTCATGATACTTTCGACTCGCCCGAGACTCTTCTTTTCCTCAGTGATTTTGCGCCTCACTGCCCTCTTGACGACCTCCTGGACCTCCTCCGGCGTGAAGGGCTTGGGAAGATAGTCCATGGCCCCCCTCTTCATGGCCTCGGTCGCACGCCCCACCGACGGGTACCCGCTGATCATTACGACAGCTGAATCAGGTGAAAGGCGATCGAGTTCTTGAACCACGTCCATGCCGTCGAAGCCGGGCATCTGCCAGTCGCAAAGGACGACGTCAAACTTCGAATCGGCAGCAAGCTTGAGTCCCTCCTTCGGGCTCGGCGTGATGACCACATCAAAGCCCTCGGCCGCAAATATCTTCCGGCAGGAATCGAGCACGAGCATTTCATCGTCGATGATGAGCATTCTCTCAGCCATGGCTTTATCTCCTGGATGGCCCCTGGCCATCTCATTCAAGAATGGAGGCCCCGGGGTCAGTCCGGAGCAGATACAGAAGGCTACCAGATTTCCGCACTAAGACGTTGGTCCAACCACTTTCGCTGCTTCGGGCTGAGCGGACCGATCTGCTTTTCAATCCACGGGATGTCACCGGTCAGGATGGCCAGCTTCTCCGGGCCGGTCAGATCAAAGCCCTCCAGGGCATCGGCACCGTAGTGCAGCAGGTTGTATACAAGTTCATAATCCTCGGCCGCCTGATCGAGGACCCTTAAGACCTCTTCCTTGTGGATGAGCCGCTGGTCTTCGGGACCCCGGGTGACCGCTATGTGCAGGGCGGACTTGACCGTCCTGATCAGTGCATCAGGGGAAAAGGGTTTTTCCAGATACTCCGCGGCGCCTAGTTTCATGGCCTGAACAGCCGATTTAACTGAGCCGTAGCCGGTAATCATAACGACCGGCAGAGCCGGTTTGGCGCGTTTGGCGTCCCTGAGAACTTGCATTCCCCCGATATCCGGCATACGAAGATCGGTCAGTACGATGTCGTAATTTTTTTGAATCGCCTGGTCCAGACCCTGACGACCGCTTAAGGTGACCTCGACCTCGAAGTTTTCGTCTTTCAGGATCTTGCTGACACTGTCCAGCACGATCTGCTCATCGTCAATCACCAATGCTTTCCTTGTTTCCATGAACACCCTCCTCGCGTGACCGCCACAAGATCACCGACTTTTTAAAAGAATCCTTCCAAGGACATCTGCGCGTAGGTCGCCTTCAGCTCAAACCATTCCTTTTGCTCCGGAGTCAGCGGACCGAGATGGCTTTCTATCCATGAGACATCTCCGGTCAGCAGCGCCAGTTTTTCCGGCCCGGTTAACTGGAAGTCCTCCAGCGCGTCCGCTCCGTTCTTGAGAAGGTTATGGAAAAAGTCTTTGTCGCATGCGGCCAGCTCTAGGACCTTTCGGATCTCTTCCTTGTGTACCACTTTCTGCTCGTCCGGTTCGGTGGTGGCGGCCAGATGCAAGGCCGAGTTCACTGCGCCCAGCAATTCCTCAGGAGTGAACGGTTTTTCCAGGTAATCTGCTGCCCCGAGCTTCATGGCCTGAACGGCGGATTTGACGCTGGCGAATCCCGTGATGATGACCACGGGCAGGGACGGCCGGGAACGTTTTACATCTCTCAGTACAATCATTCCCCCGATGTCCGGCATGCGGACATCGGTCAGTACGATGTCGTAGGTATTCTTCAGGGCCCAATCAATACCCTGACGACCACTCAAGGTGGCCTCGACATGGAAATTTTCGTCCTTGAGGATTTTGCCGACACTGTCCAGCACAATCTGTTCGTCGTCAATGACCAATGCTTTTCGTATCTCCATGACCCTTCCCCTTTCCAATTACGGATTTGACCGTCTCAAGCAGTTCGTCGGGCGTAAAGGGTTTGGCGACAAAGGTCGCCGCACCCAAGGCTTCGGCCGTCTTTATGGTTTCCGCAGTCGGGTATCCGCTCATGACAATAATCGGGATTGCCGGCCACTTTTCCTTTACCTTCCTCATGAGGTACATTCCATCGTGAATAGGCATCTTGACATCGATCAGGAGTACGAACAGCGCCTGACTCGACTGGTCTTCGATGATCTGCAGTGCCTCATCCACCGACGGAGCCAACATGACGTCGAAACCCTCCGATTCGAGCACCAGCCGGCAACTATCCAAAACGATTCCTTCATCATCGACGACGAGAATTTTCATATGCTACTCAGCCTCCCTTTCGACCGGCAGCCACACAAAGAATCTGGACCCCTTCCCGACCTCACTTTGAACCCGAATGGTGCCCCCGTGCCTTTGGACGATTCCCTGTGAGACGGAAAGACCGAGACCGGTTCCCTGGCCGATCGCCTTTGTCGTGAAAAAGGGATCAAACAGCCTTCTAAGGTTTTCAGCAGGAATTCCACCGCCGGTATCCGCGACGGTGATTTCCACTCCCCTCTGGCTGGCCTCGTTGCCGGATAACGCAGCGGCGGTGAATATTCTGATATTGCCTCCCGGCTCGGTGGCGTCCATGGCGTTGATGATGATATTGATCAGCACACTCTGCATCTGACTGCGGTCCAGGATGACCGGCGGCAGGTTTTCCCCCGCGCTGAATTTTATGTTGACACCTTTTACTAAGGCCTGATTTTCAACCAGTGCGATGGCTGACCGAACAAGCCGGTTGACCTCGGTAGATTCGGGATCCAATTGGGTCTGTCGGGAAAAATCCAGGAGCCCTTTGACGATTTTCCTCACACGCTCGGTCGCAGATACGATGGTCTCAAGGTCCGACCGTACTTCCGGGCTGAGTTCTTTTCGCCGCAGCAGCATGTGCGTATAGGTCAGCACTCCCGTTAGGGGATTGTTTATCTCGTGGGCGACACCCGCCGCCAGCCTTCCAACGCTTGCCTGTTTTTCCGACTGGATGATCCGGTCTTCGCTGGCCGCCCGCCGGCGCCCCATGGCTTCAACCATCTCTCTGAATTTCTTCTGCAGTACCCCGATCTCATCCTTTGAAACCGGCCCGATATCAGGAGCAAGGCTGCCTTCGGAAACCTGTTTGCTGGCCTTTATGAGGCGGCGCACCGGTTTCATAATCCTGTAACCCAAGCCATAACCCAGGCCCGCGGCCAGAGCCATGCCGGCGAGCGTGATCAAAATGAACACGCCCAGGGCCTTCTGCTTGATATCGCGATATTTCTGCTCCAAGACCCCGACATAGAGCATGCCTATGCGTCTCCCCGAAATGTCCTCAATCGGTTCATAGGCAGTGATGTACCAATCGCTGACAACAAATGCCGGGCCTGTCCAGCGCATGCCTTTCTGGAGCACATCTTCTTTGACTTGGGGCGAAACATGAGTTCCGATGGCCCGCTTGCCATCGGAGGTCAGGACATTGGTCGAGATGCGAAGATCGCCTAAGAAAATGGTGGCGGTGCCGATGCTGCGGCCCCCATAAGTCTCTCCTTGAAAGACCGTGTCGCGGACCGTGTCGACGAGATTTTCGCTGCCGTTCAGGAGGATCCCGCCGTAGAGGACCCCGAGCAGCGTACTCCCGTCAAAGACCGGTATTCCTGAGACAATTGCCATGCCTGGGGTAACTTCTTTTGTCGACTGAGGGTCTTGAGCAGAGGCGGAAAGCAACGGCATCCGGGTGCGCTCCGCAAGTTCAGGGTTCTCTGCGGAAAGAAACTCTCTGCTCAAGACAAGGGTGCCGGACAGGGGCGCCCTGCGTTCAAGTACCAGCTTTGCGAGCGGGTTATCGGCCGGGGAGTTTTCACGAGGTTGCGAGTTGTGACCTATACGGCACAAGGTTCGCCCGTCCGGGGTAACGATTCCCGCAAAGTCCAGTTCCGCATATCGCGCCATTCGGTCCAGCCGATCCACCAGGGCAGAAGTGTTCCGCGCTCCCAGGGAGGAAACAAACCCGAATCCCAGCGCCGTGATGTTCAGAGAAATTCTGACGAACTTGATATGCGTGCGGTACATTTCGGAGGCCGCGTTCAGATCCAATCGCACCCGGTTCGCGGCTTCCCCGAGGACATATTCGTTCAGAAGCCTCGCACCGGCAAAAAGCGACACGGCGCCGACGAGCAACTCAACCGCCAGGAAGCTGGCAATAAGTTTTGATCGTGTGGAGTAAAACATCTCCCTTAGAGCGCCTCACTGGTTTGTGGATATGGAAATCCGATCGCACACGAAAACTGAAATTCAGGCAGATAAATGAGCAAGCCGTATGCCAAAGCGCCGTTTGGAAGCAGGTCAGGATAAGTGATTGAATTGTAAGATTTTACGAGGAAATTGGGTTTCCTCTGAGGCGGTGTCGGTCAAGACAGGGTGTCCGGAATCTTTACTCCTTGTAAAAGCAGTCTCACAGGCTCCGTTTGAACAGCAGCGTTGCCAGGGTCATCATCAGGTGAGCATGGCCGACGTTCGGGATAATTATAAGTCATATATCAGTCCAAGGAACAATAAAAGGCAGATTTGATGAATTCGAATTTGAACTGGGAAAAACACTTGCTCAAAGACATGATGTATGTGAAGTGACTTTTTACAGGAAAAAGTCACTCCGCTGTGCGAGGCGTCATGTCAGGCACGCGATATTCACATCAGCCCCCGGTTTTTGGCCATAATCATCATCTGTTCCGCGCTGCTTGCAGGCGGCGTCGTATGCTCTTTTTCCGGCTTCACTACCAAACTCATCGCCTCGGTTGAACAGGTAATAACACACAGACCGCATCCGATGCACCTGTCTCTGTTAACCACTAGGTACAAGTGCGGATAAGAGTACAGTGAAAATGTCGAAAGCAAGCAATAACCAAATAAACCAAGCAGGGCCTGTGGGCCAATTGGTAAGAGAGAACCATTGTTGCCAGAAGCCGGATGGGCCCGAATTTCCGCCGGCTTGGAGATACGTCGTGTAATAGGTGAGTGGTGCAAGAATGGTCATTACCAGGAATGGTAGGCCGAGTCTGACTAGCCGATCGCGAAGGAAGATCAATTTTCCTTTCCGCTGAAGACTCCCCCATACAAAAAGTCCCGAGAGGAAGAACATTAACGGCATGAAGAACCTGTCATTGAAATACACAACAAAGAAGAAGAGCTTTGAGTGCTGCACATCAATTACAGGAGAGATTCCTCGGATCGAGTGCAGGTTCCCCGCCAATGAAGAAGCAGGAGGCGGGGCAGCTGGAAGGAAATAGGCGACCGCCGTATGATGAATGACCACGAGTACTATGATGAAAGCGCGCAGATAGGCAAAAGCTGAGTTGTATTCGCTGCTTGCGACCTGGCGTTCTTCTGATCCTGAGATTTGCTCATTAGACAGGGGCGCTGGTGGGTGCGTCTTATCTCTATTCATGGTCGGTTTATCCTACATCAACCGTTATAGTGAGCGTTTCCGCTCATTTCGATGCTTCAAGGAACGCGACATTGTCCGCGAAATTGTTCGGCAACCCCAGTGAGTCCAACACCTGGGATACCTGTCCCCTGTGGTGGACCTGGTGAAGAAACAGAAACTCAAATGCCTGCCCGGCAATCGCACTTTGAAGGTTACCCACAGAATCCGAATACTGGAACGTATCTCCATACCGGTCTTCAGGGCACTCCTCAAACCATGCGATGATGCGGTCGTCCACAAACGGCCGCTCGTGCTGGAACTCTTCGAAGTCTTCGCAAAGATCGTGCTTCCAGGACAGTTTCTCGGGCGACAGTCTTGGCTCGTTCAACACGGCAGACTCAGGAAACACCGGCTTGAAACGATTGAGCCAGTACATATCCGCAATGATGATGTGGTTCACGATCCGGTGAATTGATCCGAACCACGATCCAGTGTCCCGTTTGCGAGCCTTTTCCGTGAGCTGCGCCAACACGGCAAGCATCTCCTCGTTCGCCCTTTTGTTATACAGCGCCATGTGTGAATAGATATCTTTGCTGAGGTATTTCATGAGTTCGCTCCCTTAAACGTGATATAAACACCAGATGTGTCCCCATTTCAAATTTTCCAACAGAGACTCACATTAGTCACTTGTCCGTTCTCGCCGCATGGTCGAGCCCTGCCCGCACCTCCCGGCGAACCAGGTCCGACACTCTAAGAGCCTTCAGCAATGGACGGTCGAACTCCTGGATCTGGTCGGCTACAGCCGGTTGCACAGAGGTCGCGATCCAAGCGGCCACATAGAGATTGAGGCGCGCAAAAAGGTTGAAAAAGAGCATCAGTACAATCACCGGACCGAACACAGCGGCCGCGGGGTTGCCCGAAAATTTGCCCATCAGAAAACCGGTGAGGTACTGCAGGAAAAAGAGTCCCGCGGATCCGATCACCGCACCCCACGCGATGATGCGGAATGGAAACTTGGTCTCCGGCAACACCATATAAAGGTACACGAACATAGCCCATCCGGCAGTGGCCGACAGAATGGGTCCCACAATCCTCAGCAGAACACTGATGCCGGGGACCGCATCCAGTGCGAGCCAGTGCACGATCGTGCCGGTCAACGAAGTCGCCATGACTGCGAGGGCGAAAGTCACTGCCAGGATGAAGAGCAGACCCAGTAGAATCGCGAAATTCACCAGTACCTCCAGAAAGAAGAACCGTTTGTGCTCCTTCATGTCAAAGAGTGGACGGGCCTGGGCCCGCACGGCAGACTTCAGGTTCCCTGCCCATCCGGCGCTGGAGTATATCGAGGAGAAAAAACCCACCAGACCCACCGAGGCCCAGTTGCGCAGCAAGCCCCTAATCAGGCCGGTCAGTTGGGCCTGCAGGCCCTCAGGAGCGCCATGCAACTGTACCATGATCGCCGCCTGAACCTGCTCCAGCAAGTCGGGACGCAGCACTGTCAGAGTGAACCCGCAAGCCGAGAACGCAAACATCAGGATGGGCACCATTGCCAGCAACGAGAAGTAGGTGATGGCACCGGCGAACTGGTTTCCCAGCCGGGTGACATACCTGGTATTCATCCGGAGCACGTGTGCCACCGCCGGTACCTGCCTCAGCGCTTTGACCTTCTCCCGCACTTGCTGATCGATTGCTGTCACTGTTTATCTCCTTCGTACGCAACTCGTACTCCGTCCCCGAGAGTCTCAACCATCCAGAATATTTATACCACTGAAGTCACCAGCTGGTGTGTAGCGCAGCGAAATACCCGTCTGGTCAAGTGATAGAATGGATATCGCTTATGACAACAATCATGACCAGCCTCCTTCAGCAGATGGATTCTTGCTTCGATTAAAAAGCCAAGGCTGCGGTTTCGACCGATGACTGAGATTCAGAATTGACTTTTGAAAAGACCGTTCCGCTTTCACTAAGCCTTATATACAGTCCTTTTATACAAAAAATACAGTCCTTTTTCTATTTGCTTTTGAGCGTTCTGGAAAGAAGATGAATAAGACGTGCAACCCGCCGTGGTCAAAGCCGACATTTATCCGGACTACACCTATTCCGGTGGGGGGTCCGGGAGGTTAAAAATAATCAAAAGAAGAATTCACGGGCCTTTTTATCAGGGAAGAAGATGGAATACAATAGCAATAAAATAAGCAGCTTATCACCTCGGCATATCTTTTGTTCACCTACTACTTATGAGTTTTATAAAGGGAGAAAGTCGGTCAGAAAAGACGCACACATGATCCAAAAGGAGGAGGACTATGAAAAATCTAAAAAAGGTGCGGAAGGCAGCGGTTGTTTCAATCATTCTTTTTTTTGTGGCCATGAGTTTTGCGGGCTGTGCCTCTACCAAGCAGCTAATGGCTGTTCAGGAACAGGCCAACCAGGCCATGCAAAAGGCGGATGCCGCCATGAAGGTGGCCGAAGAGGCCAAGTCAATAGTCTCCCAGGAGTCTCAGAAAGCGGAACAAGCAGCAGCCAGGGCTGAAGAGGCTGCGGGCCGGTCGGAGAAGGCAGCTGATCGGGCTGAGATGTCGGCTGATAAAGCCGAGAAGGCGGCTGATCGGGCTGAGAAGGCGGCTGATAAAGCCGAAGCCATGGCGAATAAATCCGAGGCTATCTTCATGCACAAGATGAAAAAGTAAGGATTGGCCGCGAAGGCGCCTCCCGGCCTGAGCATGGTCTCACAGGCCGGGAAGGTCCCCTTCTTTCCGTTAATTTTGATGGGGCATCCCGCCCGAAGGAGGGATTGTTTTCCCGCGTGAAAAGACTGCTTTTCTCCATGGCACTGTCTATGACGGTTTTCATGGCTCTTTGGGGCTGGGTCTCCGAAGGCAAGGCCGGAGAACGCTCCTTTCAGATTTCCCCTGATGTTGTTTTGAAAATTGAATCTCTTGAGACCGTCACTCAGGCTCCCGGAAAAAGGGCGGAAAAATATCTGCACTCCCCTTCTGCAGACAGGCTGTTGGGAACACTGCAGCATCATGTCATCCAAAAGAAAGAAACCCTGCTGGATATTGCCAGGCAGTACGACCTGGGATTTAACGAAATGCAGGAACTCTATCCTCATCTCGACCCCTGGATACCTCCCGAGGGAATGGAATTGATCATCCCGTCGGAACGAATGCTCCCTGAGATTAAAGGGAAAGGCATCATCATCAACATACCGGAAATGAGGATGTACTATTTTCCCGCCGGAGTGGAATCGGTCAGGACATACCCAGTCGGTCTGGGGGACAGGGATTATCCGACTCCGGTAGGAACGTTCAGAATAGGAGAGAAGAGGACCCATCCGGCCTGGCATATTCCACCTTCCCTGCAGTACAAGTATCCGGTCAAGGTCATCCCTCCCGGTCCGGACAATCCCCTGGGTAAATACTGGATGAGGCTGGAGGGAACCGACTACGGCATACACGGCACGGACATCCCCTGGGCGATCGGCCGACTGATCACGCACGGCTGCATCCGGATGTATCCTGAAGACATCCCTCAACTCTTCAAGCTGGTCGAGCCCGGAACGGTGGTAAGGATCATCTACGAACCCGTAAAGATAAGCCGGGTTTCGGGAAGAATATTTGTCGAAATACACCGGGATATCTACAACCGGATAGAAGACCTGGCTGCCTATGGATACGAACGTCTGCGGGAGAAGGGGCTGCTTGAGAGCGTGGACCAGGATAAGTTCCGGCGGGCCTTGGGCCTTAAGGACGGACTGCCCCGGGATATCACCCTCTGAACAATTCTATGCCTCTCTCTTAAATGCCCGTTTTGCACAGCGAAAATGGCACTCTAAGCCTGAAACTAGCGCCACTTACACACTATTATTCCAGTATTTCAAATAGTTGGCTTGCCGACCCCACACACCTCGCAATTTCTAGCTCACTTGGACAATGACTCCATCACGACCCCCACATCGTCAGGCTGTCCGGAGAGCGACGCACCCGGGCAATCGTCAGGCCTTTGCCCAGAACCCTTCATGAAACATAACAATACCGTGTGGAACCTTCTCGGTAAACGGCAAGACAAAGAAAAACTCTTGCGGAACTCCCTCATGAATGAGTTCCGGAGAATTTTGGAAACCGAACCTCCTGTAATAGTTCGGATCACCCACAAGAGCACAGCCCTGTCCGCCGAGTTCTTTCAGCAAAGACAATCCTTCGTTGATAAGTGATTTCCCGATGCCTTGCTTCTGATACTCCGGCAATACAGAAACCGGGCCGAGGCCGTACCAGCCTTTTGTGCCGTCAGAAATCGTGACAGGCGAAAAAGCGATATGTCCGACAACTCGCCCATCAATTTCAGCCACAAGCGATATAGTCAGCACACCCGCAGCACGTAACGCTTTTATTATGAACTGCTCGGTCTGATTGCTGACTGGGAGGGTCCTGAACGCAGCTATTGTGACTTCGTCTATTGCCTCGATATCTCCAACCGTTTCTCTTCTTATGATCATTTCAAACCCCGATTTATTTGGACCATACAGCCACCGGATTCAAAAGTGCGAGGGATTCCTGACCCCATTTATTGGAAACTCCTTGATTCTATCCCGGCTGCAGCCACACTTCGCAGGCCGCTCCAATTACTGCTTTGACTTGATCAAGCTCCCTTCCTGACTCAGAATCATTCCTTTAGGGGTGCGGATAAAGAGCGTCACCCCCAAGCCTTCCTCAAGGGCCTTAATATGCGTGCTGACGCTGGGCTGACTGATGTGCAAGCGCTCAGCGGCGCGGGTGAGATTCTGCTCGTCGGCAACAGCCAGAAAGGTTCTCAGCCGGTACAGTTCCATTGCGGTCACCTAACTGTTCGGTTGTGAGTTGATTTTCAAATTTATCTCTTCGAATACCATCATAGTCCCGTCTTTTCAATTGGATTTTCCAAAAGACTCGATTGGAAAATAGTATTGGAAAATTGCGAATCTCTGTTCTGGTTTAATTTACGGGCAATCGTCATGCATCCATTCAACAAGAAGGAGGACCGCCATGCATCAAACACTCAGAACTGGAATTATCGGAGACTATGATCCGGAATTGCGTTGCCATGTCGCCACTAATGAAGCCTTGGACCATGCCGCTGCTGCGTTGTCCGTTCCCCTCTCGTCCTCCTGGATACCAACCCCGTCGTTGACGGAAGACAGCACCATGGAGACATTGGGGCAGTTTCATGCCCTGTGGTGCGCTCCCGCAAGTCCGTACAAGAGCATGGACGGGGCGCTGGAGGGAATCCGATTCGCCCGCGAACAGGGACGGCCGTTCATGGGCGCCTCTGAGGGGGGTTTCAACATGCTCTGGTAGAGTATGCACGAAATGTCTTGGGAATCGAGAATGCAGAGCACGAAGAAACGGCGCCGGACGCGCTCACACTTCTGGTCAGAAGACTGACCTGCTCGCTTGCCGGGAAAACTCAGACGATAAAGCTGCTGCCTGGCGCGCTTGTCTATCGGGCATACGGGCGAGATGAAGCAGCCGAGCGGTTTGCCTGCAGCTAGGGGTTAAATCCTCAATTTCAACAATAATTCGATAAAGGCGGACTAAAGATCACGGGCGTCGACCTTGACGGAGAAGTCAGGGTTGTGGAGATGTCGGATCATCCGTTCTATGTTGCTACGCTTTTTTTGCCGCAGATATCTTCACAACCTGCGAGCCCTCACCCTTTAATAACAGCATACGTGAAGGCCGCGATCTCTTTCCAAAGCCGGTAATCTGGAGGAGAAGGGAGAACGAGGACGGATCGACGACCACGTTCTTGTAATGCCGGCGTGGTCCGCTGTGGTCCTCTGGTCCTGATCGGACCAGGTTATCCCGTTGATATTTAATGATTTCCCTGCCAAAAATAGCAGTTTTTAAGTAATGTTAGAGGGCAAAGCCAACCAGTATTCTTTGCTTGCCCGGCACTTGCTGTGGCCCGCCTCTCCGCGCCCGAAGGGATTTCGACATTCCTTCTTGACAGCCGTAAATTTAGTATTAAATTAAATTCTAAAGTAACTAGGTAGGTGGTGCCATGCTTGAAAAAAATGTCGGGACGGTTTCTCAACTGCTCAAATCCATTTCACACCCTTTGCGGCTGAAAATCCTGTGCCTGCTTCAGGACCGGGAACAGTCCGTGGGGGAACTGCAGTCGGAACTTCGAACGACCACCGCCAACATTTCTCAGCATCTGGCGCTGTTGCGGCACCAGGGGATTGTCAAATCACGCAAGGATTCGAACTTTATATATAATTCCATTGCTGACCGGCGCGTGATCAAATTGATCGATACCCTGCAGGATTTGTTTTGCTGACGTGCGTGAATGCGCATGCAGCTGCTTTTGGACGAAAAGACAGGTTAGAAAAGTCGGAGGAGGTTCGTCATGTATGTAAATGATTGGGTTCACGTAATCGCCGGTATATTTATCCTCGGCAGTCTTGCTCTCGGTATCTGGATGAGTCCGTACTGGTTTTTATTTACGGCCTTCGTCGGCGCCAATCTATTTCAGTACGGCGTTTCGAAACGCTGCCCCATGGCAATTATTTTGAAAAAAATAGGGGTTCAAGAGCCCTGTTGATCGGCTGGATTCAATTGAAATGCGGCCTTGAAAAGATCATCAAAGCCCTCAACTTTCAAGTTCTGGATGGGAACGGCCACTTTTTTTCCTCAACCCCTCGCAAGCAATTCATGAAAAGGAATGAAACGCAATTTTGCGTGGGCGTTCCCTTATACTTCTAGGTGCTGCCATGTCAGTTCATTAATCAATTTTTTCCTTGACAAAGGTATCAATTGATACCTTCAGATTATAACCATTTTTTCTCCTCCTATTGAGAAAGGATATCCTTGGGTTTAGCGGGATCCGTCGCGTACAGAACAGCCCGCTCCACGCCTTCTTCACGCCACTTGTGAACCTCGAGATAATCGGGGTTGTTGGCCATCTTCAAAAAGGCCTTGCGTGACGGATATTGAACAAGCAGGAGGAGATCCCACTCCTCTGTGCCGTTGAGCAGCTCTTTGGGCTTTCCGAAATAAAGCACTTTTGCGCCGACACCCTCCACGAAAGGACTCGATTCCTTGAGATACCGAAGATAGGCCTCCCGACCGCCCTCTTCCTTAAACTTGAGCAGGTTGAGCATGACAAATGGTTCCTCGTTTGTATTGCCGGCCAATATCTTGAATTGGTCATCGTTGCTTTTGATAGCCATTTTTCTTTTCCTCCGGTTCTACCCTGCCTCAAGAAAATCGTTCATCAACGCCGCAACTTCACGGGGCATTTCTTCCTGGACAAAGTGTCCTGCTTTAAGCGTTTCGATTTTAATCGAATCAAAACAATCTTCAAGGTGATTCAGGTTTTCCCTGACGATGACAATCTCTTCTTCCCCGTAGATAAAGAGTGTCGGCATGTGAAACTTTTTTCCGGCAAGATCCGCCCAATGCGGGGCGTCAAAACGCATGGAGCGGTAATAGAATGCGCCGGTGGCCGGCGTATTTTCAATGCTGTAACATCGGACATATTCAGCAATAGCATGGTGCGGGATGATGCCGTCTCTCCCCTTCCTGCCGAAGAAATAGGAAACCCAGACATCTTCATTACCTTTGATCATGGCTTCGGGCAGCTCCCGCTGCTGCTGGAAATACTGATACCATAGGGGCTTGAATCTCATGGCCGCCAGAGCATCCTCCGCCTCCTGCTGCCCCGCGGTGTTGGTGATGACGGGAATATTTATGAGGACCAATTTCTTCATCCGGTCGGGAATGAGCAAAGCCATTTCCTGGGCCACAATGCCTCCCCAGTCATGGCCGACCAGGAAAAATTCATTGATACCGAGGGCGTCGGCGGCCTCGATCATATCTTTGGCCAGTTCCAGTTTCTGATAGGCTTTGACGTCCATCGTGCGTTCGCTGTCGCCGAGACCGCGCAAATCCGGCGCGATGATGCGCAGAGATGGATCGAGAAATTCCGCAACCCCCTCCCAACAGTAGGAACTCTCCGGCCATCCATGCAGCATGATTACGGGAAATCCTTCCTTGTTTCCCCGATCTCGAATATTAAATATCCCTCGCGACACGTTGATCTTGCTTGTCTTCATGCCCTACCAGTCCCTTTCACTCAATAAGATATTGATTATTTCAGATTCATTCCCTTTCCCGCTCGCTTGATCCGTCCCCTGATCTCCCCAGCCCCAATCGATCAATCGACCCGCAGCCCGCATCTTTCCCTACCAGCTTCCGGAAGCGCCGCCTCCGCCCGATGATCCTCCTCCCCCTGAAAAACTGGAGCCGGAACTCCAGGATATGCCTGAACCGCCTGACGACGCCCTGAAACCGCCGACAGAGGCCCTTCCCTTGATGTGTAAATTCTTCTTGGCTTTCTTGTACCAATCGGTATTTTTAAGAATCAACTTTGCAATGGGAAAAACAATTACATAGGTGATAAGACATGCAAGCGCGGCCCCGCTGCTCAGAACCATAAGCGGGAACGTGGCCCAGAATGGAATAAGAAAAAAGTAAAGAAACCAGCCTAAACCTGGTACGAGAACACCAATCACGGTGAAGAGTCCGATCATGCCGAAAATAAAGGTGCCCAAAAGAATGCGTTCTGTAATCGGAAGATCAGGCCCTTGCAGCTTCAAACCGTACGACTTTCCTGATGAACTGATTTTGCTCGCCATTTCAGGGAGTTTACCACCCTCCAGCACACTCATTATCGCCCGGACTCCATCAGTGATTCCGCCATCATAGTCTCCATTCTTGAACTTGGGAGTCATGACGGACCGAATGATTTGACCTGCCATCCCGTCCGTGAGTGTTCCCTCAAGCCCGTAACCCACTTCAATGCGCATACGCCGGTCATTGGGAACAACCACAATCAGAATACCATTGTCTTTGCCTTTCTGGCCGAGCTTCCATGCCTGGAAAACGTCGACTGCGTATTCTTCGATGCTCTCCCCGTTAATCGTGGGAACGGTGAGAACAGCGATCTGGTTGCCTGTGCGGTCTTCGTGCTCCTTCAGGCTTTTCGTGAGCGATTGGCGTGTTGTCTCGGAAAGGATTTGTGCGTCATCGGTTACCCGGCCAGTCAGATAGGGAATATCCGCTGCTGAAAGAATAGAACCCGTCAAAAGCATGAACAGCAGCAAAAAAACAATTGATGTTTTCTTCATACGCCCTTCTCCTCGATGATTTCATCGGAAAGCTCATTTTCGCCTTTTCCCTGAACGTTGGTTTCCAACGTGTGGGAAAGCTGTTCCAGGCCGGATTCAAAAGCCCTGCTGATCTCGTTCCGCTTCAGGAATCGGGTCATTGCCGTGATTATGCTTTGCATGGCCTTGTTTGTTAAATGATCGCTCAGTCCCTTGTCTGGAAGAATAACGACCTTCCGCTCGAAGAGACTGGCCAGCACAAGGACACCCGTCCGGTGGCTGGTGGCGAACAACTCCCTGGATAAAAACAGGGATTCCGCATATTGCCGTACTTCCACGTCGGCGCGAAAGGAGGAAAGAAATCGCTTTGCAAATCCTGGAATAAGCGCGGTCAGAAGCGCGAAAACAGCGCCGCCGCCAAGAATTCCCGCTACTGCACTGAGCACGGTAACCTTTGGGTACCAGCCGTAAGATGACAAATCCACAATAAAAACCAACAGGCCGGTAATGGATGCACCCAACGCGAAGGCTTTCCAGGGCAGTTCCGCATAGCTGTCGCTGCGTTGGATGACAGCCAGAACAATTTGTGTATTCGTGCGTTTTTCCACATCGGCTATGAGTCCGTCAAGTCTGTTGCGGTCATGATCGGATAGAGTCTGCTTCATTTTGCTATGTCCTCATAAAAGGTCTTTATTTGTGAGGTACTGCTACGGCCTGCAAATCTTACAGGGTCCGTATCCTGCCGCGATTGCCTCTTCTCTCGTGGAGAACTCGGCAGTACATTTTTTGCAATTGTAGTACCGGCAACCAGGTTTGTGAAAGATATGACTTCTCGTATTCCCATGATAAATAATAGATTGGGCAACTACCACATCTCCTGAAATTGAGAAAGAAAATAGTAGAATGACAAGGATAATGAAAGCGATTTTCACCAGTTTTATGACCCTTTTCATAATCATTCTTTTACCATACGGCCCACAACTTAATAATGACAGCAAGTGGATCGAGGTGATCCGGGACGCTGACGAATCGAACGCCGAGACTTTATCAGACGATGAAAAGAGAATAATCGTTACAGTGGCTGCTGCCTTTCCCGGCAAAAGGATGGCTTATGACGCAGCTCACCGTGAGCACGTTTGGAAAAAGAGGTCAGCAGGGGTTTTGAGCCAGTACACGGATGCATCGGAGCTTACAGAAATACAAATGTAATAGGCGCATGCCGCAGGCCCCGCTACTAGAGGACTAAAGCAGTTCGTGCTTAACCGGCCCGGTCCCCAAATCTATGACCGCATCAAAAACCAGCACTCTGAACCATTCATTGAATTTTTTGTAAGTGCGGTTCCCTGGCCAAACATCCGGATCACTCATCCAGGCATCCAATTCTTCTTCAAAGATGTATGAAAAGTTTTTCTTCAAGAATTCTTCGTAATTGTATTCGTCATATTCGGCCGGAACCAGGACCGCGAGCGAGTGATTTGCCTCTGAGTCATATATTGGGCCGTCCTCGCTAAAGCTGTTCGCCCAATCAATATAAGGCTGTTTTGGGAATAAAGTGACTACGGTTCGATTTATAGTTCTCATTTTATTTAGGTCTTCAGTGCCGAGTTGACCGGATTCGGTATGACACTCTCTTAGAATTTAATAACTTGCCTTATAAGTCAATAACTTCTTTCTTTTGCGATTCACTCCCCTGTTTCCACTGCCGTGGCATGGTATCAATCTTCCCATTTCTTGTACCTGCCATCAGATTGAGTTTCTGTTTCCTCCGGATTTTCAATAACAAACTCGATTCAATCTTCTTTGATGCCGGCACGGTCAGGCCGCTTTTTGACGCGAATTTCAGTGTAGTCGATTGTCAGCTGTTTGCCAAAAACCGTTAATGTATGCTCCCTGTCTAATTTAAAGATAAACTGCCACTTCCATCCACAATATGAGACATTTCATTTTGTCTTGACACACAAGGCTTATCTTCCTATAGTTCTTTACTGCAAAACCAAGTTCTTACCGCTTCACCTGCCATCGCTCAGCTGTATGAAGTCTCTGCTGATTAGCGCGATTCCTATCCTGTATATGGTGCTGCCCATCAATCTGTTCCTCTTCATCAGGCTCTGAGTGGAAGTCAAAAGTAGAGGATCATTTCAATAACCGAAAAGTTAAGGAGGAGAACCGAAGATGCGGACATTAATCAAGCACCTTTGCGGAGTGTGGTCGGGTTTAATCTTGTTCTTTTTAATCAGCGGCACAGCATTCGGTCAGTCTTATAAATCATTATGTCCATGCTTTGTTGACCTGCCCGGTTGGGAGGCTGAAGATGCGTCCGGCATGGATCCGAATGACTGGATTACGACTACCGGGGCCAGACGAGATCTAATTGCCGCAACACGCGATTATGAAAAAGGTGATAAGAGCTTTTCGGCAGTGATTCAAGTCGGGCCGGGTATTGCTGCTCTCTATGCGGACATGCCGGAAAATGAATCCAATTCCGGCGGCATGCATGTCACGCTGAAGAAAATCAAGGGGCATCAAACACGCATAGATTGCCACCGAGAGGATGGGACTGATTATTGCGATATAAGGATCGTTCTGTTTTCGGACAAAAAATCAGGAGCCCTCTTAATGTTTACGTCTGAAGGCTTGACAGAAAAAGAAACTTTGGAGACGGCGCAGAAATTTGATTGGGAGTCAATGACTAAGGAAGCTAAGACCCTGGAATTTCACTCTCAATAACAAATCCCAAGGAAAATCGAGATATCTAGGGATCACGGCTAAGTTCGGTGCCTGAAAGGAGCATGAAAAACGAGCCGAATGGTATAGCTCAGCTGGGAGATAAAGATGAAATCTACGCTCTTCATTTGTATTTGTTTTTTTCTTATCTTCCCGGTTGAATCCCGGCCCGCCTTTCCTTCCAATAAGGATTGGGCCCGCGAATACAACCGGTTAGAACAACGGATTTCAAAGAACTTCGGTGAGCCCGAAGGAGCGCCGGCGCAGTTGGAGTCCTATATCCGCTGGATGGGAATCAAGGCCAAGGACAGAGACGAAGTCAAGGCCCTCCTGGAAGAAGTGAACCGATTGAGCTTCCAGAATCCCAAAGACCAAGAGCTTGAAAAATGGACCCAGAAGTTTTTCTATCTTTTGGAAAGAGCCCAGGATTCGGGAATAAACACTGTCAACGGCGCTTGTATGAAGTTCATGTACGTGCGAGACTCGCAATTCCCGAAAAGGGCAAATTGGCAGGTGATTATTTGGAGACTGCAGAGGTTCGGAAGGGAGATTTATACAAATGCCCAAAAAACAGGTTTTGTAAGCACCATGATCAAGGCACGTGCCAAATGTATGATCAATTTTTCCATTCGGGATGTGGAAGGGAATCCTCATGACGGGAAGAAATGGGAGACGGAGGCCGACAGTGAGGGGAATTACGAAATCAAGGATGTCATTCTCCACAAAGACTGTTCTCCTTCTAGATACAATATAAACTACCAGAGAGCCTCTGCCCGGACGCATTTTTTTAAGATGCGTGGTGCCACTGAATTATCCGCGAAATACAATCAGTGTGCGGTATTGCTCCAGGAGTTGACGGTCCAGTGTCGGGAACCACTTCCGCAGGCGGGGAGAAAAGGCGCGCGTGTCTGGAATGTCGAACGCCCTGGTTTGTGGCTCGATGCCCGCCTCGTCCATGAAAAAGAGAAAGGCTTCCAGCGGCCCGTTCTGGTGCTCCCCCAGCACCCACGCATTCACCATGCGCTGTTTGAGCGGATCGGGCGCCTGTCCCCGGAGGCGCCCGAAAAGCCAATTGGGGTCGTTCGAACTATGCAGACGGCCGACCAGGAGGATGTGACGCCTGCCTGGCCGGAAATGTCTCCAGAAGTTGCGGGCCATGGAGCGGTCCCGCGAGCCGCCCATGTCCCTGGCTTGCATCTGCTGTTGCTCGGTCTCTTCGATTCCGTGGATCATGACATCCGGGCTCCGGCTCCGTACGGACCGCAGCACGTTCATGATATCAGCCCCCAGTAACGGATAATAGCGTCTGCCGGCCCTCATCTTCTTCGTCAACTGCGCCAACTCGTCCGGCGTAGCCTCCAACAGCAAGAGATCGACCCGAAACTTGGCAAAAAAGGCTTCGGACAAAAACCGGCGAGTCGATTCCTCATGACTCTCCCCCAGGCAGAGCACCTGGCATCCCGACCGGCCGAGGAGGGCCAGCCACTCTTCCATGGTCACCATTGCGGATTCCAGGTTTTTTACAACTGCACGTCGTTCAGGGCCCGGCAATTGTGAAAAGCGGCGCAGGTTCTCAACCGCCCGCGTATGATAAAAGGGATGCTGGATCCGCGCCTGACTTAGCGGTTCGTCCGGCGGGCGTGGATATTCCCGTTTGTACCAGTCATGGACGAACAGGCCCAGCAGGATCAACATGTATCCGCCCACAGTGGCCAGGATCACTCGGACCAATGGTGAATTCATCACTTGTAATAGTACGCTCGTGCCTAAGATCCTCGCCCAACGCCGGCGATCACTGGTGTGGTCCCGCTACATCCGAGTGCAGCGCCTTGTCGAGCAAAGTCCACAGTAGTTGGGATTGAGGAAGGAGATGTACATCAAAATATAAACACTTCATTTCGACCAGCGAATTTTCAAGATCAATCACGTTATTTTTTAATGTACAGCCCCTATTTCTCGCGGTGGCGGCCAAGAGTAAATCCCTTTTACGCGAAACGGATGAGAAAATAGGCCCAAAGTATCCCAATCAAGTAAGACAAGATGACATCACTCGGCCAGTGGGCGCCGAGTGAAATACGAGCCGCCCAACCCACAAGCAACAACAGACTACAGAGGATGACAACGGTTACTCGCAGCACCCCCGAGGCTTTTCTATTAAACAGTACTGCAAGGAATCCGAAAGTTGAGGCATACACCAGGCCAAAAATGGACGGAAAGGAATACCCGGAGAGCTTGTCCGCCACATGAACCAGGTCAGGTGAAGGTCGGGGCCTGCCGATAACAGGGCCGAGGGCTTTTCCCAGGACCCACATCCCGGCGAAGCTGGCCAGAGCGAGCAACGCGGCACGCCACCCGGCACGCCACCAGGAAAGCCCCACTGTAAGGGCGATGAGGATCAAATTCCATGGGAACTTGGCGGTCGAGGAAATCCAATGCGCCCACCCTGCGGACTTGGGCGCAATCCATTGAACGAAGCGGGCCACGGCCACGTCGCCCGGGAAATACGAAAAATAGCCCGCTCCAATGATCAGGAGGACCATCAATATCATCAGTGCGATCCATACCCTTTCCTTCAGAATCATAATTTTCCTCCGCCATTCTTTCTCCTCCTATGGAGAAAGGATATCCTTAGGTTTAGCGGGGTCAGTCGCGTACAGAACAGCCCGCTCCACGCCTTTTTCACGCCACTTGTGAACCTTGAGATAATCGGGGTTGTTGGCCATCTTTAAAAAGGCCTTGCGTGACGGATATTGAATAAGCATGAGGAGATCCCACTCCTCTGTGCCGTTGAGCAGTTCTTTGGGCTTTCCGAAATAAAGCAGTTTGGCGCCGACCCCCTCGCCGAAAGGACTCGATTCCTTGAGATACCGAAGATAGGCCTCCCGGCCGCCGTCTTTCTTAAACTTCAGCAGGTTGGGCATGACAAATGGTTCATCGTTTGTATTGTCGGCCAATATCTTGAATTGGTCGCCGTTGCTTTTGATAGCCATTTTTCTTCTCCTCCGGTTCTACCCTTCCCTAAAGAAATCGTTCATCAATGCTGCAACCTCACGGGGTTTTTCTTCCTGGACAAGTGTCCTGCTTCAAGCGTTTCGATTTTAGTCGAATCAAAACAAATGCGTGTGACCCCTTTTCCACACTATTCACAGTGCGTCTATTCTAGCGCCACCAGAGGCCCAACGACAAACTTAGCAGCAGACAGGGCAATACGGAATTTCAGCCAGCCAAGGCCGCCCGGCCCTGGCTGGCTGCTACAGTGACAGGTTGGGGCCAAAAATGTATTGACAATTGGCCCTCTGCATGTACAATATGCTGTACAGGAGGTACCGAAATGGAAGCCATAACCTATACCGCAGCAAGGCAAAACCTTGCGAAAACAATGGAAAAAGTTTGCAGAGACCGTGCTCCGATGATTGTAACACGGAAATCCTCGGAATCTGTAGTTATCATGTCTCTTGAGGACTTTGAGGCCCTTGAAGAGACAGCATACCTATTGCGGTCACCGAAAAACACAAGACGGCTGATTGAATCTATCGCCCAACTCGAAAATGGCAAAGGAAATGAAAAGGAGCTTATAGAGTGAAGCTCATTTTCTCCGATGATGCCTGGGACGATTACATCTATTGGCAGAAAACGGACAAAAAAATCCTTCGCCGTATCAACACCCTCATTAAGGAAACCAAACGCAATCCTTTTGAGGGTGTCGGCAAACCTGAACCTTTGAGACATGCGCTTTCCGGCTACTGGTCCAGGCGAATAAACGACGAACATAGATTCGTTTATAAGATTTCAGAAGATGCAATTCTTATTGCTCAACTGAGATATCACTACTGATCCCATCTTTATTGAATTCCGAATTCCGCGAATTCCGGGGACAGTATATTAATTATCGCTCTTTTTTGGTTTTCTCCCGGGTTTTCGGGGCCGTAATTCCCTGTC
>Ga0315542_1000474_pt1 | contig 25167 bp, 24 predicted proteins | sample SalMarSW160120MG_FD_202541 | JGI IMG/M metagenome (GOLD analysis project Ga0315542, IMG submission 202541) | Salt marsh sediment microbial communities from the Plum Island Ecosystem LTER, Massachusetts, United States - Salt Marsh Sediment SW1601-20 ... | reverse complement strand
CGCCTTCTAGTGCAAAATACCCTATATGATGATTTTATTCCATTGCTTAATGAAGAAGCTCAGAAGCTCAAAGCGGGTCTACCATCTGACCCTGAAGTAACCCTCTCACCGGTTGGATTCACAGCTCTTTACCTTCTCATTGATCAGATGCAAGATGCTGTAGCCAAAGGTGCTAAAATTGAGACTGGAGGTTATCGTACTAACTATCTGGAAGAACGAGACCCTGCAGGAATTTTCTACAAACCTACAATTGTGACCAATGTGAAACTCAACATGCGTTTGATGACCGAGGAGGTTTTCGCTCCTGCCTTGCCCGTGTATCCTGTGAAAAGTGTGGAAGAAGCTATATCGATAGCAAATCAATCTCGGTTTGGTTTGAGGTCCACTGTTATCTCAGACGATATCAAAATACGACAGAAGTGGGTAAAGGAGATTGAAACTGCTGGGGTGGGAACTAGTGACGACCATGTTTACTATGATCCGTATCTCCCTCATCTTGGTGGGTACAAAGATTCCGGAATCATTGGTGGCAAGTATTTCACAACAATGCTTACTCGAATGAAATATGTACACACTGGACCTGATGCAGAAGTCATCTAATGTATAACAAGATTGAACAATACTAGTATACATGATACGCATACAATGAATCAGAAATTATCAGTTAGAGCTGAAACCATTGAAGCTCTAAATCGATTTGAAACCTCTTCGACCTCGATGAAGACTCTGCTACGTGAGATACAAACTACATCGCCTGATTCAATTGATTCTCAGATTCATATTCAATCACTTGCTCTCTCGGTCATCAGGTATAGAAATACTTTGGATTATCTGCTTACAAAGGCAATCGGTAGAAAAAAGATTCAGGATCTGAGTATGGATATTAGAAATGCTCTACGTCTTTTTCTCTATGAAACAAAATGGCTCAACTCTGATATTGAGAACTTCACTTCAGATTATGATGACATAAAACGTTACGAGAAGAAGATGAGAAAAATAATCACACTTGATTTGGATACAGCTTTTCTGAAGATGCCTAAAGTAAATCAACTAAGTCTCAGGTATTCTCATCCAACATTTATCGTCCAGACCCTACTTGACAATCTTTCAATGGAAGAAACTGTTGAACTCCTAAAAGCGAATAATCAGAAACGTTCCTATTACTTACGACCTAATCTTCTTCACAAAGATAGTGCAGTCAATCTATATTCCATTTCTGATATTCAACTCGAGCAAGTAAGAGACCTACCCCTTGTCTCCCGAGTAATTCAAGGTATAGAACGAGTCGTGCAATCACAAGATTTCCATGAAGGTCATATCCTCATCCAGGATTTAGCAAGTGTACTTGTTGTAAAATCTCTTGACCCTCAACCTGGTGAGAAAGTATGGGACTCGTGTGCGGCTCCGGGAATGAAGACACAGCTCATTGCAGAATTAATGCATGGTCAGGGGGAGATTGTTGCCACTGATATGTATGAAGAGCGTGTGCGAGCTGCACAAGAAAGAGCTCGAATTCTTAATGCTTCATATGTAGAATGGCTTCAAGCTGATGCTACAAAACCAGTGGTCCACGATGCTGACCGGATTCTGATTGATGCCCCTTGTACATCAACAGGTATTCTTCAAACATACCCCTCTTTCAAATGGCGATTGAACAAAGAAACACTATTTACTTTGATGACTATCCAGAACAAGATACTTGATGGAATTCTCACTGCATATCGTGATAGACCTGGTACAGAACTCGTCTTCTCAACATGCTCTATTCTTCCTCATGAAGGAGAGTCTCAGATTGATTCAGCAATGGAACGTCATGAAATCGAATTATTAGAACCGTATCCCTATGGAAACCGTGGGTATCCTAAATTCAAATGTTCTAAATATGTCAGAAGGTTGTTTCCACATAAACATAACACAAGCGGGTTCTTTATAGCAAAAATGAGAATCAAGCAGTAATCCTTCTTTCTACTGATTCCATAACTCGTCGAGCAAATTCTCTATCATCCTTAAATGACCAAGGAATCTCAAGGAAGCGCTTATTCACTGTAACCATTAGATCTTGATCTCTACTGATTAATGCTTTGAAAACCAGCTTAGTCCACTCAAAACAAGGATGCTCATTGAAAACTTGAGTATTTCCAGTCGTAGAAGCAACTTCTGTAAGATAGGCTATTCCCTCTTTTGGATTCCCAAGCATTAGATCTGACAGGGCACCCATACAGGATAGAATGACTGCATTCTTTATCATACCCGATTTAATGTATGACTTTGCTCCATCCTTGTACTCGAGGCCTTTCTTCTCGTAGAGAGACCTACCATGACTGATAATGAGGTCTCTTGGGACGCTAGGTTCAATTTCTTGAGCTTTTTTAAGAGAAACGCCTCCAAGCACAGCTGCTTTGAGCTCAGTTTGCATATCAGTAAGATCTGTTTTCCCACTTATCTTGCGCATTCTGTCAATTATTGCATTACCTGCTTTAGATAGATTATCTTTGATAGCTTGGTCTTTGAGTGAAGGGTCGTTATTCACTAGTCCATTCTCGTAAGCTGTTCTAGCAGCTCTGAAGAAATCATATGCCTTCTCTGCTAAGTCATTCTTGTTAGCGAAGTAAATGGATTTTATATATGCCATTATCGCATTGTCTGTTTCACCAAGGTTTTCAAATTGTGTCGCTGATTCGATAAGCCATGGAAAAGCATCCGTACTGTTCTTCTCTATTGCTTCTACTCCCCTAGAGAGGGAACTATATGCATCCGCACAGATTGTCGCCAAATCTATTATTGTGCACTTTGAAGAAACTTCCATGTTTGGTAGTTTTTGCCCCCGAAGTCTGCACATATCTTTTCCATCGTCGTTCACACCTAACCATGTGCAATTTTTAGCTTTAGACAACTTGAAACACTCCAGACTTCTACTTGCTTCATCTGCGCGTAGGTTAAAAAACCCACTCTCGCTGTATCGTTACCTTTAACTATTCTATAAAAGCCGAAAAACCTTGAGGTATCTCCGTTGACCGATGACGATACTGATCTTGCTATGATTAGAAGGAAAAAAATGGCTGAGCTTATGAAACGTGAGAAGAAAATGCAAGAATCACGTGAGCAAAAAGAGAAAGTCGGTAATGAGCGCGAGAAATTACTCAAGCGTTTTCTTGATCCTGAGGCAACTGCCTATCTTGAAGGTCTTAAGAAAACTGAACCACCCATAGGAAATCGTGTACAAGAAATCATCCTCTACTTGATTGTGTATAGAGGAGTCCGTCAGACTGTTAAGCAACTAGATGTCATGTATATAGAGCGGCAGATTAAAGGCGAGGGTCCAAAGATTCGTGTACAACGAGACGGGGAAACTTCTGATTTTGGCTCATACGTTCGAGCAGCCATCAAAGAAGATAGCGATGATACAAAGAAAGACTAACCAAGAGCCTGAGCGCGACCTTTCCAGTCTTTGATTGTGTATTGGAGTTCTTCAACTTTTCCAGGTTGTTTTTTCCACGCATCTGAAGTCTTACGCATCTCGAAAATTAATGCTCCACTCCTAGCAAGTTTTTGTTCGATTATCTCAACGGCGGTTTCCAGAGCATTTACAATACTTGATGTATCATCAGTTTTCTTAACGAATTCTTCTAATTCTTGGAAAATTTCAGATGGCTCCAATGAGAACCATACATCTTTCGGGACTTTCAGTTCGAGATACTTTTGTGCTAGAAAAACAGTATTTCCATCACGAATTTGAACCTCACCTGCAGCTTGTAAAGTTTCAACATGTTTGAGAGCTTCAGTCATGTCAATGACCAAGATTGAGGCAATCTCCTCTATCCTAATAGATTTCTTTGCAAGTACTATATTCAAAATACGATATTTCGGGTCTCCAACTTCTATTAGGACCTTTTTCAGTTCATCAAGAGCTCCCGCTTCTTGATTGAGAACTGCTGTTGCTGCCTGTGAGAATTGCTTCAAGTCTTCTTTCAATCTGTCTATTGTCATTTCGGCAAGAGTTAGCTCATCTTTTACAGATACTCCAAATGCTTGAGGTTGTTTCTTCGCAAGTAGATGAGTCTGTTCAGCTTTGATCCCCTTCATCTCTTTTCCAACAGAATCCAATGCTTCTTTTGTACGAAGTAGTTGTGTTTCAAGCATCTGTATCTCGGAATCCTTTTGTGTTAGACTTTGTTGTAATTCGCTCACCTGTGATCCTAGTTGATTTGCCCTTTTCTGAGAGCCACTGACCTGAGCTTGAAGTGCTTCCATTTTCTGGTTTAGTGAAGCAATTAGCATAGTTTTCTCACGTAAGCGTGCGTTAATATCGTCTGACATAGTCGGTATCAACTAGAGTCCATAACAATCGATAATTAAAGGAGTCTCGTCTAGATGTAATACTTGGAGCATATTTCCATGCAACTGTTTGACGCTCATACCCATATTGATATGCGACATTTCAAGAATGATCGGGATAGAGTCATTCAACGAGCTCAAGATGCAGGTCTGGTAGGAATAGTGACTTCCTCTATCAGTCCTGGATCCTTCAGGAGAACTCTGGGCATTTTGAAGAAACACAAAGATTTCATCTCTCATTCTGCAGGATGCTCTGTATCACAGGTTACTATGGATGAGGCTGATCAAATAATCGCTTTAACAAGGAAATATTCAACCAATATTGTTGCAGTTGGTGAGGTTGGCCTTGATTATCATTGGGTGAAAGAACTTCGAGCAAGAGACGCCCAAGAACCAATATTCTCAAAATTCATAGAATTGGCTACAGAATTAAACTTGCCAATAGTAATTCATTCACGAAAAGCAGAAGCTCGTGCCACTGAAATGCTTGAGTCCCAATTCTCCGGTGATGTCCTTATGCACTGTTTTGATGGCGGTCCAGAAGTCGCAAAAAGAGTTGCTGACAATGGATGGTACATTTCGCTACCTGCGAATTTCTCCAAGTATAGAAATAGAGTACGATCTGCTGAAATACTCCCCTTGGAACAGATCCTACTCGAAACTGATGGTCCATACCTCTCTCCTACATCGGAGCGAAACGAACCTGCTAATATTCAATACGGCTGCGAATCTCTGGGTCAAGTTCTTGATCAACCAATCGAGAAAATAGCTGATATGACTACAACAAACTCAAAGCGATTCTATCGACTTTAACCGATAGGGCCAAATGGGTTCACTAATAATGGTTAAGCATGTATGCACGTAAGTTCATGGAAGTGGAGGAAGAATCACTCAAATCTCCTGTCGCAATTGTTGCACTTCCTGGAATAGCCAATGTGGGGAAAATTGCAATAGAAACCTTATCTCAAATTCTTCGTGCAGAACATTTCATGGATCTTTTCAGTAAAGATTTTCCACCACGAGTTCTTGTGAGTCAGGGAATTGCCAGAATCCCAAAGACTACCATTCATCTGTATAGGGCTGCACCAGATGAACCTCATGACCTCTTATTCCTTACTGCTGATTTTCAACCATCTACAAGTTCAGGTGTGTATGAATATGCTGATTTTGTGGCAATGGAATTTGAAAAGTTGGGTGTTACAATTCTGTATTCTCTTGCAGCATACGAACAGGATTATGCAGAGTATTTCAAATGTTATCCTAACGAACCTCGGATCTACGTTTCCGCAAATTCTGAGAAATTGCTGGCATTGATTTCAGACTCTCCACATACCGTAATTACAGAGGAAGGAGCTATCGTTGGTGCAAATGGAGTCATACCTGCATGGGCGGCGTCTATGTACAACATGGATAGTGCTTGTATTCTTGGAGAAACTCTTGGAGTTATCAAAGGAGACTATCGAGCTGCAAAGGCAATTCTAGGAAAAATAGTGGATTTGGTTGGTATCAGAGTAGATCTCGATATAATGACACCACAAATTGACAAGGTCACTGAATTTATTGAATGGGCAAGAAAAGAAATTGCCAAGAAATCAAAAGTAGATACTGACGATGAAAACCCATCTGACATGTATATTGGATGAATCATTCAACGAGTTCCGGGTGCAAGATGTCCGTAATCCATGCTTGACTATCCAGATTGATGTAGAAGTAATGATCTTCATGTTTTACTTTCACTGTGTATGGAAACCGTTTTGCCTTCTTTATGACGTCTGGAGGGACTCTGAGTACAGTTCTTTTATCACAAATAGGACATTTAGCATATCGTTCGAACATGATATTACCCTCCGCTCAATTTCATCTAACTTCTGAATCACTACTAAGTATCAGTTTAGTATCGTTCAGTTCGGGATTTTCGAGTGCGTCAGTGAAAGTCTTGATCACCTCATCCCGTGTCTTTTTTGCAAGTTCTTCAGAGTCTGTACCAACTATTCTCAGATTCTCATACACTCCTGCTTCTGCAAGTATTTTGCATTCTAAATCGCCATTCTTAATTTTGATAATCAGGAATTTTGCAAAGTCTTTGAATTCATTTTTTGGGCCTCGCATTTTTCCTGGTATCTTTTTCATTCTATGAGTATCCATAATATCATCGAGAAGATATGCTCTGATTACTTGATTTCCTACGATTCGTCGTATGTCAATGAATTCGTCAATGCTCGAATCACCGTTGACTAGTTTCCAAGTAGGTCCCAAAGTCATCTAACACCATCATTATGAGCATCAAGAGCGAATATAGGGATTGTCTGGGCGTATAGCGCTAGAAGAAGTGCCGCGGAATAGCTTTATTTGTTGGCGCGCAATCTAATTTTAATTAGAAGGATTAGGATGGAGCGATTTCCATGATGCAAACTATTGATATGATAATACGAGAAGTACATGCGGGATTGTGGTTTCTCGTTGTAGGGTATTACTTTTTCCTATTCATTTTCTTGCTATTCTTTAGATGGAGGAATACTAGGAATCCATTCCAGTTTGCTATGGCTATGTTCTTCCTTCTGCTCGCTATTGGCCGCTGTTTCTACTTTGTAGGCGATTTCTATGCTGATCCACGAAGTTTAGCTGAGGGACTTACGCCTCTCTTGGGAACAGATCCTTTCTGGCTAATGGCTGGGTCATTTATTCAGTGGCTCGCTCTAGCAACTCTATCTGCAACAGCTGGGTTCATGATATTCGGAAAGCGGTGGGCTGAGATAGCATTTGCAGTCCCAGCTGTAGTCATCGCCGTAATATTAGGCTTCATACCACTTGATACAACTTCTAGAGGTCTCTTATCCGGTGGAGCTGGTGCTGTCTATGCGCTATTTATCCCGTTACTCTTCTGGTATCTTGCATGGCAGTCTGGAGGGAAATTACGGAGATCCAACCTGCTCCTAGGCTTAGGTTTCTTGATACTCTTTGCAGGTCGAGTGATTCATTCTATTCGGTATCCGATGGCAGAAGTACTATTCCAGAATTCAGTAGCAATACCCGGTGTGATTGCACCCGGATTAATTGTCATAGGTTTGATTTTGATAGCAACAGGCAATGAATGGGGTCAGACAGGCTAGCAAAACGTTGACTTTCAAGAATGCAGATGATTCTAGATAATAATGAGTGAATGAAGTGAATTTGCATCAGCCAATTTCTTTCCATTCGAGTATTCTCATATCTTCAAGTGTATTGAGTGATTTCTGAACTTCTTTCAGATGATGCCCTAACTGATCTGCAATATCACGTACTGTCAATTTTCCATTGCACATCTTTGCTACATCATAGGTTTCTTGGGCCATTTGACCAAGTCTAACTAACATTGGTGAAACTTTGCCTTTCAGCATTGGGACTACGATTTTTGTTTCAGAGGCTCGACCATTCTTGGTGATAGTATCTAACTTCTGGTAGAAGGATTCGAATGGTTCTAGATTACCATCCCAATCAGCAAGCATGCAACCAAAGTCGGCTGAAAAGGAGTTGTTGACTTCAGCCAAGACTGCCATCGCAGCATTGCCATCATCAACTTTGTCGACGGTAGCTGCAACAATTACATTGTCCTTAAGTGATAAACATATATCGAATACTCCAAAATCAATAACATGTACCCGATTGCCATCACTTAGTTCACGACCGAACTGAATCAAAGCAGTTAGGAACCCACTAATTAGATTCGGGTCCATATCCGCTTCTCCGTACTTCCGATCAAGTACGCACAAACCGCTATCGGCCACTAATATATAGACAGCTTGAATCAAGGCACATATCTCCTCCTGCTGTGGTATTGTCGAATACTGCACGTGTCTTTATAGAACTTCGTGTGGCCTCCTATTGCAGTGGTGAGGTTTATCAATAGTACAAACTTCTGCAATATTGGTGAATTTTTTGGATACTGCAAAGGATGCTAGGATCATAGTTTTGGAAGATGCTCTTCGCAGGTTGAATGAAATAGTCAACAATCGTAAGTTGAGGTTTCATATTGAATACTCGAAGCTCGTTGAAATTCTGCAACAAGCTGGAAGTTTAATGTATGAGGTAAAATACTCATATCTTCCACCTGATCAGGTTGCAGACCTTGAAGCTACAATTAAGATTGTATCAAGTCTTGCAGGATTTAGACAGAAACTTGATGATGCAATGAAATCCACCGGTTATACTGCTACAACCACAAAGGATACACTCACCCTTGCTGAAACCTATTACTCCTTCCGCATTGTAAACGGGTTTCAACGAAAACTAAGAACCTATGATGATGAACCAGGTCGAGCAGTTGATATTCTCGCAGTGGAGATAAGTCAAACTCAACCTGTACCTGACTCAAAGAATCTCACGGCTTGTCGTTGTACTGATGGATCACGGATTTGGAAAATAATCACAAATCTCCCTAATGTAAAAGTCGGAACTAAACTTGTATGTGCAGATCTTCCACCCGTCGAAATGATGAATATGGTAAGTGAAGCAATGTTCCTCGGTGGAGAACCCTTACCTGAATCTACGCTACTTGGACCTATGGAGAACCCACCAACAGTGGCACTTGATCAGGCGCGTGCACAGGTATTGCTAATCATGAAGAGGATGATCTAAATGCATTTGAAGGAAATACAAGAAAAACTGGATGCCTTTGATAGAGCTCGCGGCTGGGAGAAATTTCCTGCATCACTTGTATTCGCACATCTGATAGAAGAACTCGGTGAGGTATCACGTCATATCACAGTTGATGAGGGATACAAAGTGGTAGGACTAGGGCATGAAGCACCGGATAAGAATGAGCTTCATCGCGAATTCGCTCAAGTGTTCAATCTCTTTGCCCAACTTGCGAATCATTACAATATAGATTTAGAAACTAGCATATTGTCAGAATTGAAAATTATGGAAGAGCGATTTCCAGCTGAAAAGTGGGCACGACATATGAATGAAAGGTGATTCATCTATCCATCTTACGGCTTGTTTCGAGTGCCTTCTTTGCCATGTCTTCAAGATCTTTAGTTGCAGCTAGGAGTCCCAGAGCTTTATTGCGGACCTGAGTAATATTCTTCTCCTTAGCCCACTGTGCAAGCCCTGTGACAAGTGGACCCAGAGCTGACCTGGCAGATTCCACGGTGCCAACTGCTTTTCCAAGAAGCTCGACGCTATGCTTCTTATCCTTCCCAGCTTCTGCTACTCGTAACCAAACTAAAGCATGAATCATATAGAGTGCATCCAACATAAGTGTTGGAGATTTTGGATTATCTTGGACTTTCTTCAAAAGCATCTCTTGCCTATCCTCAAAAGTTTCCTTGAATAAGCTAAAAGCCTTCTTGTCATTTCCCTTGTCTAATTCTATAATGCCTTTCTGTAGTTTATCGTCGACTCCTGACAATGTTGATACACTCCATGACAACTCAAACTGAGCTAATTGTTCTCTATGATTTGAACTATTATGACTTTCTACAACGTCATCTTAAAGGCGTGTATTTCCTAGTAACGAGTTCGCAACACTATTATGTTGGATTAAAATCCCACGATTTGTTGATTATATCATCGGAGATTGTTAAATGGTCAAGACTACTTTCACATTCCAAGAACTCAAACGCACAAATCACAGAGAAATCAAAGAGATGCAGGATAAGAAGTTCCGGGCTTTCATTCGCTATCAAGTCTGGCCAAATCATGCGTATTATAGACGTCTCTTCAAGGACAATAACATTGATCCCTTCAATATTACTTGTATTGAAGATTGGGCGAAATATAATATTCCACTCGTCAAGAAAATTGATTACAAAGATAACATTCCGAAATTTGTAATTAATCCCTCTGAAGTGGATGGACAGCCTAGAGAAGCCTCTGAGTCAATTAGTAACCTCATGAAGTATTCAAATGAGTCTGGTCATACTGAATTGGCCAAGTTCATTCGAAACAATGGTGCAAAAGTAAAACTTGGAATTGGAAAGACAGGTGCAATGGACCGACTAGCAGAACGTGCAAAACATCAATTTGCACCTTTACAATTCTGGCTTAGTTCAGGTCGTGCATCAGGGCTGCCATCTCCTGTCTTCTTGACCCGATATGATTGGGAACTATTAGCTAAGAATTGTGTGAAAGCTGGACAACTACCCGTTGATCCTTGGGTTCAGAAAGGTTGGGAAATGAGTAGTATGAACTTGTTTCCATACGCTCCTCACCTTGGGTGGCATGCTGTCAATCTAGGGTTAAGACAAATGTCGAAGTTCTACATAGCTACTAGTGGCGGTGGAGCAATTCCAAGTGACAAACTTGTGGAGATTGCAGGTTCCTTTAACGCAAATGGATTTACAGGAATGCCCAGTTTCCTCAGAAATCGATTCTTTAAAGCAATGAAGGATGCTAAAGATTATGAAGCGCCTGAAAAGGTCATTACACTTCTTGCTGGTGAGAAGATCTATGAACCTGTTGTAGATGATATTATTGAAACACTTCAAGAGAAAGGAGCTAAGGAAGTGCTTGCTATTGGCGGATATGCTTCCTCAGAGAGCAAGGTTTCTTTCGCAGTACAGTGTACGCACGCAGGACCTTATCACAATGTGTCACCTCTCATGTTATCCTTCGAACTTATTTCTCTCAACGATGACGGAACATATGACTTCGTGGGTGATGATGAACCCGGTCACATGTGCTTATTCCATCTTGATAGCACCGGGACAGTGTTTGAAGGCTTTCTGTTAGGCGATGTTGCTTCTCATCAAGAGAGAGGCAAATGTCCAATCTGTGGACTAGATGGACCGTTCTTCTGGAATGTTGGCCGTACGAATGATGCAGAAGCCCAGATCGAAATAATGGGTCTCGCAGAGAAGAAAATCAAAGGTGCTACTGTGAACCTTACCGCACTTCGCTCCGACTTGATAGCATTGCCTGAGGTTGAAGAACTTCAAATCGAAGTTGCCAAAGAGAATATGGCTGACCCCTATAGTATGGATGTGCTCAACCTCTACATTGCTCCAAAAGGACCAGTTAACGCAGATTATTCATCTCTTATACTTACTCTGCAAAAGCTAACAAAAACAAGTACTGAAGTCACACCTAAAGTCTTCATCATAGGTTTCGAAGAGCTTGTGGAAAAGGCAGGTGGAATGAAGTTCATGGATATTATTGACAGCAGACCAAAACCAGCTTAATAATAGAGTGCCCGGGCTACAGTGCCCGGAACTTATTTTATTCCAAATTGAATTTGTTCTTGATGTCGGGTAGATTGAGATAAACTACAATAATTGCTGATAGTATCACTCCATACAAATTCCAACTAAAGAGATACATGATGAATCCTAGAATATTTAGAATGAATGACCATGTCCATGCATACTCCTGAAGTGTGAAGAGTCCTATAGCAATAAACAGACCAAAGATGCCTGCTATTCCATAGGGAACAGCTATGAATAATCCCAAGATTGGGAGAAGCAACTACAGTCCTCCTACAAGAAAGAGTCCAATTGCTTGAAGACCTTGCAATAATGCAAGGAGTAAGATACCAAATGGAAGTTCATCATCCGAAATTGATTTCTGCTCCAATATGAATCATAGAAAAACGTTTCAATAAAGCTTCGGTATCAATAGATGATTTCTCTTTGATGCGGAGCAATTATAACGTAACAATCATAGAGTCATTATACAAGGAGGCATACAATTGGCTTTTGAAGATGGACTTGGAAATGACCCTTCTCAGAAGAGAGAGCAAGACTATACTGGTAGTGCGTATGATTTGATTTCGAGAACTGTATCTCTTTGGGCTCGAAAGATAATGCAATACATCATGATTGTTGGAATCATAGGAGCCGCGTGTGTCGCGGTATCATTTATGCTTCTTTTATCATTATTTGATACCATTGGAACTCTCGGGGCTGATCCCCTATCCTATTTGGTCACACTCGTTTTCTCGACAATGCCAGATATTGCTCTTGTCTTCGTAACACTTGGATTTGCAATTTTTGCGTTTATTCTTAATGCGGTAATCAATGGTGCTGCAATCAAGTTTACTCTTGACGAGTACGGAGGACCAGGAGGAGAGGTTGGGAAAAGTTTCTCACACTCCCGTGGACGAATTTTGAACTTCATACTTGTACAGCTTATACTGTCCTTCTTTGTTGCCATAGTGCTTACTCCGGCAATTCAACTTCTCGCTCAAGCAATGGCTATGATTGACATAACTGACCCACTTAACCCAATTTTCCTTCCAGGCTCATTAGAACTATTGACAATTGCTTTTAGTTATATGATAGTCGGTGGAATATTTCTTATCTATATCAATGTCAGATTTGCTCCAGTACTGGCAGTAGTTATTGACACCGATCTTTCACCCATAGATTCTTTGAAACGAGCATGGGGACTCACGAGTGGAAGATTCTTTCATGTATTTGGCAGCTACATACTGCTCAACGTTGCTGTAATAATATTAGGTATAGCCATCAGTTTCGGTGTATCTGTCTTCTTACTTCCAATTAACTATTCTCTTGTGATAGAGTCAATTATTTCAGCTCTTCTAATCAGTTCTTTGAGTCTAATCTTCCCCGTAATTCTCTATCGCGATTTGAATTCACGTCTAGCTTCATCTTCTGCCTCTCTAGATAATTTAAGGGTACTATAAAAAGGCGTTTAGAGAAGGAAGGCTCCTGGGGGATAACTCCCCCAGGATATACTTCTACTTGAGATTGTGTTTCTTCACAAACTCTTTGAGGACATCTACAAGATCGGGCTTACCAATTTCTTGTAGGTCGTATCTTACTCTGACGCTTGGTTTGTCTATCTTGATGATACGTTTCAGGTCTATTGGAGTACCAATGACAATTGCATCAACATCTGACTTGTTGATTGTTTCTTGAAGCTCTTCCATCTGCTTCTTGCCATATCCCATTGCAGGCAAGACATTCTCCAGATGGTAATACTTTTCAAAAGTGTCTTCTATGCTTCCAACAGCGAATGGTCTGGGGTCAACAATTATTGCTCCCGCCTTTCGAGCAGCGATGAATCCTGCTCCGTAGGGCATACCTCCATGAGTGACAGTAGGGCCGTCTTCAACAACAATTACTCGTTTACCACGAATTGACTCCATGTTCTCGATACTGAGTGGTGATGCTGCATCAATGATGATTGCATTTGGATTCACTTCCATAACATTCTCTCGGACCTCTTCAATATCTTCATAGTCCGCGGTATCAATCTTGTTGATAACAACTACATCTGCCATTCTGAGATTTGTTTCACCCGGATAGTATGATATCTCATGTCCAGGTCTGTGAGGATCAACAATGGTAATGAGAAGATCTGGCTTGTAGAATGCAAAGTCGTTGTTACCACCATCCCAGGTGATGACATCAGCTTCTTGTTCTGCCTGCTCGAGAATCTTACCGTAATCTACACCAGCATAGAGGATGACTCCCATGTTGATCATTGGTTCGTATTCCTCTCGCTCTTCAATAGTACATCTATACTTGTCCAAATCCTCAAGAGTTTCGTATCTCTGTGAGATTTGTGAGGTGAGATCTGGATCGTAAGGCATTGGATGTCTGATATTGACTGGCTTAAGCCCCATATCAACAAGAATCTGATTTACTCGTCTTGATGTCTGACTCTTACCACATCCAGTACGAACAGCACAAACTGCTATGACTGGCTTCTTACTTTTAATGGAGGTATTCTTTGGGCCCATGAGTCTAATATCAGGACCAAGCTGATTTACCCAAGCTATCTTATGACCAACCGTTTCATACGGAAGATCAGAGTATGCAAGAATGCACTGCTCTACATCGAATTTCTCGATTAGTTCGGGCAACTTCTCTTCAGGATATATTTGGATACCCTTTGGATAAAGAGGACCTGAAAGTTCGGGTGGATACATACGATCTCCGATTCCAGGAATTTGCTCTGCAGTAAAGGCGACAACCTCGTAGTCTTCATTGTTTCGGAAATAGACGTTGAAGTTATGGAAATCTCTTCCAGCTGCGCCCATGATAATGACTTTCTTTTTACTCATAATCAGCTCCACTCCTCGGGAGTGTGGGTTTCTGTATCATCGGACTTCCGAGGCTCGTTATGAAATTGTTGGTTCCGTCATTAAAACAAAATTCAGCGTATCGTGGGAACTTTTTGGTAATTTTGACCGTCCTTTTTCGAATGAATTTACTAGAATTGATTAAAGGCAATTGTGCTTTCTAAAAATCGTAGTGTAAATCTTCCGTTAAACCATTCGGAAAATCGAACTAATACTAAGAGCAATACAAAAACCTAAATATGTAATGCAATTAGTATGTCGGAAGAGTGCTCTTTGGAGCAGCCGCCGGATTTAGTGGGGTGCAGAGTTGAAGCTCGTAGATTTAGCTCAGGAGTCAATTAGGATTCTCCAAGAGTGTGGAGAAGATGGAATTAAGAGTGATCTATTAGCTGAGAAGTTGGATACTCCTAAGCGACGAGTTTACGACGTTATTGCTGTATTGAAAGCACTAGGTCACGTTAATACAAGCAGAAAATTTGATGGCACCACAATAACTTGGATTGACCATTCTAAAGAATTTATACCAAAAAATCTCCACGATGAGATACGAATCCAATTATCACAAGAGAGTGAGGGTCGTAAAGAGCTTCAAGTTCAAGTTGCTGAACTCAAAGAACAGCTACGGATAACTCGAACCAAACTTCGACGAGATATTCAATCAGTAGAAATGGAAAATAAAACCGAGTTCAATACGACTCAGCTGAGAGTGCGGGCTCTCTCAAGCAATGGCATCAAACGTGTAAAACATGATGGAATTGAAGTTGTCATATCCACCAATGAAGCTGGTATGGTTGTTGACCCTTCTGAAATAGAAATTGATGAGAATGAAGATCTCATTAAGAATTTGCAAAGGATTTGAATTTCAGTTTCGAACTTTGATGTGAACCAAACTTCCTCTCCGAACTTTCTTCAATAATTCAAGTTGTTCTTCAGAGGATGTAATCTTTCCAAGTATATTCACTTTGCTATACGTACGTTGATTCTCAAGATAAATACAAATGGCATCGCCTAAGGGCATGTACGAGATATCTCCTTTCTTCACTTCATTTGTTGGTTTTGCGTACCCCTTTGCTATACCAAGAGTAATTTGCATTTCTGAACGCATTAGGGCTGCTCTTCCTTCGAAAGGCAATTTAAATTTAATTTCCTCTACAATGAGTGGTGCATAGATTCTATTTAGGTACCCTTCTAGAATTAAGTTCCCTTCAAATTCAAAATCTAGATGAAGATCAGTGTCACTCAAATCTGGCATACCTTCGTCCTAGAACATGTTCCTTAAAATGTTCTACGCTTAGTTCAGCGGCAAAGGCTTAATTGGTCAAAGAAGTTAATTGACATGGAGAGGATACGACTGCCACCAACAAGAATGGATGTAGCATTTGTTGTAGATACGACTGGTTCAATGAAGGATGACATACGGGCTGTTAGAGACAGTCTCTCTGAGATAGTCAATCACATCACCGGACGAACCAAAGACCTTGAAATTCGATTTGGAGTTGTGTCTTATCGCGACCATCCTCCTCAAGATAAATCATATGTAACAAGGGTCTTTGATTTTACAGACAATGTAAAAAGAGTGAAGAAGATCATTGCCGACCTTCGTCCTTCTGAAGGAGGTGACACACCTGAAGCTGTAGCAGATGGTTTGTACGATGCACGCACTAAATTGTCTTGAGAAAAAGATTCTTACAAAGTGATGCTTTTAGTAGGTGATGCTCCACCGCATGGAAAAAAGTACAATTCTATAGGTGATGATTATTTTACAGATGGGTGTCCACAAGGGCATGATCCGATTGAAGAAGTCCAGCAGTTCAGGGTTGATTACGGAAGTACAATGTTCATCTTTGTGTGTGGATGCAATCCACTAGTAGAGGTCTCTTTTCGGATGATTGCAGACTCTGTTGATGAAGGAAAATACTACTCATTGGTAGAAGCTAATGAACTTCCAGAAGCTATCTTACGGATACTGAAAGGTGTTAGTGATTTAATTGAGGCTGATCGGAATGTCCTTGTTTACTACGAAAATCATGATGGCACATTCGATATGGGTGAAGCCGCATCGAATTTATCTCTTCAAGTCCGCGAATTAAAGACCTCGCTTTCCAGATTATTGGAGTTAGGTCGTATCGCTCGATGGCCTAAAGGAAAACCTCTTGCTACTGAAAACTTGGCCGTAAATGTCGAGTTGGGTGAAGTACCAAACAATATTATTGCAGGTAAGGCGTTTAACTACTCAATAAGAGTAAATAATCCCAGTGGCACAATAATAAGTGTAAGAGTCATTGCTTCCTTGGTTACATCAGACGGAGTCACTGAGGTGACCAATGAACGACATGATTTATCTCCAAACTCAGACAAGATACTCGAGTTAAAACTGACTCCGATGACTGACGTGAAGGGTAAGGCAACTCTACGTGTTGAGGTGTTTTACGGTTCAAAGTCAGTTGCTACAGAGTTGTACGACACCAGAATTTACTGAGGAGGTCTCATTTTGGATTTGAAAGCAAAACAGGGAAGAAATCAAAAAGGGCTCTGTTTTGTTTCAGACCAAGAAGGAATAATCGAAGATGGTCTCTATCAAATCTCATATGAAGGGATTTCAATATTGGTCGATATTCGTGTATCTTCAAACGTGCCAGAAGATATGATTATTCTTGATCGCCGCATCTTCAACGAAATCTCTTGTGAAGAAAACAGTGTCCTTCAATTGGAAAAAATCTCATCTGATATTCCAACATGCACAGAAATAAGACTCTCATTAACTTCCACAAGAAATCTTGATAATCGAAAAGTAGCTGATGCAATATCCAAGAGAGTTAATGATTTGATTGATGACTTTGATGGATTAATACTCACCGTTGGCCAATCGTTTCAAATTGACAGACTTGGAATTAAATTTTCTGTAAAATTACTTGACCCTGTGAACAATATGCACAATGCTGCTAGAATTTCGTGGAAGCGTCTTGAGAAAATACACCTAGATCCCGTTGAGTCTTTAACTCCATCCAATATAGTTTGTATTTTTGAAGTTGGAGCAGCAGCACAGATCTCCGATGTGCGAAATGGGAGTGATGGTTACATTCCTCGATACACTGCTGCCCTCAAAGCTATAACACAACTTTCAGAAAGTTACTCGGATTATGGTCCTAAAGTCCAATTTCAAGGATTTGCGTATTCAGATGAAATAGAACATTTTACCTTGTTCGATTCAGAAACTGGTGACCCTACAGAAGTGTCTCGAATCGATTCTCCATCTCTCTTTATCGCATTCACAGAATGGATTGAAATCATGATTTCAGAACATGCGGGTCGACCATCAAATCCTGGAGTTGCACTGGAAACTGGGATTGAGAGTGCGATAGAACTAAGTGAATCAAACTCACTTCAGACAATCATTCTATTTTTTTCGAGTGGTGTTCACACTTCGGGACCAAACCCAGTTAGAGTAACTAAGAATAAGATGACAAGTGATGGTCCAAAAATTGTATGTTTCATTCCTGGGGAAAAATCCAATCAAGATGTTATGATTGCTATTGCTGAAGCTAGCCAAGGTCGAGCAATGATAGTTACTAATATTGAGGAGACAAGTGGTATTATTGAAATTGTCATGAACCTTTCAGATGGAGGTTTGTGATATAATGTCTGATGATACGGAAATCCGTCTGCAGGCTATGTATCACAGTGAGCAAGTTTCAGCATATATCATTTCTAAATTACCTTCTGGGCAATTAGCAACAGGTTGGGTCGAACAGGGTTTACTCAGTAAAGGACTTCATGGCAGCTTGCAGGACAAGACGAACCAAGAAACCTTTGTAATTCCAATTGATCGATTTGCTCGATTAGTAAGAGAATATGCACACGAAGTTGGTTTTGGATTGTTTATTCTTGAAGAGCAGAGTGCAAGTAGATCAAAACTAGTAACCATTCTAAAATCCTCCAAGAGTAATTCTTTTGAAGTAATAGGCTTCAAAACTGATAATCTTCATACGCAGGATTTAATGAATACAGTTTGTCAGTTTACATCGAAGAAATCCAATATAGTTATTGATTACGAACCAAACTTGGACTATATCGAAGAGCTTCGCAGTGCTGCTGCAGATGGTGATGTACGTCATCTTCTCTCACTCTCGCTCCCAGGGAATAAACAGAAAACTGCTTCGCGAATCCAGAAACTTCTCAAAACTGATTTGAATTCTGAAACAGTTCTAGCTCAATATGGTCAACCACATCAGATTTCATCAACCATTCTGCTAGTTACTAGATGGCTTTTGGGACTTGATTTATTCCGAAAAACGAAGAATGCTACTGCAACGATTCTGCTTATATTGACTTCTCACATTTTCCTTTGTATATGGGATGGTCAACAGAATATAGCTTCATTTGCGTTTGTTGAAGGCGTTGATGTACAACGAACATTGACGAAGTATACTCTTCCTTTGTGGTATACATCTGATAATATGACTAAAGATAAAATAAAAGCTCCAAAAGTAGTAATCGAAGAAAGCGGAAAACGAAAACAAATCAAACCTCCCAGACGTGTATTAGATTCACAACATGGTGATACTCAATCGATTTCCATTCTTAGAACAAGGTTACTTGAACTAATTCATCGACTCTCACCATTAGTTTCTCAAATTGGTCAGATTAAGAAAAGAACTACAAGAGTCATAAAAGACACGAGGATTCAATCGATGAGCGAACAATCTGAAAATGCTATTGAAGAACTACGTTGTATTGAAGATGAAACAAAAATGCTTGAAGATATTTCAACACGATTGCAGCAAATGGAAAAGCAAATTGAATATGCTACATCTTCATCTGACAAAGAGTTTCCATTAAGTCCCGATGAAATTCAAAGAATCGTGTCTAAAATGACCGCCCTCAGGAAAATAATTGATAAGATTGAAGTCGAGATTGGACAATTAGATTCTAATACGTCTGAGATTGAAACACTAAAATTCAACCGTCCGAAAGAGAAGTAGTCGCCATCGGGACAAGGTTGTCAATAACATCAAGAAGATGTCCAATGAATAATTGTGATGAAAATGACTCTACTGGCAATACATGTGCCTTAATTCCTTTAAGCAATCGTAGAGAACTTTTTTGATTAACTGAATTATCAAAAGTAAAGAACTCAATTTGGTACCTGTCGTTTTCCTTAATTGCATTGATAAATGGCAGATTCTCTTCATCATACTTACCAATATTCCCTGAAAAAACGAGGAGCAATGTTGGCCTTTCGGATCCAAAATCCTCTAAGTACTCAGCAATGGATCTGTACGCACTGACCATCCGTTCATATCCACCAGTATCTTTGACACTATCAAGAATTGAGAACACCAGAGATACTAGAACTTCTTCTGATTGGAGGTCTCTAATGAATTCAACATAGGGTCTGACTTCTGACCCATGTTGAACTGAGAACTTCTCTGGAGCATCTGCGAAGGTCACTAATCCAAGTCTACCTTCAGTGCGATTTTGAGACAAAGTATTGACGACAAAAAGGGCAGAGAGTGCTGCCACTTCAGCACGGCTTGGATTCTTATCAAGGCTATTCAGGAATATTCCTACTTCTGGTATTAGTTTCGTAAGGTCCTCCAACTCTCTAATTGATGTATGAAGCGTCTTTAAGGGAATGTCTCTTTTACTCATGTCCTTTCCTCTCGATATACACAACACAATATTCAGCTCACGAAAACTCTGACACGGTTTGAGAATCATTTCATTTCCTGATATTCTTCCGATTTGCCCTGACTTGAGATCTGGTTCAGTATAATTCATACTCAATGTCAGTGGTTGGATTTGAGGTCCTGCTAGAAGTTTAGATCCAGCTCCAACATACCTTCCTTGTAAACTGTCCAGTATCTTATCTCTGTGCATATGCATCGAAGAAACTAATTCAATATTCGAAGAAGGTTTAGTGGATTTGAAAGAAAGGATAAGCTTCGTAATATCAGCTATGTCGTCTTCTATTTTCACTATGTTAACTACTGAGGAATTCCGAAATCCTACAATTGTTGCATCTGTTTCAGATATTACTATGGACCGCTCTGTGCATTTTGAATGTTCTTTCACTTGACCTGCGCACCATTGTCCCGTTCTTGTTTCAAGAGCCAGGATGTAATCATCCGTTTGTACATCTAAAGCTTCCATATCAGCTACTGACATGAGAAATACGCCCTTGTCGATCTTTGCTATCTCAATTCCAAAATGAAGTGCTGACATGATTGGGTTTGAGTCATCGACTTCAAGGCATTTGAGAAGTGCTTCATCAAATTTTACAAGGTGTGCAGGTGAACCAAAGATTGGACCATCCAGTTTGGCGTTTGCTCGCACAAGTGTCTGGAGTAACATTCCGTCACGTTTCTTTAGGCTCTCTGTGAAAGCCTTTTTCCAGCCTGAGATCATTACTGCACCATTATTCTCCAATACAATTGAGAGGCTGATTGCTCTTTCACTATTTGGCTCAACTGCTGTAATCACAGCACTATCCAGATTCACTACTCCTCCATCCTCTTCGATCGTATAATCGACAGAAGTAATGCTCAGGATATTTCGTACTGCAAGCACCTCCAAAATTCTAACAAGCTCATTTAGAGCTGCTTTTCCAAGATTTTCTTCAGCCATAACTGAATTGTTATTCTCTTTGTATACTAAATAGGGTGGTCTTGGAGGTAGTAATTCTAACATGTTCCCTCCAATAATCCTTTGAATTTCTAATGGACTTGCTGAAAGATTTCTACTGAGGAAGTAGCTTAAAACTTCTGAAACACTATCTCCTATTTGCGTTTCAGGGTACGAAGATGCAAACATAAGCCGCTTAGACCAGAGGTCTCCACCTTGTTCTTTCTTCAAATAGCGAATAATTGTAGCAAGGGATGATATCGAAGATCCTGCGGTGAGTAGTACACTGTTCGGTACATCAAGGAGTTTCGTGATATCTTTTCCCCAATCTTTCTGACTCCGTGCTTTCAATACCAATTTCGGAGGTTGCAATCCGGCATCTTTCAGGAGGATAATCCATTCAAGTAGTGGATTAAGATCGTCTGGTGATACTAAATCAATGAATACGGGCTTACCTGATTTAACACTGTCAAGAATGTCTGTTCTGTTTGGCCCTTTGATTGATTGTGCCAGGTCTGATGCATTAAGTATAGATCCCCATCCTACAGGAGACCTTCGGTCCATTCGCATATCTTGGAGATGGTACAGTCTTGGACTATTTGGTGGTAATGTAGCCCATCTATATACTGACTCAACATTTGCATCATGTTGAGATGTTGGTAGTATTGTATCACCAAATCCAATCATTGGATTTATCACAAGAAAATCTACTAACCAACTGGATTGAGAAAGATCTGATGCTCCATGTGTGAATTCACTGAGTAATTGGGGTTTCTTCAGATAATCGTATGCTCGTCTTGGGAGATATTTGAAAGCTCCAGGATATTGCGCAGCAAAATCATGAAGTTGATTCTCTACCATATTGTAATAGGAAAATGCTCTTCCTGGATCAAATGTCCGGATGTATGTTCCAGCTCGTACAATACCCAGTTGAATTGATGCATCAATCACAACGAATCGGTGAATCTCACTTGCTTCGATGTTTTCAACAACAATCATGGCTGGCAACGTCCATTACTATCTGATTGTTGCAGTAGCTGATATATGCATAGTGCCGATAGTAATGATTGTAACTTTGATACTATAACGCAATAATTTATCACATCTGTAATATGAACTAGACTTAAGAGATCGAAATTGTATGCTAGTTGTGAGAGCTACTACGAATATCGTTGAACGAGGCATCCGAAAAGGTGATGAGTTTAGACTTTATATCGTAGATGCCCATCATCATATGGGGAAAGAAAAGAGTCACCGAAACACTCCTTCTGGTAGCTATGATTTCTATGCAACTCTCTGGTTTGAGATGCAGAAAATCGCCAAGCAGAAATTGAACGCGGATTCATTACTTTTTGAACCTGTTAGGGTAGAAGGTCACGATCTTGCATCAAGATGCTTCGAGAGCAATAAAAGCTGGGCAAGGATGAATCACGGATGGCTTGTAGATAAAACTGTGGTTTTTCCTTACACTGATGATTACGCAAAGTCAGAAAATCCTCAAGAACCAACCTTCAAAGTATCTAATGACAAAATAGCTGGTTGGACAACACGCGCACCCCATTCTACCCGGCTCATTGGATTTGCTCGTGTAGACCCTATGGATGAACAAAAGAAGAAAGGCTTTGCAGTTAAGGAACTTGATAGAAGTGTTCAAGAACTTGGATTACGCGGTCTCAAGCTACATCCTCTTGCTCAACTTTTTGTTGACGCCATTGAAGATGAGATTACCAAAGATGTAGTTAAACGAGCTGGGGAATTAGGGATTCCTGTCATTTTCGACACTCGAAATATTGGAACAGTAATGAAAATCAAGAATTTAGTTGAATCAATTAGAAATGATCCCGATTGCGGAACTGCGATGAGAGGATTACGAGTGATCTTAGCTCATTGTGGAATGTCTCCTGGTGATTCTCGTCTATATGATGCTCTGAGAGACCCTGCTATCTTTGCAGAAACTTCTACATTACATGACCTAGATGTGCCTGTTATATTCGAAAGCGCTGTTGAGCGATTGAGTCGAGAAACGTTTTCATGGTCTGAGAAACTCCTCTTTGGCACCGATTTCAGTTTTCTATCCGTTCAAGCTGCAGATGTGATTCTCTTCCTACTCTCTCGTGATTTCCCCGGGACTCTTGCAGATGCTCAGCGAATTCTAGGAGGAAATACTCTTTCACTGGTTCAGCGGCCATTTTCAACATCCGCTGGATCCCCAACATCTCCTATCGAATACATCAGTCGCGATGTTGATGGGAAAAGGCAATATGCACTTGAGAATTCAATACTCTCTCTTTTCAGTGGTGACCAATGGGATCTTTCCTCTCTGGATTTAATGCTTCCTCCAGCTGGAACCTGGCCAGAACTATCCAGCCTATCCAATGGTGGATTCAATGGCGTTTATCTGGACTCGTATGTCATGTGTCTCAGAAGCCAAAAATCTGACAAAGAGTGTCATCTATGGGTACGAAGGACAGTTGGTAATTCTTTAAGTTGTTCATTACTCAGCACAAACGGAATGGCACGAATTGATACTATTGAAAATGCTTCTCAAAGTTTCAACCCAGTTTTGCTGCGGACTCTATCTAATCACTCTGTAACTCTCAATTCTTCCGAAGATTTGTCCAAGAAGGTGTTATCTCAGCTCAATTAACATGGACCTCATATTCTTTATAACATTAGAAACAGAATGAGTTCATACCTATCCAGAGGAGGTAAATGCTATCACCAAAAAACTTGAACTAGAGGTTGCAGATGGCGGAGATCTAAAAGGCTTTGCGCATCTCCATCCAAAGACCGCAGATTCACTAGATGCAGATATTGGCTCAATAGTAGTATTTGAGGATGCACAAAGCAGTTTCTGGGGAGCAGCAGAAATACGAAAGACCAAGGAAATTCAAGAAGACAAGATTGTTGTTGATACACTTGTTTTAGAAGCTTCACTTCTAATGGAAGGTGATATTGTTGAAGTCACCCTATATAATCAGGACATGATTGCGCTAGAATATGTAGAATTTGGTATTAAACCACTTACCGAAGATGCTAATACTGAAGATCTTGTCACTCGAGCTGTTGACAAAGTGAAGTCACTTGAAGACATCATCGGGGGCCGTCTTGTCTACCCAGGGATGTCATTCAAATGGCCAGAACTTGATTCCAAGGTTGAGATTATCACCACCAAACCCACTTTATCAGGTAAGAGTTTTGCAAAGCTTGCTTTCGAAGCACTTCGAGAAAAAACAGGGTATCAATTCAAGACCGTGGGTATTGCTACACCATTCAATGCAGTTCTTTGTATTGATACAAGTGGTTCTATGAAGACAACTGATGTACCAGTTCAGGATATTGCACACGCACGTGAGGGGTTAAAGGATTTGGCTGGTGATAGTCCTGAGGTTCAAGCATTTCTGAATCGTTTTGAAGAAGGTAAGAATGTAAGTCGGGCTGAAGCAGCTGCCATGGCAGTTCTACTGTATCTCGCCGAAAAGGTTGGTCGTGGTTACGGAGAAAAAGTTGGAGTCATTACCTTTGAGAAAGAAGTTAGTGAAATGACCTTTCTAAATTCAGACACGGGTGAAGTTCAACCGTTTGTTGAATGCACTGGTCGAGAAAAAGCGTTAGGGCTACAAATCATAAGTACTCATGTAGTTGACAAGGTTGAGGAAGGTGGTACTTTAACTGATATGGGCTCTGCTCTTGCCAGAGCAAGTGACATAATGGAAGAATTTGGAGACCCTGAAAAACCTACAATGCTTATTATGCTTACAGATGGGATGACAACTTCGGGGCCTCCCCCACTAAAAATACTCAAAGAGCGTTTTCCGGACCGTTCAAGACTGGTGATATACAGCATAGGTCTCGGTGAACGAAGCGAAATCGATGAAGAATTGATGCTAGCAATCGCACATTACGGAAATGGAAGTTATCGTCATGTTGATAATATTCGAGACCTACTAGAATGGTATGGTAAGCTAGCAGGGGAATTTGCAGTTGTTATCCGTGGGTCTGAGTAGTCTGCTTCTATCTGGGTTCCAGTGCTTGCTTGAGACCCTCTAAGGTCTCCATGTCCATATCCTTGATTTGTTCCTCAGGGATGCCTTCAAGCATCGCTTCGGGAATTGTGATGAGAATGTTAGCTTTCTCTTCTCCATATTTCTCGACAAAGTCCGTCATTCTTGCATCTTCAT
>Ga0315542_1000473_pt1 | contig 25186 bp, 15 predicted proteins | sample SalMarSW160120MG_FD_202541 | JGI IMG/M metagenome (GOLD analysis project Ga0315542, IMG submission 202541) | Salt marsh sediment microbial communities from the Plum Island Ecosystem LTER, Massachusetts, United States - Salt Marsh Sediment SW1601-20 ... | reverse complement strand
ATAAGCTGAAGCACGCCTATGCCAATGATTTGTTGGAAGAAAAGGACTTTGAAAAAAGGGTTGAGATAGCAACTTCTACACGGCAGCGCCATGAGCTTGGCTATTTGATCGATGATCTGCCCGCCGACATTGAGAAACTCCCAATGCAGCAGACGGCAGCCTCCCCTGTCAGTATCAACCGGGGGAAAGTAAGAGAGAGCAGTACTTTTGTGGGGATTTTCAGCGGTATTGAAAAAAAGGGTGTATGGAATCCGGCCCGGAGTATGAAGATTGTGGCTGTAATGGGAGGGGTGGAACTGGATTTTACCCATGCCGAGATGCCGCCGGGAATTACCGATATCAAGATATTTGCCATGATGGGAGGGGTGGAAATAAGAGTTCCCCCCGGGATCAATGTGGACACGCACGGATTTGCCTTTATGGGCGGATTTGATGATCGCTGTCCGAACAAGGACATACCCGGCGCACCTACCATAAGAATCAGCGGATTTGCTTTTTTGGGCGGAATCGAGATAAAACCGCCGAAGAAAAAACTGATGCAGAAAATCCTGAAAAAACTTGGACTGGATTAAAATCCTCTCTAGACTTCACGCAGCTCGTAGGCACGTGAGCCCATTCCGATAGATTCCGCATGCGAAAGCTGTACCCCGGGATCAAGCTCCGCGTAACTGCTGTGTGAGAGATCGGTCCCGTTCGCTTCCCTGCTTAAATCCAAAGTGGCCTGGTCTACGGCTACCGCATCATTGGAGGCCACGATCCCGATATCCGGTATAACCGCTTTTTGCGAAATGCCGAGGCAATCGCAGTCTTTGGTCATATCGGCGAGCACGTTGATGAACAGGCATTTTTGTTTTTTATTGATAATCGCGCCGTAGGCATGTTCCGCGGTTCTTTTCTGCAGCTCTTTTGATTCCACCCCCCAATTATAGGCCACGGCATCGAATGAACAGACAGCCAGACATTCGCCGCACCCGGTACAGTTTTCATTGACAATAAAGGCCTTTCCATCTTTTTGGACAATGGTATCCTGCGGGCACCATTTTATGCAGACCTTGCAAAAGGTACAGGTATCGGTTTTGATGTAGGGCTTAATGCTTGAATGCTGCCTCATCTTTCCCATGCGGCTGGATAATCCCATGCCCAGGTTTTTTATACAAGCCCCTATACCGCAGGCCATGTGACCGGTGGCATGGGAAACGGCAACCAATGCGTCCGCCGCCTCAACCTCTCTGGCAATCAGCACGGATTTGAATATTTTCCCCGGAATATTTATGCGGATCTCCGAATTCCCCAACAACCCGTCGGCCATGATAAAAGGGGCGCCTACTTTTCCGTAGGTAAATCCGTGGTTAAAGGCATGCGCCAGATGGTCAACCGCATGGGACCGGGCGCCCTTGTACAATGTTGAGGTTTCGGTCAGAAAGGGAACGCCGCGGGCGGCCTTTATCCATTGTACCACCTGCCTGATCAGTTCCGGTTTGACAAAGGTGGTGTTTTTTCTTTCTCCCACATGGATTTTCACCGCGACCTTTTCCTTTGGACCAATAGATACGGGCAGGTCCATAGCCTGTAACAGGACCTGCATGGCTGCTGTTCTTTCCTTGAGATCGCTTTCAGCGGAAAGCCTTTTGAAGTATACCTTACTTGCCGGCATTGGATTATTCTCCTGCGGTTAAAATTTATGGCTTATTCATCTTTGAAAAAGATCTGCATCAGCTTTACTATATAATATATTTTTTTATATATAGTTATCAATACTTCTTTCAGCGGTTTGTCCGAATTGGCCTCAATCTCTTTCCAGTTGATAATCAGCTCGTGCACCTGTCTGGTATAGTCGTCAAGGGACATCTTTATGTTTTTTCCCAGGGTAACGAGGTTTTGGGCGGCCTCATGAATCATCCCCTTGGCCATATCATTGATCTCTTTCAGCATTTGGCGCAGTACCTTTTGCGCGGCTTTTTCTTTGTCCGATTTATGGTAGTACGTCTTCAGTTTGGTGCCGGTGTTGCTTTCCTCGGCCAGGGAGTCGTCGAACTTGGTGATTCGGTCGGAAATGTCCAGGAGTTGGTGGAAAGATTCCGAAAGCTCCTGTGATGTGAGATTGGTCGTCCATTTGCCCTTGATAATCAACAGGTCAACTATGCCCTTGATATCTTTTTTCAGAAAATCAAGCAGAAAGGCCTTGAGGTAATTCAAGGGATGAACATAGATAAAACCGCCCATGATTTTTTTGGAAAAGGCAACATTGGCTTTTTCGGTGTAATTCTTGAGTCTTGAAATGGAGGAGGTTCCGAAAATGAGTCTGGTCAATTCGCCGACCTTACTGGTATGCTTTTCCTTAAAAATCTTTTGCAGTGAAAGCTCGGTTTGTGTCTTAAGTTTGGAGAGATACGGTTCCACTATCTTTGTCCGTTTCAGGTTCGCCTTTATTTTGAAATAAGGATTTTTATCAATATGCTGGATAATGTATAACAACACTCTTGAACGCCGTAGTTCCTTTATGCGGGCCAGTATTTTTTTCCAGCTTGCGCGCGGGACGATATCCACCCCGCGGTATTCCTTTAACTGGTCCAGCACCCTGTTCCAGTCTTCGTTCTCATTTACGTCTTCGATGATATATAAAAATTCTTTCAGGTCTTCGACCACATACTCCCCGTTTATCGGCTCGAAGTGCGGGGTGTAAAAAAAGTTACCTTCCGGGAGGCTGGAATCGAATTTTTTCAGCATAAAATAATAGTCGAAATGGGTAAGATCGACAAACACCGAAAGGGTGTGATAGATGTGGTTGATTTCCCGTGTCCTGTCGATATCAAACACCGAGAAAAAGGTCATCATATCTTCTTTTATTTCTTTGGTGAGGCTTTTGGCGTCCATCACGCTTGCCCGTTTCCTGATGGACTCTTCATTCAACCGCTCTTTAATCTCCCTGTATTGTTCGGGAAGTGTGCTTTCAATGATAATCGACTTGAGTACACCCGAGTAATCGGCGTATTTTATCAGGCTTTGCGCAGGCCCCAGTATTTTATAAAACTCAAAAAAATACCTGGCCAGAAGCGGGTCCATAATCTCGTGCCGCGGCCGGTAAAACTTCAGCCGCTGCTTTTTAAGGGCCTTTACCACCTCTTTTAAAAGGCGCTTGCGTTCAAACTCAGGATCCGATCTGCCGACGAAAAAGGCGATTATCCTTTGGAAAAATCCAAGCTTTTTTTCCTGTTTTTTGGAACTAGTCCGGGCTTGTTCGGGTTCACGTTGCAGGACATCCTCTTCTCTTTCCATATGTATAATGGTATTTTAAAACCGGTCAGATGTCAATCAGCAATTCTTTAAGACAGATTGATTGAACTGTTTTTTTTTGATACGCTGTATATATGAAAGTAAACACCAACATTCGCGACAATGGGGCCTGCCCCCTCTGCCGCAAAGAGGAGAACTGTCTGATCCTGCGGAGAATCATTGCTTCCGTAGGGGAGTTTAAAGATAAAAACGGCACTGCCATGGAACTGGTTATTTATACCTGTCCGTATTTTGTAGAAAAGGTTTAATTGATGAGAGGAAAACTGGATACCCTTGCCAGGCGATTCGATGTCTTGCAGACGGAAATCGCCAAACCCGAGGTCATAGCCGATCATGAACGCTATAGGGATTTGATGCGTGAATATAGCGATCTTGAACCCATTATCGGGAGCTATGGGGAGCTGTGTAAGCTGGAAAAAGAGATCGAAGATACCGAGGGGTTGATCCATGAGGAAAAAGAGGCGGAACTGAAACACCTGGCCCAGGAGGAGCTGCGTGAACTCATTAAAAAGAAGGAAGAGCTGGAAAAGAACATCAAACTTATGCTCATTCCCAAGGATCCGCTGGATCTGAAGAATATCATTATGGAAATACGGGCCGGGACCGGCGGAGAGGAGGCCGCGTTGTTCGCCGCGGACCTGTTTCGCATGTACTCCAAGTATGCGGAATCAAAGAACCGGCAGATAGAGATACTGTCTTCCAATACTACCGGTATCGGCGGTTTCAAGGAGATTATTTTTTCCATAACCGGTAAGAATGTGTACGCCGACCTTCGCTATGAAAGCGGAGTGCATCGTGTGCAGCGTGTGCCGGTGACTGAATCCGGGGGCAGGATACACACGTCGGCCGTTACGGTGGCGGTACTGCCGGAGGCCGAAGATACGGAAATCCAGATAAAGAGTGAGGAGCTGCGGGTTGACGTATTCCGCGCCGGCGGTCCCGGCGGGCAAAGTGTCAATACCACCGATTCCGCCGTACGCATTACGCACATTCCCTCGGGGCTTGTGGTATCCTGCCAGGATGAAAAATCACAGCATAAGAACAAAGCCAAGGCGCTCCGCGTGCTGCGCGCACGCCTCTATGAACTGGAAGAAAGACGGAAACAGGAAGAACGGGCCAAAGACCGGCGCAGCCAGATCGGCAGCGGAGACCGTTCGGAACGGATCCGTACCTATAATTTTCCGCAGAACAGGGTTACCGACCACCGCATTAACCTCACCCTTTACAAACTGGACCTCGTGCTGTTGGGAAGTATGGACGAGATTATCCAGCCCTTAAAAATCCACAACCGTGAACTGCTCTTAAAAGCCAAGACCTGATGCAATGACCGTAAAAGACGCGCTGCAGGAAGCCACCAATACGCTGTATTATGCTGAGGTCGGGACACCGTACCTTGACGCCTGTGTGCTGCTGGCGCACGCTCTCGAAACCAGCAAGGAACACCTGTTCAGTTCATTCTATACCGAGGTTGCGCCTGAGGCTTATGCCTGTTTTCGGGAATATGTGAACAGGCGTTGTTTGGGAATCCCGGTTTCGTATATCCGGCACAAGAAAGAGTTCTATGGGTTGGAGTTCTATGTGGATGAACGGGTCCTTGTACCGCGGCCCGACTCCGAAACGCTCGTAGAAACCGTCGGTGTAATTCTCCGGAAACATGAAGGCCTTAAAAAAATTCATGATGTGTGTACCGGTTCCGGCTGCATCGCCATAACGCTGCAGCACCTTTTCCCTGAAATGGAAGTAACGGCCTCGGATATTTCCGCCGGGGCGGGGGAGGTGTTTTTACATAACTGTAGAAAGCTTCTGCATAAGGAGCTGCCCTTTTATCAGACCGATCTGCTTTCCGGATTGGACGGCGGCTTTGATATCATCGTCTCCAATCCCCCCTACCTGACCGATGCCGAGGCTTCCGATCTGAAAAACAGCGGCTGGCCCGAACCGGAGCTGGCACTGCGCGCGGGGGAGAACGGCTGTTTTTATTTGATGGAGCTTATCAAAACCGCACCGCGCTGTTTAGGCAGCGGCGGCTACCTGGTATTGGAGGCGGCCCCGCCCCAGATGAAAATACTTACAGACTTTATGCACAAACTGAATTATATTAATATTACTGTGGAACAGGATTTGGCAGGACGCAAACGGGTTTTATATGCATCAGTTTGACACCTTATTACATGAGTTTACCCCCAAGTTGTCTCCGTACAAAAAACCGGAAAGGGACCTGATACGGGAAGCCGCGCTCTGGGCGTCCGCCATGCATAACAAGCAGAAGCGGGCCTCCGGTGAACCGTACCTGGTGCATCTGTTACGTGTGGCGGAGATCCTTATTACCCTGAACCTGGATTATCGTGTCATCATGGCCGCCCTACTGCATGACGTGTTGGAAGACACCGCGGTTACCAGGAGTGAGCTGCGGAAGAAATTCGGCCGGGAGGTGGAAGCCCTGGTGAACGGGGTCACCAAAATATCACTGATCCATGTAAAAAGCAAAACCGTGCAGGAGGCGGAGACAATCCGCAAGATGCTTTTCGCCATGATAAAGGACGTGCGCGTCATTCTGATCAAACTGGCGGACAAACTGCACAACATGCGTACACTGGGATTTCTGGCCGCGGAGAAAAGAAAGAAAATCGCCCAGGAATGCCTGGATATTTACGCGCCGTTGGCCGGCAGGCTGGGGATTTCATGGATAAAAAATGAACTGGAAGACCTGTCTTTAAAATTCCTGCAGTCGGACATCTATAACCAGATAAAGCAATGGGTTGCGCACCGGCGCAATGAACGGACCCAATACCTGGCACGTGTGGAAAAGGCCATTCGCAGCGAGGCCGGGAAGGCCGGAATAAAGGTGGAGCTGGAAACACGGGCCAAGCATTTTTATTCGATCTATAAAAAAATGAAACGGACCGGGAGTACCATAGATGAGATCTATGACCTTCTGGGTATCAGAATACTCTGCCACACCCCCAGTGAATGCTATGAACTTCTGGGACTGGTGCATAAGATCTGGCTGCCCATTGAAGGCCGCTTTAAGGATTATATCGCCATGGCCAAATCCAACGGATACCAGAGCCTGCATACCACGGTAATGGGCTTTGAGGGCAAGCTGATCGAGATTCAGATTCGGACCCACGAGATGCACCGGACCGCCGAGAACGGCATCGCCGCGCATTGGTTGTATAAAAAGGGATTTTCCAAGGAGATCGTGCGGCCGGAAGATATCCCCATAATCAACCAGTTGAAAAGCTGGGAGGATACACACGGCGCGTCGCGTGAATTTCTTGAAAAGATAAAACAGGAGCTGCTGAAGGATTCTATTTACGTGTTTACCCCCAGGGGAGAGGTGATAGAGCTGCCCAAGGGTGCCACGGCCATTGATTTTGCCTACCATATCCATACAGAGGTGGGGAACCACTGTATGGCCGCCAAGGCGGATGATACGATTATTCCCCTGCACCGGGAGCTGAAAAATACCCAGGTGATAGAGATTATAACCGCCAATAATGCCAGGCCGCATGTAAACTGGCTGCGCTATGCCAAGACCGCACGCGCGCGCTCCAAAATACGGCATTGGTTGAACCAGAACGATGCCAGCCTGATTATCGACCGCAGCATTGTGGTAAAGAAACGGCCGGCGCCCGCGCCTGCGCGGAAACCGCCCAAAAGCAAACAAGAGGGTACCCCGAAACAGGTCCTGGACAAAAGCAAGATCGGGATCAAAAGCGGAAACGAGCGGAACCTGATGATAAAACTGGCAAGGTGCTGCAACCCTACCATCGGGGACGCCATTATCGGCTATGTATCACGCGGCAGGGGGATAATCGTACACCGGGCGGACTGCCCCAACCGCATCCACATCAAGGACTTCGGGGAGAGGATGATCGACGTGGAATGGGAGACGGTGTCGCCCAAGGCCACCAAACGCTTTCGGGTAACGGCCCGGTTTACCTCCGACCTTTTTTCCGAGATAGAGGGGACCCTGCGCAAGTACAAGGGCCATCTGATCGAGGGAAAACTCGAGGAAAATATCAATGAAACACTCAATGGGTTTTTTACCGTGGAGCTTGATAATAAGGAAGATTTCAACAAGGTCCTGAAGAATCTGCGCACCATTCCCGCTATTGTGAACATCCAGCCCGTGCAGGTGTTTTAGGGGCGGCCGGATCATTGGATCGGCGCCGACGCGGCAACGGCTGCGTCGCGGGGAAAGCACGGCCCCGGGCGCGAGGATGATGCGCAATCGGATTACCGCTGTTTTTTCCGTTTTAAATAATGCAGGTGGGGGATGATCATTCTGTTGGGACGGCCCGTGCCGTCGTAAAAAAGGTCCACAACCGGGATACCGGACTCACGGCTGATTTTCTTGAAAATCGAGGCGCTGACCACACCGGGGCAGCAGAACATGGGATTGACATGGACGATGGCGTCGAAGGAGCGGTGTTTGATCCCGTGAAGGGCCCGGCCGCAGGTAATCGAGGTTTCTCCGGGCAGGTAGTGCATCAGGCCGTACTCCCGCATCAGCGTAACGCACTCATGCCAATCGGGCTCTGCCTGGTCTGCCAACAGCTCTCCCGCCATTTTTTCATAGCGCTGCTCAAACATACGCAGGATTTTCATGCGCCGTCCGCTCTGCGGGTCTATGCCGGAGTCGGCGTCAAAGAAGTGAAAGGTCAGTTCGCTGAACGAGGGGATAACCAGTTCCGCGTCAAGTTCGGCGATAAGCCGCTGCAGATCCTGGTTGACCACCTCATTATATTTTACGTAAAAATCTCCCAATATCCCGACACGGGCCTTGCGCCCGGCCCGTTCGCTGCGCGGGACACTTTGAAACAACTCGCAGACCTGCGTAAAGGCAGCCCTGGCGTCTTCCCCCTGTCGGAAGCAGCGGTGCAGCAGCTCCCGTGCCCGGTCCAGGGCCTGTCCGGCGCTGCCGGAGACCGCTTCGTAAGGACTGACACGAAAATAAAGCTTGTACACCAGGCTGCCCAGCACCCCGGCCTCAAAGATCTTCATGGAGAGGTTGCCGGGAAGAAAATCCCCCTGGCGCATTGAGTTTATCCGCGCGGCCTTGATCCCGTGCAGTCCCGCCGCCTGGAAGGCCATATCGGCCAGTACGGGGAACTGGGGAAAGTTGCAGGCCATACAGACGGTGGGAATATAGAGGCCGGTGTGCCCGGGGTCCAGGTGCTCGCGTTTTACCGTTTCTATAACCCCGCCGATGATGGCAACCGCGGGCATACACTCACCCCCGTTGGCGTAGCGATAACCGGTCAAGAGGTCCTGTTTGGCCGAGCGCAGAACGCGTGCCGTAAATCCGGCGTTTTCAAAGCAATCCGCCCAAAATCCGCTGATCAGATTGTTTATGTAGGGAATCAGCACGGTATCTCCCGGCTGGAACGCGGTTTGCGGAGTATTCGCTGTTGCTGCCCGGGCTGTACGGCCCGAAGCTGCCCGGGCCGCGTGGTCTGCTATTGCCCCGGCCTGTCCGGTCTTGCGGTTGTCCGGTTGTTCGGCCCCGCGATCGTCCATTGGTTCAACCTCACGGCCGTCCGGCGCTGCGTTCCCGACGGAAGCCGTTTCCATATGGTTTTTAAAGGCCTCCATGGCCGCCTCGATGCGGGTGGAATATCCCGTGGCCTGTGAATGCTCATCCAGCTGCATCAGGAGAAACGGTTTTCCGTAATGGGACATGATGTCTTTGACGTAAGACAGCAGAAAAGCATCCGGGCTGCAGCGGAAACAGCTTAAAAATACTACAAAGGTGTGTTCGCGGCAGGCGGCGAATTCCGCGGCGCAAAGGATTCTTTTTCCGTAATTCCAGTGCATATGGGTAAAGTATTTTTTTGCATATGCTTGCGGCACGGGGGGAAGATCGATCTCATACATACTATAGACCGCGGCGCCCAGCGCGCCTATTTTTTCCGGGATGGAAAGGTTGACCGCCTGATCGAAAAGCACATAGGGCCTGCCCAGAAGAATAACCTGCGGTGTCTCCGTTTCCGGCGTTTTGTCCCCCGCGGCCGCTGACAAGACATTCGGCCCGTGCGGTCGCCGGGTTGCCGCGGCCGCCAGTATCCGCCGTTTTTTTAAGAAAGCGGTATATGCATCCTGAAATGCCTGTTCCACCTGCTGTAGAGTCAAACGGGGGAACCTGCCGCTGAGTTCACCCCACAGCACCTCCGCGGTTTGCGCCCCATTATCCGGGGTAAGGCTGAGCAGGGGAGAGATCAGGGTGTTTTGGGCATCAAGCGAGGTAAGAGAAGAGAGGATTGTGGGGAGGTACTGTGAATAGTAACAGAAGTAGGAGTCGCCGGTTTTCTGTCTGAAGGTAACCGCTTCACCGGCGGCGGTTTCCTGTTCGCGTACCAGCGCGGGCAGAAAAATATGACGTGCCCCTTGGTCTACGGCCTGCTGCAGCAGGCCGTGGGCGATAATGATGGGGGCGCAAAAATCCGAGTTGACCAGCTTTCTGCCCAAAGCGGTACTCCGGGGTCCGGAGACAATGGTATGCACGCGGAATCCGAGTTTGTGAAAAAAATCATGCCAGAGGGAGTTGTACTCCAGGTTATACAGTGCGTCCAGGAGGGTGATGACCGGGGCCTCTGCGGCGGTATCGGCCTGCCCGGATGCGGCGGGGGAGAATACTGCACGGAATCGCCCAGCCGGCCCATGGTTTTTGCCCGCCGGTTTACGGCGGGTATCCGCGTATTCGCGGCCGCATTTCATACCCCAGGCGGATACCCGCTGCCCGGCATGTACCACCTGCAGCAGGCAGGTGTTGGAGCAGAGGGAGCAGGTCTGTTCCTGAATTTGAAAATCATTTTGCTCAGTAATAAAACCGCTTTTTTGCATGTTTTTTTCCGCGCAGCGCAGTGCGGCGCCCAATGCGCCGGTCAGGTGACAGTAGGGCGAAACATGAACGGGTTTTTGCAAAATCTGTTCGAACGCGGCGACCAGGGCCTTGTTCCGGCCGGTGGCGCCCTGGAACACCACGTGCTCGCCGATGGGGCTCTTGTTTACCACCTTGGCCAGGTAGTTGTCCCTGACCGAATAGAGTACGGCCGCGGCCAGTGATTCGCGGGAAAATCCCAGACCCTTTAATTCGGCCAGGTCGCGCTCCATGTAGACGGTACAGCGGTCGCTGGTAAACGGGGCCATGCCTTTCCCCGCCGCGGCTGAAAAATCATCCAGTTCCAGGTCGAGCAGCCTGGCCTGTTCTTCGATAAAACTGCCCGTACCCGCTGCGCACACGTAGTTCATGTGCGAAAAATAGACCCTGCCGCCTTTGAGTAGGGTGAACTTGGAGTCCTGCCCCCCGATTTCGATGATGGTGTCAACCTCCGGGTAAAGCGCGGCCGCGGCCATGGCGTGGGCACTGATTTCATTTATTTCAATGTCCGCCCGGAAAAGCTCCTTTATCATTTTGCGGCCCGATCCCGTGGTTGCCGCGCCCGCCAGAAACCATTCTTCTTCCCCCATGGTCTTGATGATGGTACTGACAAGCAGCTGTACCGCCTCTATGGGTTTGCCCCCGGTACGGGTATAGAATCCTTTGATAATCTGTTTTTGTTTGTTGATCAATACCGCCTTGGTACTGGTTGAGCCGATATCAAGGCCCAGGTAGAGGCCGTTGTCCGTTCCCTGATCCCCGGGGCGGCGGCTGGCTAGGTCATCGGGCCGTGCAAACGTGTTGGTGACGCCGCCGGGCCGTGTACGGGTTCCCATGCGGCCGCCGGGCCGTGGGCCAGGGTGGGCGGTGCCGCCAAGACCGGATACAATTTCCACTCCGTCCCGCAGTTCGCGCCGGATACTGCTGAAATCCGGGTAGTCGCTGAGGGCCAGGGTCAACGGTTCCCGTACCTGTTTTTCGTTTTTATCTGCCGTGAACAGGTGCCTGAAATCCTTGGGTGCTTTGTCGCCCAACAGGGCGGCGCCGACCGCTCCACAGACCATAGAGTACCGCGGCACCAGTACCTTTTTTCCCAGAATCTGTTCCAACTCAGTTACGATTTTTCGATTCAGCGAAACCCCGCCCACCATAGCCGCCGGTTCGCTGAGCTGCCGGCCCTTCAGCAGGGAGTCGGCAATAGTTCGGCTGATTCCCCGGCAGAGGCCCGCGCAGACCGCCTCCAGGGCATACCCCTCCTGCATGGCATGGATGATGTCGCTTTTGGCAAACACAGCACAGCGGGTGGCGATGTTCGGCACCTCTCCGGTGTATTCCAGTGCCTTTTTTTCCAGTTCCCGCACAGAGATTCCAAGGCGGGCCGCCTGTTGTTCGATAAAACTCCCTGTACCGGACGCACAGGGGGGATTGGTAGTGTGTTCCCTGTAGGACCCATGCCGGTCGTAAAAGCAGAGCATAAAATGCTCCGCCCCCAGGGAAAAAATGTTGCGCGAGGCCGGGACAAGAAAGTGCCCGCCTTCAATGACACAGAGTGTACTGTCCAAGAGCAGCCCGGGTTGGCCGGCGGCCCTGCCGGTAATGCCAATGGCGTGACAATCACGGGCAAGATCGGATTCCAAAATGTCTTTCAGCCGGCTGCGGATATCTCCGCCGTGCTCTTCGTAGGAAGAGGAAATGATGTTTTGGTTTTCCAGCAGCACGGTCCCGATACTGACCGAGCCCGCGTCTATGCCGAGACGCCTCATCCGCTTATATTAACCGAGATGATTATTTTTTTCTATCCATAATGAGGGATATTTCATCCAGGTTTACTGCGGCGTCGTTGTTTTTACTATCGTTTACCAGGCGGAACTGAAACTGCGCATTATCGTTTGCCTGTTCCGGAAACGAAACCGTGGTTTTGGTCCAGCCCCCGCTGGGACTGAGGTTCTTCAGCGTGGTCCAGGAACTGCCGTCGAACCACTCAATCCTGAATGAATCATCCGCACTCATATCCTTGGTCTTATACGAAAAGCGAATGCGGATATTTTTAAAGGGCTGCGTGGCAAAGGCCTTGGTCAAACTGCCGTGATTTTTCAGCACCGCGGATATCTCCCCCTGGGTGGCCGAGTTGCGGTCAATACCGACGTTGTTGGTGCTCCAGCCGCCGGGGATAAAGTTGGCGCTTTCAAAGCTGTCGGCGAAAAGCACCATGTCCTTCTCCTGCCCGCGCATGATCGCGCGCACCAGGAGGCCGCTTTCGGTGAGGTCGCTGTCCGCCCAATGGCCTTCGGGCGAGGCGTAGTATCGCATTGCCGCCGAGGGCTCTTTGCGGATGGTAATGGACCAGTTGGCCCAGCTTAATCCTTTTTTATTGATAAAGTCCAGCCAGGCATAGGTTTCAACCGGAAAGACCCCCGTACCCGTGGTCTGTTCAGCCTCGGTGGTTCCCCATTCGGTGATGAATACGGGGAGTTTTTTGTCCAGCGCGTTCCGTACTCTGTCGCGCTCCGCGCTGCCGTGGGAACCGGCGTAAAAATGGCAGGTGTACATAATATTTTTATAGGGAAGGGGATCCTGGGCTGCCAGGTCCACGTACTGACACCAATGCGGCGTACCCACGATGATGATATTATCCGGATCAATCTTCCTGATGGCGGTGATGACCTCCACGGCATAGGGCCTGATTGCCCCCTCCCATGTGACGTCGTCTCCATTCGGCTCATTACAGATTTCATAGAGTACATTGGGAGAGTCCTTATAGCGTTCGGCCATCTGTTTGAAAAAGGAGAGGGCCTGTTCCTTGTATTTCTGCGGATTGCCGTCATAGAGGATATGCCAGTCGATAAGCACGTAAAGACCGGTCTCGATGGCCGTATCCACGGCGGTTTCCATTTTATCGATTTCATCCATGGCGCGAAAACGTCCGTCCCCTACCGTATAGAGCGCGGCCCTGATCAATGAGCAGTCCCATTGGTCCCGCAGCCAGGTGAATGCCGACGTATTGGCAAAATCCCCGAACCACGCCACATCCATGAAACTCATCCCTTTCAATTGGACGGGGTCGCCTTTTGCATTGCAGAGTTGGGTCCCGATGACCTGCAGCCGGCCGTTGACATCCACCGGTCTGCCGCCGCACGCGGTCAGCAGTAAAAATCCGGTCAGTAAAACCAGCCCCAACCCGAAAACCGAAATAATCCGATTTTTTTTCTCACGTTGTTTCATTGTATCGCTCCTTGTTATAGTCTGTTTATTCTGTTCTATTCTATTCTATCCATAATAAGGGCAACATCGTCAAGCCCCGCGGTTGCCGTACCGTGAAAATCGGAGACGAAGCGTACGGCAAAATCATAGTTGTTCCCGGCCTCAGGAGGAAGTTCAAGGGTCACTGTGCTCCAGTTATTGCTTGGGGCAAGGGTTTTTGCCGCCTTCCATGTCTCTCCGTCGAACCACTCAACCCGAAAGATATCTCCTGAAACCGTGTCCCCGGTGCGGTAACCGAAGCGAACACGGATGTTGGTAAAGGGAATCGTGGCAAACCTTTTGGTCAGGCTGCTGTGCCCATTTAACAATGCGAAAGTCTCCCCGTCTGAGGCGTTTTTGTGATCTATACCCGGATTCTCGGTTTCCCAACCTCCGGCAATAAAGTTTGCGCTCTCAAAACTGTCGGCGAAAAGTACCATATCCGTATTCTGACCCCGCATCAGTGAGCGCACAAACAGTCCGCTTTCCGTAAGGTCACTGTCCTTCCAGTCGCCGTCGGGCGCGGCTGTGGTCTTTAGTACGGCCGAGGTCTCGGGTCTGGAAGAAAGCGACCAGTTGGCCCAGCTGATCTGCTGTTCGTTCATAAAATCAACCCAGGTATACGTCTCTTCCGGATACAATATGCCGTTTCCGGTGTGGTCGGTGCTTCCCCATTCCGTTACGAATACGGCCGCGTTTTTATCCATGGCAGCGGTGATTCTGTCGCGCAGATCGCCGTAATGCGAACCGGCATAAAAGTGACAGGTGTACATAATATTGGTGAACTGAAGCGGATCGTCGGCCGCGGTGTCCACCCACTGGCTCCAGAACGGTGTTCCCACCAGGATCACATTATGTGGATCGATCTCTCTGATGGCGGTGATGACCTCCCGGGCATAAGGCTTTACCACCCCGGCCCAGGTGACGTCGTCACCGTTGGGCTCACTGCAGATTTCGTAAAGCACATTGGGCACGTCCTTATATAGACCGGCCATCTCCCGGAAAAACTCGATCGCCTGGTCCTTGTATTTTATGGGATTACCGTCATAGAGGATATGCCAGTCGATGATGATATAGAGCCCCGTATCAACGGCCGCCGCTACGGCTTCCTTCATTTTCGGTATCCCCTCCGGCGCCCGAAAATGCCCGTCTTTCTCGGTATACAAAGCTGCCCTGATCAGGGTACAGCCCCAGTGGTCCCGCAGCCGGGAGAAGGTTCCGGTATTGATATAGTCACCCCCCCAGAGCACGTCATACAGTATCATTCCTCTCAGTTGGATCGGTTCCCCTTGCTTATTGCAGAGCATGTTTCCGATAACCTGTAAACGGCCGTTTTGTCCCACCGGCGTCCCCGCACACGAGGTTAACCCCAGCCAGAGACAGAACAACAACAGGACGGTTGTCGCGATTAATAGGTGGTTACGTGATTTCGGTGATTTCATTCCTCTTCCTTTCATCCGGGAGAGTATACTCCAAATAGCGTTTCTTTTAAATGAATTCCCGCATTAATGTAATCGTTTACATAAATTCCCCGGGAGTGATTATTTTGTCCGTGCCAATCGGCGCGGACGACAGGTGACAGGTCGTATGGTATGCTGACTTATCATAGGAGGAGAGTATGGCAGCGGCGGAAGATATCATAACGATACAGGGATTAACAAAAATATTTACCACGGACCATTCCCGGTATAATGAGGATGACATTGTCTCCGGGGATGCAAAGAGTTTATGGATGAGGAGCGCGGAAATGGTCCACGCATTGGAGGATATGAGTTTACATATCCGCAGGCGGGCGATTCACGCGCTTATCGGTCCGGCCGGAGCGGGAAAAACCACATTGTTAAAGATCCTGGCCGGAATGCTCTGCCCTTCACAGGGGTCTATGGTGGTCGACGGTTTTGTACCATGGGAGCAGAATGACCATTACCAGATGCATATCGGGATGTTTTTTGCGGGGAAGAGTCAGTTGGCCCCGAACCTTCCCGTGGCTGACACCTTTAATTCCCTCAAGGTGTTATACGGATTAACGGACAAGCGTTTCCAAAAAAATCTTGACTATTTGCTTGACGGCCTTGATCTTAAGGCAGCGGCTTTATTTCCCGAAAATACCCTGACCCCATGCCAACGCTTGAAATGCGAGCTCGTCTGTGCCCTTATGCATATGCCCCGTCTCGTTTTACTGGATGAACCCTTTGCCCACTGTGACAAAGCCGGCAGGGATCAGATTGCCGGATTTTTGAAAAAGCTTAATAGAGAAAAGAAAATCACTTTTGTAATCACCACGGAAAAAATGGCGGAAATCAAGGATGTCTGTACCACTGTTTCCGTTGTGAATTTCGGTAGAATAGTGTTTCATGACGCTCTGCGAAAACTAAAGATGTACAATTCGAATACAAAAATGCTTGAGGTGATCGTCACCCAGTCGCTTGCCGAGGCATACGCGGGCAGGCGGGCCGCCGCGGTTGCCGTGGGTAACCGCTAGTCTTATTCGGGAAACCTGAGAGCGGATTCCGCATTTTGCTTATTTCTCACTTTCTTCCCGGCTCTGATAATGGTAGGGAAAGAATACATAATCCCTGAACTCGCCGTCGGGGTTCTTGTCTCCGTAGGGATGCGCGCTGTTGGCGTCGTTATGACAGGTAATACAGAAATCACTCTTAAAAATAATCTCTTTGTTTTGCGGTGTTTTTACGATCCAGACCCATCCGCCCAGGGCATTGGGATCATCCGGAGCCTTTACCATGGCCGTGAGCATAATGGGTTTTTCCCCCGGGGCCGGCGCCGTGAGTTTGTCGTATACCTCTTTGATAATGATGGTGCCGGGAGGATAGTTGTAATACTTCCGGTTGTTTTTCACGGTAATCTCGGGCTTTTCCCCGGTTTCGTTGATATAAGGGATTCTGAAATGATTTTCGTGGCCGGATATGGGATAGTTTAATACCGTATTCGTGGTTTTCTCCCAACCCGAATAATCATCCGGCAGGTATTTTTTTACCCGGCCGCCGGAACACGCACCCAGCAGCACCACGGCCAGTATTACGGTAAGCTTCTTCATTTCGCTTTCCCCTTCAACCCTTTGAGTATATGGACCCTGAGAAACAGGTTTTTCCCCTTTACCTTTACCTTATACGGTCCCTCGGTTGCAACCTGTTCTTTCACCTTGCGATAAATGCTGTCGGCAATAATAATCTGCCCGGCCTTGGCCACATCACACAGACGCGATGCGGTGTTCACGTTATCACCGATGATGGTATAGTCGGCGCGGCGCTCGGAACCCACCATGCCGAGAATGACCTCGCCCTGGTTGATCCCGATCCCCACCTGGAGGTTGCCGTACTTTGTGTTGCTGTCCCCGGCCAGCTCCCGTTGTATCTGCAGCGCCGATCTGCAGGCCGAAAGTTCCGGATTGTCATTAGAGAAAAAGGCCACCACCTCGTCTCCCACGTACTTGTCGATGTCACCCTTGTTCCGATGGATGATCTCGCTCTGAAAATTAAGAATTTTATTCAGTGACTCCACCACCGCCTCGGGCTGCTTGTTCTCGGCATAGCTGGTGAAGCTTCTGATGTCGGAAAATAAAATGGTCAGCGGCAGTCTCTCACCCTTTTTCTCGGTCTTTAAGGAGTCAATAGTGGAGCTTGAGACGTACTTGGACAGCTTAAAGCGTTCATGCAGGCCTTCCACCATTTGGTTGACGGTCTGTCCCAGTGTGCCGATCTCATCCCGGTTTTTTATGGCTACCTTGGATTCAAAATTCCCATTGGTAACCTCCATGCACACGTCCCCGATCACCTTGACCGGTTTGATGACGGCGTTTTTCATGAACTGCGAAAGGATAACGGCCAGGCTCAGGACCACGAACACAAAGATGATGATGGAAAATCCCAGGGTCCGGTACTGGTCGCTGAGTTGACTGGTGATGTCTTTTTCAATCGCGGCCACGCCGCGCGCCGTCGGCAGTTCACCGTGACAGGGTCTGCATTTGATCGTATTTTCCAGCATTTTGTAAATATCCACATACACCCTATTGTTCTTTATCACCCTGAACGATAACGGTTTGCCCGCGGGGTTGGGCTGCAGCGCCTGGGAAAAATATCGGTCGAGCGGTTTTTCCCCGTCGTCCTGCCGGTTGGCTGCGGGATGGAATTTTTCAAAACCCCAGCGCCGGTTAACCGACTCGATGGTGGTATTGTCCGAAAAGGCCTTTTTCCCGGTCTGCCGGAAGATGGTGATTTTGTTTTCGCCGATAGAGGCGATGTTTTCAAAATAGCCCTGGGCCAGGGACGCCTGGCCGGGAATCATGATCGTGCGGATTGTTTGATACAGGTATTCGGCCTCCTGGTTCAAACTCTTATTGTTCAAGGTATTGGTGGTGGAAGAGATGTACCAGTAAGAAAGGCCGATGATGGTCCCAATCCCGATAATGAGGGTAAGCACGATAATGGTATTGACTTTTCGCGTAATCGGAGTGAACTTTTCTGCGGCCATGGCGGCTCCTTGATAATAGTGTAATACTAACGGAATATTGTCGCAAGGTACAATAACAAAATTCGGCTTTTTACATGCCGAAATCCCTTTTTGCGTTTACTTGAAACGACCGGCAAAATGGCGCATACTGCTTTTATGAAAAAAACAGTGCTGTGTGTGTTGCTGCTTATTATGCCGTTATCCATCCTTTGTGCTTGGTATGCGGCCCAGGTATATTATTCGGACTTCCACTGGCTGGACAACCGGCGATTTATGGTGCTGCGTACGGTAGAGTATACGGGCGCGGCGGGAAGCCATGCTGAAATACTGGTGGTGGACAGCAGGGACGGCAGCCGCCTTCCCCTGACCCCCCTGATAAAAGGATTTGCCTATTCACTGAAAGGCGGGAAACTGTTTGTGCACACGGACTGGGATATCCTCCTGTTCGATTTCAGTGAAGCACCCTCTCCCCGGCCGCGGGTTATCTATAACCTCCATCCGTCATCGGACTTTAAACGTATCGAAGACCTGGAATGGTTAGCCGAAGGAAAACTGGTATTCACCGTGTTTTCAGCGTTTAACGGTTTGGAGCGGGTAGTGTTCGATTACAACACCGGGCAAAAGACGGCCCGGACCCATATATCCGATGAAGAACGCGCCAAACTGTTTCAAAGGGAACGGGCCCGGTCTTTGTACAAGTACAGGGACCCCGGTAATGCATATCTGATCCAGGTATCGGCCAATAAGGAATATAAAAGCGCGGCCCGTGATCTGGAAACACTGAAAGACCGTTCCCCCTGTATTATATTCGAGAATAATTATTACAAGGTTTTTCTGGGTCTCTTCGATTATGAGCGTGACGCGAAAAAAGCGCTGACGGGGATAAAGCGGCTGGGTTACGGCAAAGCGTTTATCATCTCCAAACAGACATATGACATCGGGAGTACCTTGATGGCTGAGGGCTCCAATATCTGGTTAAAAACGGCCGCCGGCCCCCGTCCATTGTTTTCGTCGGCGGGCAGTGTCAGCCCCGTGGCCGTCTACGGGGATTATTTTATTTTTCTGCGGAATGGTTCGGTATATGTATTACAAATCAAGAACGCCCGGCTCACCAGGCTTACCATGCCCCTGCACGAAGAGCTGAATGATAACGGTGATCGTTACAACCTCCGCTGGGATGAAGCTTCACGGAGCATTATATTTCCCCACTCGGACGGAACACAGACTTCGTGTTGGAGCATCGGTGCGGATGGGACGGGATTGACCCGGTTGAAAGGGGAGGGGAGTGCCGCGTGCACGGCCGGGGTTGAGGGGCTGTATCCCCTGGAAACACTGGACAAGCTGGTTCAGAACTCTTATGCCGAATGGTTTCGCAGCGGTGACAGTAAAGAATATACACTTGAAATCCCGTCGCAGGGGGCGGGGAGCCTGGTGATCAGGTTCCATTTCACTTCTTCCGGTACCTATTGGAGTGACAGTGTATCGGTGAAATCCGGAGAAAAAAAACGCCTGCTTTTAGAGAGCATCAGCAACTGGTGAGGTGTTTCGCGTCAAGAGGACAAGGGTTGGAGATTCCTGCGTATAAATACTTGCAAGCAGCTTCCCGGTCTCCTATCATTTAGAGGAGGATGGCAAAACAAAAGCAAAGACCCACGGTAGGTTTCCTTACGCATTCCATTTCGGACGGCTACGGGCGTTCGCTGCTGGAGGCTCTGCTGCACGCGGCCAAGCGCTATGATACCAACCTTATCTGTTATGTGGGTAATGACTATAAAATAAAAAGGGGCTACGAGGCGCAGGGGAATATCGTCTATAGTTTTATCGACGAGCGGCGGATTGACGGTGTTATTTTTTCCGGCGGGGCCATCAGTAATTATATTTCCGCCGGGGAGTTTACCGAGTTCTGTCACAGCTACGGCGGTATGGCCAAGGCCTCTATTGCCGCGGTTGCCGAAGGTGTGCCCTCGGTCATAATCGACAACCATGGTGGGGTTATCCAGGCCATGGACCATCTGGTTACGGTGCACGGGCACAAGAGAATCCTGGCCATCAAGGGCCCCAAGGCCAATACCGAAGCCGGGATTCGCTTCCGGGCATACCGCGAGGCCCTTGCCAAACACAACCTGGAGTATGATCCCGGCCTGGTCAGCGGAGACGGAGATTTCCAGCGCACCTATGCCACGAACTTCCTTACCCGGTACCTGGAAAAGCATGGGGTGAACTTTGACGCCATTATTACCTTTTCCGATCCGGACGCCGAGGGCTGTATGTCCGTGTTGATAGAAAAAGGCATAAACATCCCGGGAGACGTGGCCCTGGTGGGATTCAATGATATGGACAAGGTGGTCACCTACCTGCCCTCTCCCCTGACCACGGTGCACCAACCCGTGTACGAGCAGGCCTATAAGGCCTTTGAGCTGGTGATAGACCAGCTTGCCGGTAAAGTGGTGCCGGAAGTAGTCCATGTAAAAACAAATTTGGCCGTCCGCCAGTCATGCGGCTGCCACTCGCAGACCGCGCTTGAGTCCGAGGTGGAAACATTAGTCATCGTGCACCGGGACATGAGGCTTACCATTCCCAAGGTCAAACTCATGCACGAGATCCTCGATGCCGGCCTGAACGAAAACGTCGATGTAGACAGACAATATTTCTCCAAAATCTTCGACGCCTTTCATAGCGATCTTGGCGGCAATAATTACGAGTTCATCACCGCCATAGAGGCAGCGGTCCAGATTCTGCGCGTGCCCAAACCCATCAGCTTCTGGCATAACTTTATCTCTCATTTCAGGCGCTGCTACCTGCATTACATCACCGACCATGAACTGGAGCGCAGGGCCGAGAATCTCTGGCAGCAGGCGCGTATTGTCATCAGCGAAATTTTAAACCGCAGCCAGTTATATGAACTGGAGCGTTCACTGACCTCGGAGACCAGGATGATCCGGCGGTTGGGGGAGCAGATGATCACCTCCATTGAAATGGATGAGATGATGTCCACTCTGGAAGATACGCTGCCCGGTATGGGGATCGACAGTTGTTACATCTCGTTATATGACGATGTATCCATGCCTCCGCAGTGGTCACGGCTTATTTTCGGATTCAGGGAGAACAAGCAGCTGGAATTGGAAGACCAGAACGGGGTGCGCTTCCGGACGCGCCGTCTGGTACCTCCCGATTTTCTTCCCGCCGACCGGCGTTACTCAATGGCCCTCCTGCCGCTTTATATCAAGGAGGAACAGATTGGACTGGTGTTTTTTGAGGCAAGCCTGCGCAGCGCATTGATCTATGAATCGCTGCAAAGCCAGTTAAGCAGTGCGCTCCGTTCCGCCACCCTGGTAAGGCAGATAAACAAACTGTCACACGCGGTCAAGTACAGCGCTTCCAGTATCTTCATTACCGACGCAAAAGGCAACATCGAGTATGTGAACCCGACCTTTCAAGAGCAGACCGGGTACAGCGCGCAGGAGATTTTCGGGAAACAGATGAGCATACTCTTTGCCGCGGAAAACCCCCCTGCGCTGTTGGAGAAGATTAAAAAGACCGTATCCGCGGGAAAAATCTGGACCGGTGACCTTTTGAACAGGAAAAAAAACAACGGCACCTACTGGGTGCTGACCTCGATTTCACCTGTACACCATTTTAACAAGATCATCAATTACGCGGTTATCCAGGAGGACATCACCGAACACCGCGATCTGGAACAGAAACTTCAGGATTCGCTGCAAAAAATCAACCATGAGCTGGAGACCGCCAGAAACGTGCAGCGCGCCGTGCTGCCCCAGAACCTGGATGAAATCTACGGGAAGCATATCCACGCCTACTTTAAAACCTCCGGTTCGATCGGCGGGGATATTTATGATGTCAAGCGCGTGGGTTTAAATCGTTACGCTTTTATGGTGGCGGATGTGTCCGGTCACGGAATCCCGGCCGCGCTTTTTTCCTTTATAGCCAAAAATTCGTTTTCCGGGAACTCCAACCCCTTAAGCACCGCGGGGCAGATCCTTTCCGCCATGAATGCGGACATTACCAGAGATATTACCGGAGGTAATTTTATCACCGCGTTTTTGGGTATCCTGGACAGGGAGAAAATGTGTTTTGAGTTTTCCTCGGCCGGACATCCGCCCGCACTTTTGTACCGGCGGGCGGAAGGGACCGTGGAGCGCCTGATCAGCACAAATCCGTTTATGGGTCTGACCGGAAAACATACCTATACCTGCGTAACCAAAAAGGTCGAGTCCGGAGACAGGGTGCTTCTTTACTCGGACGGGCTCATCGAAGCCTCGGATGCCGAGGGCCGTTTGTATGATATTGCACGCGTGGAAAAGCTGCTTGTTTCGTCGGCGGGAAAGTCCGTGACCCAGGCCGCCGGCAACCTGATTGACGATCTGAATAATTTTATTCACGGAAATGAACAAAAGGACGATCTGACCTTTATTCTATTCGAAATAATTTAAACGAAAGTTTTGTTTGCTTATTTATACTATTTCAACTATAATGAACCATTAGAATAGGATTAATGAATTATTTATTATTGACCTATCATAAGATAGGTTGCACAAAGTATACACATAAAAAGCATTCCCTTCTATATTTCTCCTTTACTGATCCTATCAAAACCTCCCAATTTAGATCGGATACTTTTTTTTAGGTATGAAAGGAGAATTGAAAACTTATGCAGGATAAAAAAACAATTTTACTGATTGCGCCGGCACACAGTATCGCCGAACACAGCAGGCTGAAGAATAATAGAAATATTCGCATGCCCATGATTTCCCTGCTTTACATTGCGGCCATGACCCCGGAGGACAGATATCGGGTGGAAATCGTTGAAGAGGATGTCCAGACCGTGGATTTTACGGCGGATTGCGACATGGTGGGAATTACCGCTATGACCGCAAGCGCTCCCAGGGCCTATGAAATAGCGGATGAGTTTATGCGCAGGGGGAAGAAGGTGGTCATGGGAGGGATTCATCCCACGGTACTGCCGAACGAGGCCGGAGAACACTGCGACGCGGTGGTGGTCGGAGAGGCTGAAACCGTTTGGCACCGGTTGTTGGATGATTTTGATTCCGGGTCCCTAAGACCTGTTTACAAGGGGGGGTTGACGGAAAACCTCGATGCGTATCCCTTACCCCGGCGGGACCTCATCAAATTCCCCGGCGTATTGAACATTCAACCTATTGTCTCGTCCAGGGGCTGTCCCTATTGTTGTGACTTTTGCAGCGTCTGGAAATTTTTCGGCCGCAAGGTGCGGCACGTAAGTGTGGAGCGGGTGGTAGAGGATATTAAAAGCGCCGGGACCCGCAATTTTATGTTTCTGGATGACAATATCATCGGGGACAGGGTATATGCCAAGGCATTGTTAAAGGCGCTTATCCCCCTGAAAATACGCTGGATCGGTCAGGCTTCCATTTCTTTTGTAAAGGACGAAGAGCTGCTTTCGCTGTTGGTAAAAAGCGGTTGCACGGCCCTGTTTATCGGGCTGGAGTCCGTTTCCGTGGAGAAAATAAAATATCTGAAAAAGGGCATGAAGGATCTGCAGGCCACCACGGACGCGGTAAACAAGATACGGAAAAGCGGCATAGCCGTTCATGCCTCAATTGTGTTCGGACTGGATAATGATGATCCGTCGATCTTCGATCAGACCCTGGAGTTTATGTTCAAAACCAAAATAAACTCAGCTTCGTTCAATATCCTTACCCCTTACCCCGGGACCGATGTCTATGACCGATTTAAAGCCCAGGGCAGGCTGATCACGGAAAACTGGAAGTTCTATGATCATTGTACGGCTACCTTTATCCCCAAAAACATGACGATCGACCAGCTTGTCGATGGGTATATGTATGTCAGGGAAAAGTTTTTTAAGTTTTCCGCTGTCTTTAAAAGATCATTGGGAAACTGGAGGCATCCGCTGGCCTTCTGGCTTCCGAACCTTACCTACTGGAAAAACCTTAAAATGGACAGAGTGATTGAAGAGCACCAACTGCAAAAGCTGGTGGAGATGATAGCACAAAAGGGCTTGAATCCCGGTTTGAACAAGATGAATATCTAGGAAAGAAATCCGGGTCGGCGGGGGAGGGCTTCGGCAGATAGGGGCGGTTTTCCGCAGGCCGGTGCGGGATGGTTATTTTCCCGAATCTTCTCCTATAAGCAGCATATACAGGTCCATCAGGTTTGTCCCGGTGGGCCCTGTTTTTATTAAATTTCCCGTTTTGCTGAAAAAACCGTAAGAATCGTTACGCGCAAGATATTCATCCGGGCTGAGTCCCCTGCCGACGGCCCGCTGCAGGGTGTTTCCGTCGCACCAGGCGCCGGCGGCGTCTGTGGGGCCGTCCGTCCCGTCGCTTCCCGCGCAAAACACAAGTGTTTCCGTAAGGCCCGCAATTCCGATGACGGCCTGCAAAACGCACTCCTGGTTCCGGCCGCCCCTGCCGTTTCCGCGCAGGGTGACGGTGGTCTCTCCGCCCAACAGGATGCAGACAGGGGGGGCGGCGGGCCGCTCCCGACGCTTTATCTCGCGGGCAATCGCCGCCAGGAAATTTCCCAGCTCACGCGCCTCCCCCCTGACGCACGAGGTAAGTACCAGGGTGTGAAAACCAAGGCGCCGCGTCTCCGCCGCCGCCGCGTCCAGCAGCAGGCTGTTCGACCCTACAACCGCGGTATACACGTTTTTGAAGATCGCATCCCCGGGCTTCGGGGTTTCGCCGCCCGCTCCCGCCTTAAGCCGGGCAAGCACGGTCCCGGGGATTTTTCCCCGCAGCCCGTATCGGTCCAGTACGTGCAGGGCGTCCGTAAAGGTGGTGGGGTCGGCGCTGAAGGGACCGGAGGCGATGGTATCCTCCCGGTCATAAAGAACGTCGGAAAGCAGCAGGTTGAGTACCGTGGCCGGGGCCGACGCCCGGGCCAACCTGCCGCCCTTTACCAGGGAAAGGTGTTTGCGTACCGTATTGATCTCATCGATGGACGCGCCGCAACCCAGCAGGGCCCTGGTGACGGAGACCTTCTGCTCCAGGCCGATACCGGGCGGCGGGGCCGACAACAGGGCGGAGCCGCCCCCGGAGATGAGTGATATCACCAGGTCATGCCCGCTGAGCGCGGCCAGCCGCCGCAGTACCTGGTGCGCAGCCTCTTCTCCGCGTCGGTCGGGCAGGGGGTGCCCGGCCTCGGTGCAGGCTAGACGGGAGAGCGGTCCGCTGTAGCCGTCCTTTACCACAACAATCCCGTCCCAGGGCAGTCCGCACTGTGCAAGCAGCTCTTCCACGGCCCGGGCCATGGCGGCAGCGGCCTTGCCGACCGCCAGCA